>ORJL011534539.1_pt1 | contig 17556 bp, 14 predicted proteins | sample 1779941 | NCBI WGS metagenome assembly ORJL01 (sample SAMEA104232317, study PRJEB22302) | groundwater metagenome | biome: forest; feature: aquifer; material: groundwater | place: USA | collected 2011-08-07 | depth 5.8 m | reverse complement strand
GGCGACCTCGCAGGCCAGACGGGTATCGGCGATCGCATCCGCCAACGGCGGCCGGGCATCGAGATATACTTCGCTGCGCTTTGCAAGCTGATGCAGGCAGGCCAGAAGCTCCGGCGAAGACGCAGTGGCGGAAAGCGCTTCGGTCACCGCGCCATTCGCAGCCAGGCTGTCCTGAGGGATGTAGACGCGATTCAGGTCGCGATAATCCTTTCCGCAATCCTGCAGATGGTTGATGATCTGCAGCGCCGCACAAAGTGTATCGGACGAAGCCCAGGTCGCCTTGTCCTCGCCATGCACATCCAGCACAAAGCGTCCGACCGGCATCGCGGAATAGGCGCAATAGTCGATCAGTTCGTCCCAGTTGGCATAGCGCAATTTGGTCACGTCGAGCCGGAATGCCTTCAGCAGATCGAGCGCATGGGCGGAGGTCAATTTTCGATCGGCGAGCTGCTCGCGCAGACGCACGGACAAGGCGTCGTCCGATGCGGCTCCGGTCAGGGAAGCCTCCATTCCATCAAGCTGCAAGAGCTTCTGCTCCGCCGGCAGGCTCGGGTGATCGGCGATGTCGTCAGCCGCGCGCGCGAAGTCATAGAAGGCCATGATGACCGGCCGATGCTTCGCACTGACAAGCCGCGATGCGACCGGGAAATTCTCGTCGAGATGGCCCTTGCCGGACCGGTATTCCGCCGATTGATCCATTAGCCCTTTTTTGCCTGGTAGCGGCCCTTCCAGCGCCCGCCCTGTCCAAGCTTATGCTGTAGCGCAGAACTCAATGTAAACGCCATGTAGCCGGTTGCGATGGCCGGCAAGGCAGGGCTCCAGAATGGCGATAAACCATAAAATCTTAAGGTTGGCCAAAAAGAGACAGCCATCAGACCCCAGGCGGCGAGGGCCAAAAACCTTGCCGTTCCGAGGCCGAATATGGCGATCGACGGCGGTGCCCAATAGGTAAGCGCCATGCCAAGGAGGGTGAAGGCCAACAATATCGGGGAATAGCGCAATTGCGCGTAGGCCGATCGGGACACCATGGCGTGGATGTCGGAAATGCCCAGAGAAGGCCGGATGCTGCGGACCCGTTCGGTTAACGATAGATGGATCGGCCCCTGCGCTTTCATCACTTTTGCGAGCGAGCAATCGTCGATCAGGGCATCACGGATCGCGGCAATCCCGCCCGCGCGTTCGAGCGCATCGCGGTTCAGCAGCATGCAGCCACCGGCAGCCGCGGCAATCTTCCGGTGCGGATGGTTCACCCAGGAAAACGGATACAGCATCTGAAAGAAATAAATGAAAGCCGGGATGAAGGCTCGCTCGGCGAGGCTCTCGCATCGCAGCTTTGCCATCAGCGAGTTGAGGACATAGCCGCCTGCGATCGAGCGCGATGCCAGCACAGCGACAACGTCCCGGTCGTAGACAATGTCGGCGTCGGTAAGCAGGAGAAAGTCCGGCCGGTCGCTGTTTGCCGCCGCGATCCCCTGATGCAGCGCCCACAATTTTCCGGTCCAGTTGTCCGGCAAAGGCTCGCCGCGAAGCACCCTTAGCGGTGCGGATGAGCCTGTGGTGTCCGGCAGGGCTTGTGCAAGGGAAGCTGTCGCGTCGTCGCTATTGTCGTCCACCAGAATAACCGAGAACCGGCCCGCGTAATTCTGCCGCAGCAGCGACGTGAGGCTTGTTGAAATGACTTGTTCCTCGTTTCGTGCCGGGATGACCGCGACGATGTGCGGCCAAGCCGAAGGCGCGCGCGAGGCCGCGCCATCGACGACATTCCCGCGCCAAAATCCGCCGCGCAGGAAAACGCAATAGAGCCAGATCACCAGCGACAGGGCGGAAATTGCAAGAACCATTCGCGCTATCGATCAGAATTCGGAAGGAGCGCCACTCCAGACTTCCGATGGCGTCAATGCCTTCGGCAGCATTTGCTGCGCCGAAATGTATTGCAGGGCCACTGCCACGCTTGGCTCGATTTCGGCGCGGCCGAGCGGCAAAGCACTGCTTTCAGGAAGCTCTTTCCAGACGCTTTTTACGGCGCTGCAAAAGGCCATCACGGCCTCGCGCTGAGTATCCATCGTCGATTGACGCACGACGACGAGGTGATTGACCGGCGCGAAACCATGCTTGCGCTTGAATTGCCGGCCCGCTTCTTCCGCGTCCGGATAGACATCTTTGAGATCGGCGCTCGCCGGCTTGTCGTTTCCGACGATCACCGCGTCCAGTTCGCCGGCCCGGAGCATGGCCATCATGTCGCTGCCCGGCCTGGCCCGCTCTGCAAATGCCGGATCCTTGTATTCGGCCACATGCGCGTCCTCGAAGGTGACCCAATGGATGTCTTCGGGCCGGATGCCGAAGCTTTCCGCGAGGATGCCCCTGATCCACGCCCCGGTGGTCTGGCTGTAGGCGCGAACGCCGACGCGCTTTCCAACCAGATCGGCCGGGCCCCGAATGGCGTCGTTGTTCGCAAGGCAAATGAGGCTGATTTCCTGGGAGCGTGCCGCCACCGCGATCGGAAGAAGCACCAGCGGCTTTCCATAAGCCTTGGCCTGCAGGAAGGTCACCAGCGCCATTTCTGAAATGTCGTAGGTCTGCTGCCGCGCCATCGGCGCAAAGGCCTTGGTGATCGGCTGGACATTCACAAAATTGAACATCGGCGATCCCGCCAACCGGCTCTTCAACAGCCGCGTATGGGGATAGTCACCAAGGGCGATTTCGAGCACCAACGCCTCCGTCTGCAACCTTCTTGAAGCCCGGCAGCTTCAACCGGACCCGGGCCCTGCGGATTATCGCCAAAAACAGCAGGATGCAATCTGGGCCTCGTCATCGATAGGAAGCAGTTCTAGGGCTCTGGACCTAGTGGATGCGCAAGAAGACGGGCACCAGCAGCACACTGACGATCGCCACGACGACGGTGAACGGCACCCCAACCTTCACGAAGTCGCCGAAGCTGTATTGACCAGGTCCGACCACCAGCGTGTTCACCGGTGAGGAGATCGGCGTCATGAAGGCAGAGGAAGCAGCCAGGGCGATGATCATTGCAAACGGATACGGCGAAGCTCCGAGCTCCTTCGCGATTGCCAGAGCCACCGGCGCCATCAGCACCGCCGTCGCGGTGTTGGAGATGAACAGGCCGAGCACCGCCGTGATGACGAACAGCGTCGCAAGCACGAGGCGAGGCGAAGCGCTGCCGACAAGATGGACCACCGCGTCCGCCGCCAGATCGACGCCACCGGTCCGCTGCAAGGCGAGTGAGAATGGCAGCATGCCGACGATAAGAATCAGCGTCTTCCAGCTGATAGAGCCATAGGCGCTGTTGAAATCGATGCAGCCCAACAGTCCCATCAAAAGGCAGCCGATCAACGCTGCCTGGACGTTCGGCACCACCCCACTCACCATCAGAACGACCACAAGCCCAAGGATCCCGAGCGCGTATGGTGCGCGGCTGGCGGCGGGCAGCACCTCTTCCAGTTCCGCCGGCATGTTGAGCACGACCAAGTCGGCGCTGTCGTCCTGAAGCTTGCGGATGTCGGACCAGAAACCGACGAGCAGCAGCGTGTCGCCCAACTTCAATCGCTCCGTCAGCAGGTCATTCGTCACAACCTTGCTGCCATGACGCAGGCCGATCACGGTCAGCCCGTATTCGGAGCGCATCCGTGCCTCCAGGACGGTCTGACCGATCAGCTTCGACTCGGCGGGCAGGATGACCTCGACCATGCCGATCTCCTGGGACCGGTCGCTGAAATAGTCCTTGCCCTCGCCAAATGGGCGAGGCTCCAGTGCATAGGTCTTGCACAGCGCCTCGACTTCTTCCCGAGGCGCGCTCAGATCGACCAGCAGGATATCTCCCGCCTCAAGCTCGGTCTGCGGCGTCGGCCGAAGCATTTTCGCGGACAGACCGGTGCCGCGCTCGATCGCGAGCAGGTTTACGCCGGCGGCGCGCAGCGAGATCGCGTCGAGCCGCTTTCGCAACAGCGAGGAACGTTCGGTGACGAAGACGCGCTGCTCGCGCTCGGCGAGTCGATAGCGCTCAGTCCATTCACGCAAGGTCGGGCGACGATTGGCGATAGCAGCCTCTGCCGAGTTCGCGGTCAGCAGCCGGCGCGCGAACAGCATATAGAGAATGCCGAGGACAAGTAGTGGCAGCCCGAACGGCGTGAAGCTGAAGAAGCTGAATCCCGTAGCTCCCTGACGGATCAGTTCCGCATTCACGACAAGGTTTGGCGCGGTGGCGACGAGCGTCAGCATGCCGCTGATAAGCGCAGCGAAGCTCAATGGCATCATCAGCCGGCGAGGCGACATGCCGCGGTTCTGGGAGATTCGCAGCACCACGGGGATGAAGATCGCGACCACCGCCGTCGAACTCATCAGCGAGCCGAGGCCGCCCACCGCCGCCATCAGCAGCACGAGCAAGCGGTTCTCGCTGTTACCAGCCTGAGCGTCGAGCCAGTCGCCAAGCCGGCGCGCCACACCGGTGCGCACCAAGCCCTCCCCGATCACGAACAGCGCGGCGATCAGGACGATCGAAGAATCACTGAACCCCGCGAGGGCCTCGTTCATGGTGATGATGCCGGTAAGCGGCATCGCCACGATCACCAGCAGCGCAACCGCGTCCATCCGCGGCCGGTTGATCACGAACATGGCGATCGCGGCTGCCAGCATCAGCAGGACGAGGGCCAGTTCGACGTTCATTGGATGTCACCTGCGCACAGCGAAGTTAGCTTGTTCGATCCATTGGACATGGCCATCGATCGTAAAGCGATGCGTACCGTCGCGCATCGCGCAAACGTGCATCTCCCAGAACGGCATTGCTGAGAGGTCGATTTGGCGTGCGTGCCTCGACCGCTTCATGTTCCCGTGAGGAAAGTAGCTGGGTTCGGCGGTGCGAGCCTGCGGAGCCCTTTGCCGCTTCGATCACCTGGCTGGCTACAGGTCAGGACATAACCAAGCGCCGGCGCACATAAAATACGCGCAAAAAAACATGACGCCATCTCCCGAAACCTGCGGGAAACGGCGTCAGTTTTACAGTCAGACGAAACCGCGTTAGCGGTTTACCAAGCCGGGCAAACCGACAAGGCAGTGCAATCGCCCAGCGTGAAATTCGCTGCAGTCTCGGACCCCGCGGCGCTTTCCAGCGCTTCGTCGGAGACGTCGAAGCTGAGGATTTCTTCCTCTTTTTGATCGATCTTGGTCAGGGTCATGGCGGAATTCCTTTCATCCCTCAAAATCACCGAAAGTCAGGAGGAAATCTTCAATTTCCTCCCCCTCGCCGCACAAGAATTGGCCAAGAACGGAACAAAGTCAATCAGTTGTAGGAAGTTCCCCATGTAGATTAGGTGACACATGGTCTGCTAAATCGCTCGAATACTTCCGGTTCAGGTTACCGAAGGGTTGCCGGATGCGCGGGCGGCGAAGCGAGCCGGTACCGATCGGAGGTCATTTTATGGTCCGGCTGGCGCTTAAATGCGCACTAAGTTCATGGTCTAAGCTCACCCAACGCCTAGCTCGGACTAGGATGGCGGCATCGGTTGGGCGTAGGAAGACGGGCTGAGAAAGACCGCATGAAAGCCCTTTACAAACTTCTGATCGAGCGCGCCGCCACATTTGACGAACTCCTGTCCGACCAATTCGAGGCGTTGCCCAATGGCAAGGGCGATGCCGACCTGGCCGCGAAGCGATTCGCCGCCTGGTGCCGCGCTTCCGCCAATGGCGACCAGGAGTTGTTCCGCCGCAGGCTCGCCCGTGACGGCTTGTCGTCCGAGCACGTGCTGGCACGCTTCGGAGCTGCCCGCCTCAAGGCGAACGCCGCAAGGCCTGGCTGGATCGACGACGCCGTCTGGATCCTATCCGCGCTGCAAAATGGCGCACGCGATTCGCAATTCGGACAATCCGGAGCGGATCCCGTCGCTTTCGAACATCTGCTACTTCCGGTGGTCGAGAGGGCCGAAACGGTGCTTTGGGCCGAATTCGGCGGCTCCGTAAGCGGCAACTTGGCGCCCTCGGCGCGGACGTGCTTAAGCCGGATGCTTCTCAACGCGTTGTCCGACCTTTGCGCTCCAGCGCTCTACGAGCGCTTTTCCAAGGCGCGCACCAGTCCGGCGACCTCAGATGCGGCCCCGTCGCGACCAACTGTCGCAACACCGCGCTACGATGACTTCGTCGCGGAAATGAAGCAAAGCGGCTTCCAAGCTTTGTTCGAAGAAAAGCCGGTACTCCTGCGGTTGATTGCATCGCTCACGCGACAGTGGATCGATTCCTCGGCCGAGTTCGTCCGGCGCCTCGATGACGATTTGGTGACGCTCCGCGGCGATCTGCTGGCCTCTCCTCCTCATACGCGTGTTGCGGGAATCGATGGCGATATCTCCGATCGTCACAATGGCGGACGCTCGGTCCTGATTGTCACATTCGAGGACGGTGCGCGTATTGTGTACAAGCCGAAAGACCTGCGGCTTGACGTCGGCTGGCACGACCTGATCGTGCGCCTGAATCGATCCGCGCCACCCGTCGAATTGCGGGCAGCTCGCGCGATCGCTCGCGAATCATACGGTTGGACCGAATTCATCGAACACACGGGATGTGCCGATCGGGAATGCTGCGAAAAGTTTTTCCGTCGGGCCGGCGCCTGGCTTGCGTTGTTTCACTGCTTCGCGGCCACCGACATGCACCAGGAGAATGTGATTGCGGCCGGCGATCATCCTGTCCCGATTGACCTTGAGACGATCCTTCAATCCTCCGCCCTTACCTCGAAAACGCGAGCGGCGGAAGAAACAGCTCAAGATGCCGCTGCCGACATCATCGCCAACTCGGTCATGACGGTCGGATTGCTGCCGGCCTACGGTCGCGCGCCCGACAATTCGGTTTTCGCCATCGGCGGCCTGACGGCTGACTGGAATTCGAAGGTGAAGATCACATGGAACAGCATCAACACCGACGAAATGCGGCCTTCGAAAACAACAATCGTCAACAACACCAATCCGAATTTGCCGCATGTCGGCGGCCGCTATGCCAAGTACAGCGAGCATCTTGATGCGTTTATCGCGGGCTTCGAGGACTATGCGAGATTTCTCGAGCGCCGAACGCGAGGAGCCGACCAGGGTAGCTTATTTGAAGGTTTCGAACGGGTGCCGATTCGCAAAGTCGTGCGCCCCACGAGATTTTATTCGATGCTGCTCCAGCGGCTCAAAAATCACAGGAGCATGGACGACGGCGTCATGTGGTCGGCGCAAGCCGATTTCATCGCGCGGCTGGCGGACTGGCAGCAGAACTCCGACGCAAAATGGCCGTTCCATCATGCCGAACGGGCGGCGCTGGTCTCATTGAACGTGCCGCATTTCCTATCGCCGAGCGATCGCAACGACATCCAGGATGCGGATAGTCTCATCACACGGTCCGAGGGGCCTTCAGGGCTCGATCGCGCGCGGGCGCGCGTGCGGAACTTCGATGCGCGGGAGATCGCGTGGCAAACCGAGGTGATCCGCGCGAATAGCGCGGTCTCCGGGCCCACCGGATCGACAGTTCCGAGAAAGCTATCTGAACGGACCGATGTTACTGCCGAAGCGACCAAAGAAATCTTCGTGACGGAAGCCGACCGGATCGCCGCGCAATTGTCCGAGAGCGCGATTCGCCGTGGAGCCAGCGCCGCCTGGGTCGGCCTCGACTGGCTGGGCGACGCCGAAGTCTATCAACTTGTTGTCCTCGGTCCTGATCTCTACAATGGCGCATCCGGAATCGGCATTTTCCTGGCCGCACATGCGGCCGTCACCGGAAGCGCCGCGTCCGCCGACCTAGCGCTCGCTGGAATAATCCATCTCCGTACCAAGCTGAAAGACCGGAATGCGGCGCGCTTCGCGCGTTCGCTTGGGATAGGCGGGGCAACCGGACTGGGCTCGCTCGTTTATGCCCTGACAGTGATGTCGAAGAGTCTTCGCGACGATGGCCTGCTCGCGGATGCCCATGCAGCTTCGCTTCTGATGACCGATGAACTCATCGCGGCCGACAAGCGGCTGGACGTAATCGGCGGCAGTGCCGGCGCTATTCTTGGATTGCTGCGTCTTTACCGCGATACCGGGGCGGATGACGTCTTGAATCGCGCCATAAGCTGCGGCCAGCACCTGATGCGCCAGGAGCGGATCGGTGCGGTTGGCCGTCGAACATGGGTCGGACAGGGCTCGGGCACGCAAGCCCTGAACGGAATGTCGCACGGTGCGTCCGGGTTTGCGTTTGCGCTCGGATCGCTGGCAATGGCAACGGGACGCAAAGAATTTGAGGTCGCCGCATCCGAATGCCTCGCCTTCGAGAATTCCAGCTATGACGCGGATCGGCATAACTGGCCGGACCTGCGTCGTGAAGGCGAGCCGGGCTGGCCGCATCAATGGTGTCACGGCGCGCCGGGAATCGGACTTGCGCGCGCAGCCTTGCTAAAACGGGGCGCCAAGGATGCCACACTGCTGCAAACGGACCTCAGTCATGCACTCGCCGGTGTCGAGCAAGGTTGGCGCGGCCCGCTGGATACACTGTGCTGCGGTACGCTCGGCAGCGTCGAGTTTTTCTGTGAAGCCGGCGAAGTGCTCGACCGTCCCGACATACGCAAAATTGCCGCCCAGCGGCTTGCGGCCGTGGTGCAAGCCGCGGTGGCCGCCGGCGATTACCGTTGGAACAGCGGCAAACAGCAGTTCAATCTCGGTCTGTTTCGCGGCATTGCCGGAGTGGGCTATGCGCTCTTGCGGCAGGTCGACGATACTCTTCCCAATATCCTGATCTGGGAATGAGGGCACGAGAGCCTATTCGGCCCTGATTGAATCAGAACCGAAGCTCTATGCTTTTGTTACAATGCGTTTTCTTTACGCAAACCAACATTCGATTCGATCGAAAGCGCCATAGATCAAGGATTTTTGGTCGAACAGGTTGCATTGAGAGCGGCTTTGAACATATCGAACGATTGAAGGGTGACCTGACACGTCGTCTTGTCGTCGTAGGTCAGCTTGATCGTGTCGCCGGCGGCCACCACGTATTCTCTGCCGTTGATGTTCAAGCTCACGGTCTGATTCGCAGGCTGGCCAATGAGGCCGACCGTCATCCGGCCACCGCCGACCAGCAGCGATTGATTGGGAACAATTTTGTACGTGTTTTCCGACGGCACGATCGCATCCAGTGTTGCCTGCACACCATTCAGTTTGGCCTGCAACACGGCGTATTGATCGTTACGCCTGCCAAGTTCCCCGCCACGTTTCTGCAGCTCTTCTCGCAACTCGATGATTATTTCCTCGCGCTTTTCCAGATTGCGGCGACTTAGTTCGCGCCCGGTGAGGTGACCGACAAGCGCCACGATCAGGATCAACAAGGTCTCGGTGAACAGAATGAATGCGCGTCGCCGGCGCGTCAGCAACCGCCAGGCGGCCCGAGAACTCAACCCCGACTGGACCGAGCGATCGGCTCGCTTATTGTCGATCACGTCATTCCCTTTCTACCGCTTGCTTCGCAGATCCTTCAGAATCGCCACGCCGGGGCGTACCGATGATCCGCGACAGCACGGAATCGTAATTGGACAGATCGAAAAGGTTGAAGGTCGTCGGTTTTTCCGGCTTTGCGGAAGTCGACGGCCGCACTCCCGGCTGCGCCTTATCCGGTGACGGCGCCGAATTGTCGTTTCGCGGTGCGCCCGGCGGTGATTGCGCCGGGGGCTTTCCGGGAGCCAAACCAGGAACCTGATCGGTGAGGGGTTGGCCCGAACCGGCCGCGCCATTGGTGCTCGAGGACGATCCGTTCTGCGGCACCACTTGCGAATTTGGTGAATTTTCGTTTGTCGAAGGCGCGACGCCTTTCTGCAGCGAGGCCGGCGCGGCGGGGCCGTCCACATTGCCAAGAATGATGGGCAACCCGTCCTTGCCACCGCCGATCACCACGACCTTCGAATTCTGAGATTGCGCGAGCGCCAGGGTGGCCTCGATACCGCGCCAGCGCAGATAGGAATCGGAAATTCCCGCGCTGACCGTCTTCTGGAATGCGGCGATGCCATTCGCCTCGATCTGCTTGCGCTTTGACTCTTCGGCCTCACGCGCGACGCGATGGCGATATTCCTCAATCAGATAGAACTGCTCGGTTTGCCGGTTGATGGCGCCGACGATGGCAGGCGGCAACTCGATGCTGAGCACGAGAGTGTCGAGCACTTGAATCGAGTATTGCAGCGAGTCATTGTAGTTTTTCGGATCCGGCTGCTCCATCGCCTCGGGCTGGACCAGCTTGTTGAGATTTGCGCCCAGGCCCCTGCGGACATTTTCTCGAAGCTTTTCCTGGATGATCTCGCGGGAAGTGTACACCTCTTGCGCGCTGTATTGGGAGATGACCTGGCGCGCCTGGCTTCCGACTTCCGGACTGATAACCGTATCGATGTAGTTGGGCCCGATGAATTTATGGAGAACGGCGATGGAATTGTTGAGCAGCTGGAACCGGGTATTGATCGTAGCGGTGACGATCACGCCTTCCTTGGAGATGGTGTTGTAGGTTGCCTCGTTGGATTGCAGGCGCAGGTTATAGATATACAGTTTGTCCCACGGCCAGATGAGGTGGAGTCCTTCCCCGCGCAGTTGCTGCGGGTTGAGCATCGTGCCGCGGCCGGCAAAGCACCAGCAATAGAGATCGAATGTATTGAAACGTTTCCAGAGAACGCCGACATGTCCGCTCGGAACGGTGATGATCACGAAGCGCCAAAGGATCATGACTGCCAGAAAAGCCACCAGCAGCGGAAACGCGATGCTCGGCAGGCGACGCACGATAAAATGCCCCCATCCGCGCTTCTCCTCCATCGGCGGATTTCCGTCGAGGAGCTCCGGATACTTTGTCATTACTCGATCCTCATCGGACGCCGTCAGGCATCCATTCTGACTTCCTCAACGATACGGCCCTCTTCCATGCGAATGCGACGCGCAGGCAGATGCAGTTCGTCGAGGTAACGGTCATCGTGCGTGATCACCACGACCGTCTTGCCGGCGCGCATCATTTCCGGCAGCAGCTCATCATAGAACTTGCGCCGGTATTCGGGATCCTGCTCGGCTGTCCATTCGTCCAGCAGCAGGATCGGGCGCTTTTCCAGCAAACTGACGATCAGCGCGAGGCGCCGGCGCTGACCGCCGGAAAGATCGAGTGTGCTAAACTCGCCATTGATAATACTAGTTTTATCCTCCAGGCGGAATTGGGCCAACAGGCGGGCAAGTTCGCCCGGATCCGGCTCCTGGATCCCGTACAGCCGCTTAAACAGATGATAATCGTAAAAAATCGCGGAAAACAACTCGCGATAGACATCGCGCGTCGCCTTGTTCACGCGCATGCCGTCCAGAATGATTTCGCCGGAATCGGGATGATAAAGGCCGGCAAGCACCCGCAAAAACGTCGATTTACCCGAGCCGTTGCCGCCGGTGATGAAAACGAGTTCCCCGGCGCGCAGGGTGAAGTCCACCGGACCGATATGAAACGCGGCGTCCGAATGCTGATCCGTGTAGCTGAATAACATGTTGCGCACTTCGATCTTTTCGAAGCTTGTCGGCGCCACGATCTCGTCGGTTTCCGACGAAACCGTCGAACGCAACGCCGCTTCCAGCTGCGCGATCCGGTCGGCTGCAGCATTGGCATTCATCAGGATCGGAATCGTCTGCACCAGACTGAAGCAGGCCCCGATGACGTAGAGCAGTGCGGCAGTTATCTTTGCGATCGATGCACCACCCAAATTGTCGCTGAACTGCGGAGCGACGAAAACGACGGCGCCGAGCAGGATATACATATACCCCTGCGTCGAAGCGATTTGCTTGAAAGTCTCGGACTGGCTGCGGATCTTGAGATTGGCGGCACTGCGCGAAACGGTGACCGCGTGATCGAATAGCTCGTCGCTGCGCGGCCGATTGAGCCTGAGTTCTTTGAAGCCATCGAGGAAGTCGGCCAAGCGATTGAACATCTCGCGTTCCTGGACGATGGCTTTCGACTTTTCGGCGGTCAGCTTGCGGCTCTTGAAATGGAAGATCGTCGCAGCGGCTCCGACAATCAGGACGCTGAGGACAAATGCCACGAACGACAGATATGCCACGTAGAGCGCGACGAACCCGATCAGAACCGGCCCCTGAATCGAGAAGGTGAGCATGTTGCTCGCCTGCGTGAGGATCGCGGAATCACTGGTGATCGCCGAAATCCCCCGCGCCCGGCCAATTTCCTCAACCGCGAGAAGCTCCGAGCGCCGGACATAATCCAGAAGGCGCACGCGGAGCTTGTGAATGATCGCTTCGATTTCCGACGTGATCGTTGTCGAAACGTAGACTTGCGTTTTGAAATACAGAAACAGCGCGACGACGAACAATGTCGCCGCCCACAGGCTGCCGTGATCGGTGTCCGCGGCCGCCGCGCCGGAATTGATGGCTGTCAGAATCGCCGCGTTACTGATGCCGCCCAGAACGGACATGAACACCAGCTTACGCACCGAGGCGTGCATTTCGCGGCGAACAAGCTGGAAGAACGACATTGGAGGTCCGGCCGCGCGGCTACGTTTGTGACAGGCGCTGACGGCACCGCAAGAAAAGCACGCGCAGAGCCAAACAAGATGGCGTCGCTAGGAGCGGCGACGCCATTCGAAGCCTCGTGAAGGACCGGTGATCAGAAGCAAGGGCAGCACCACCAGTGGCGTGGTAACGAGCGCGAGAAGAAACGTGCCGAAAAAGCCGAGCTTGCGCCCGATGCCGCACAACCCTGTGAGCGCGCAAAAGACGATATAGACGACGGTTTCGATCATCGGTTTCTTCGAGCTGGCTGTCGAAATCGCGGCAACAAAAACTTCCCTGTTTGACACCAGCCCTGCACGTCAAGATTTGCTTGTCGCTGCTTCCCCGGACGGAGCTGACGCCTCCGGAGCAGCAACCTTGCCTCGCCGCGAATCCCACATTTCCTTCTGGGCCTTGATGAATTCACGATAGTCCGGAGGATTGAAGTCAAGCAGCGTGCCGCCGGACTCAAAATGTTGGATGAAGGCCCTGCCGACCGCATAAGTCGCACCAGCCGAAAGCGCCGGCATCACGAAGCTTGCGGCAATCGTTCCCAGCACCGGCACGGTTTTGAGCACGCTCGCGGCGCCGATGCCGCTGGTTGCCGGAATCATCGATCCGGCCAAACTCGCAATCACCGCTTTGCCGCTATTGTCGGAGAAGGGAATGTCATAAATCTGAGACAGCCGACGCAGCATCTGCAGCTGCAGACCGCCGACGGCAACAACATCGATAACCGGCACCGGGATCAGGCCTGCAACGCCGCCCCACAGGGCAAAACGATCGACGAGTTTCGTGGCCAGCTCGCTTCGCGAAGCGGGCGCTACTTCAGGCGTTTCCGACTTTATCTCAGCAGACGTTGCCTCGGCAGACGCTGCCTCGGGATTCGGTCTTTGTGCCATCGCAGTACCTTTCTTGGATGCTAACATGGAAGGTAGCGGCCGCCAAGCGCGCGCAAGTCATGGATATATCTAGGGAAAGATACGGATATCTTTACGCCTGTGTCAATGTAACCCGGCAGCCTTGCCTCGACCGACCTGATCGGGATAATGCCCCAATGTAAAGATTTTTCCGGAGCCTGTAATGCGGTCGAATTTGGGTGGCGAGACTCTCGTTCATACGCGCCGCGTCTGGGAGGCGCCAGCGATAATTGAGTTGCCGATCGGCACGGAGACAAGGTTCGCCGGCGCGAAGAGCGTGCCGCTCAACGCAGGCGAGCGGACGGACCCGCCCGCACCCGCGACGCCATCGAGCAAGCTCGGCTTCGCCTTCGAGATGTCCTTTCCGCTCTCCGCCCGGACCGATTAAGCACGGTCGTTAACAGTTCCCTCGGCTGGCATGCCGTCACAAAGTCCAAGGGCTCGGTTCGGTTGGCGCGATTGAGTGGATGGCGACCGCCTACGATTTACGCTAGGTTTATCGTCTATTGAGCGCGCAGCAGCGGAGTCCTCAGGCTGTGAGCGTCACGATCGACAGCGTTCTGATGCGAGATAAAGGCCTCGACGCGACCGACCTCGATGGCCATGTCGTCGTGCTGAACGTGCCGATAGGCGCTTATTTCGGCTTCAATGCTGTCGCAAGCGAAATTTGGCACTTGCTCTCCGAGCCTCGTCGCGTCGACGAAATCTTCGACAAACTGTCACAAAACCATGAAGTGGACGCCACCACGTTGTCGCGTGACGTGCTGCCCTTTCTGCAGACTCTGATCGACCGGCGGCTTGCCGTTCAAGTCGATCCGGACGACGCGCGATGAAGCCGCGGACGATGCGGCGCAACTATTTGCGCGAGGCAACCGTCATGCTCGTGCTGGCGCGGATTGCCGTGCGTTGGCTGCCTTCGGCGCGATTATTGGCATGGGCCGATCGCCCGACCCGGCATATTCGCCGCTTCACGGGCGACGAAGCACACTGGATTGCCTGGGCAATCGAGTATGTCGGCGCGCAGTCCCGGATGAACGCGCTTTGTCTGCCGCGCGCTTTGGCCGCGCATGCGATGCTGCGGCGGCGTGGCATTGCCAGCAGGCTCTGCCTCGGGGTGGCGCGAGACGACGGCGCATTCGCGGCTCACGCATGGATCGAGGTTGGCGAAAAGAAAATCGTCGGCGGCAACGAAGCCGGCGGTTTTACGCAGATTGCCGCGTTCGGCGGCGTCAAGTGACCCGGCGGGCGGCCATCCCATGAGCGGAATCGCCGGATTGTTGCGCTTTGATGGCGAACCGGTCAGCCGGCCGGAACTCGAACGCGTCGCCAGCGCGCTGCGCAATCACGGACCGGATCGATCGCAGGTCGCCATCGACGACAGCGCAGGCTTCATCCATGTGTTGATGCGGATGACCCCCGAGGATCAATCCGATCATCAGCCCTATCGCGGGACTAGCGGGTCGATAATCACCGCCGATATACGGCTCGACAATCGCGACGACATGCTCGGCAGGCTCGGATTGGCGCCGCAAGAAGCGCTGTCCTGGCCGGATTCGCGGGTGCTGTTGAGCGCGTGGGAGAAATTTGGAGACGCGGTCTGGCCGATGTTGCGCGGTCCATTCGCGGCGGCAATCTGGAATCCGCATCATCGCGTTCTGACACTGGCGCGCGATCATCTCGGCCTCAATGTCGTCATGTGGCACCGGAGCGAGCGCTTCTTCGCTTTCGCCACCATGCCCAACGGCCTGTTTGCGCTGAACGCGGTGCCTCGCGAATTGAACGAGGAAAAATTTGCCGATTTCCTCGTATTGAACCACGCCGAACACGCGACGACGATCTACAAGGATGTATTTCGCGTGCGTCCGGCGCATCTCATGCGCATCGATTCCGACGGCGCCACCACGCATCGTCGCTACTGGTCGCCGGACGACATCAAAGCGGTGCGGTTTCGTTCCGATCAGGAATATGCGGACGGACTGCGCGACTGCCTCGATGCGGCCGTGCGACGGCAAATGCGCAGCGCCCATCCGGTCGGCTGCCTCCTCAGCGGTGGCCTCGACTCGTCTTCGGTCGCGATCCTTTCGGCACGCGCGCTTGCGGAAAAAAATCTTCGGCTGGCGGCCTACACCGGTGTGCCGCGGCGCGGGTTTGACGCACCGGTGCCGGCCGGACACCACGCCGACGAAACACCGTTTGTCGACGCGATCGTCAAAGCCGCCGGAAATATTGACGTCTCCTATGTCGAAGACGACGGAGGCGACACCTTCGCCGACCTCGATCGGCTATTCATCGCCCTGGAAGGACCGGTGAGAAATCCGACGAACCTCAGCTGGGTCCTGGCGATATTGCGGCTCTCGCGCACACAGGGCCGACGCGTGCTTCTCGGCGGGCTGCGCGGCAATTACACGATCAGCTGGAACGGCTGGTCGCAGACTGCCGCTCATCTGTTGCGCGGCCGCTTTCCCACAGCTCTGCGCCAGTGGCATCATTATTATCGCAGCACGCCGCACTCGCGTTGGGCGGCGGCGCGAAATCTGTTGGTCGAACCGGTCCTGCCGGATTGGGTTGGACGACGACACCGTTCAAATCGCGTCGCCGCATGGCGTCACCATTCCCCGATCAACCCAGCATTCGCCGCCGCGACAGGGGTCGACGCGCGAGCCAGGAAGGACGGACACGATTTTCTCTATCGCATGCGGCTGGACGAACGGATCCGGGGTCTTGTTCAAGTCGATTACGGTGGCGACTGGCATGCGGCCGAAAAGGCGCTGACCGGTGTCGAAGTCCGCGATCCGACCGCCGACCTGGACGTGGTCTCGTATTGCTTCGGTGTTCCGCCCGAGCAATATCTGGCGGAAGGGACGGCCCGATCGTTGATCCGCCGCGCCATGTGGGGCCTGCTTCCGGAGGCCGTACTCACCAACCGGTCTTCCGGGCTGCAGGCCGCGGACTGGCACGAAAAGCTCGATCGCCAGCGTGGCGAAGTTGCGCGCGAGATTGCAACCCTTTCACAGTCTCCGCTGGCGCGTCGGGCCATCGACATCGCCCGGCTGGAACGGGCGGCAAACAATTGGCCGAGCGGAAACTGGCACAAGACTGAAATCTTCACCGAATACAATCTCGCCCTGATGCGGGGCGTCGCCGGCGGCCGCTTCCTGCGCTGGCTTGAATCGATGAATTGATGCGATACCGCATAGCGAAGTCGATCGACCAAGCCGCCGGTCGGTTGAATCGGCGGGACCGAACCCGGTACCCTGCAAACCGGCATTCGTAAGGTCACGCCATTGGACCCGAACTTCGGCAGCGAAACTTTCTACGACCGCATACCCGTCTTTCGCGGATTTCCCCGCCTGATGGACGAGACATTATATCGTCCGCTACCGCAGGACTGGGTGATCGGCACCGCTGACGTTGTGGCTTCAACCAGCGCAATTCAGGAGAACCGCTACAAGGCCGTCAATATGGCCGGGGCTTCCGTCATCGCGGCGGTCGCCAACTCGCTGGGCCGTGAGTTCCCATTCGTGTTCGGGGGCGACGGCGCCAGCTTTGCGGTGCCCTCCCAATGGGCCGACAAATCTCGGGCGGCTCTCGCCGCCACGGTGTGCTGGGTGCGTGAAGAATTGTCGCTCGAAATGCGCGGCGCCATGGTGCCGATACAAAGCGTGCGAGAGAACGGTTTCGACGTGCGCATCGCGCGGTTCGGGCCATCGGAAAATGTCAGCTATGCGATGTTCGCCGGCGGCGGATTAGCCTGGGCCGAAGCGGCGATGAAACAAGGACGGTTCGCCGTGGCGCCGGCACAGCCAGGAACCCGTCCGGATCTGACAGGTCTCTCATGCCGCTTCGAGGAAATGCCATCGGTCCACGGTCTCGTCCTGGCGCTGCTGGTGGCTCCAGGGGAGCATGCCGATCCTTTCGATTTTCGGCGCGTGATCGGCGATCTCGTGACGCTCGTGGAGAAAAAAGGACACGCTCCCGTACCTGCGGGCGCTCCGAAATTCGGCTGGCCGCCGCAGGGTGTCGAGATTGAAGCGCGTATGTCACGCGAGCCGGGCGGCTCGATCGCAATCCGGCGCGCGACTGTGCTGTTTCAGACCCTGGTCTATTTCCTGATCTTGCGTTTTCGCATTCGC
>ORJL010476647.1_pt1 | contig 17557 bp, 22 predicted proteins | sample 1779941 | NCBI WGS metagenome assembly ORJL01 (sample SAMEA104232317, study PRJEB22302) | groundwater metagenome | biome: forest; feature: aquifer; material: groundwater | place: USA | collected 2011-08-07 | depth 5.8 m | reverse complement strand
CTGGATGGCCACGATCGCGTCGGTCGCCATCAGTTCGAGGCAGGCCTCGAGCAGCAGCTTCTCGACGAACGGATCGCCGACCTGGACGGTGGGTCGCTTCTCCTCGCTGTCCTCGCTGAATTCAGTCGAGGCCATGGTGGCGCCGTGGATGCCGTCGCGGCCGGTCTTGGAGCCGACATAGACCATCGGATTGCCGACGCCCGCGGCGGCGGCATAGAAAATCTTGTCGGTGGGCGCGATGCCCACGGTCATGGCATTGACCAGGATGTTGCCGTTGTAGGCGGCGTGGAAGTTGGTCTCGCCGCCCACAGTGGGAATGCCCATGCAGTTGCCGTAGCCACCGATGCCCGCCACCACGCCCGACACGAGATGCCGGGTCTTGGGATGCGAGGGATCGCCGAAGCGCAACGCGTTGAGGTTCGCCACAGGCCGCGCGCCCATGGTGAAGACGTCGCGCAGGATGCCGCCCACGCCCGTCGCCGCGCCCTGGTAGGGTTCGATGTAGGACGGGTGGTTGTGGCTCTCCATCTTGAAGATGGCGGCCTGGCCGTCGCCGATGTCGATGACGCCGGCATTCTCGCCGGGGCCCTGGATGACCCAGGGCGCGCTGGTCGGCAGTTTCTTCAGCCATACCTTCGAGGATTTGTAGGAGCAATGCTCGCTCCACATCGCCGAGAAGATGCCGAGCTCCACCATCGTGGGCGTGCGGCCCATGATCTTCAGCAGGCGCTCGTATTCGTCCGGTGCGAGGCCATGCTCGGCCACGATCTGCGGGGTGATCGTGAGCTCGTTGGGCAGCTTGACCGGCGGATTCTTCTCCTGGGCGATCGTCACGATGCGTCTCTTATGGATGCGTCTCTCATGAAAGGGCCTCGACCATGCCTTCGAACAATCCCTTGCCGTCGGTGCCACCGAACATCGGCTCCACCGCGTTCTCCGGATGGGGCATCAGGCCCAGCACCGTCTTGGTCTCGTTGAACACGCCGGCGATGTTGCTGCTGGAGCCGTTGGGATTGCCGCTACCGTCGACTGCGCCCTCTGGCGAGCAATAGCGGAAGGCGATCTGGCCGCGGTCCTCGAGCCGCTTCATCGTGTCGGCGTCGGCGAAATAGTTGCCCTCGGCATGAGCCACCGGGACCTTGATCACCTGGCCCGCCTGGTAGCGGTTGGTGAACAGGCTCTGGCTGGTCTCGACCTTGAGGTGCACGTCGGCGCAGACGAACTTGAGGTGCGAGTTGCGCATCAGCGTGCCCGGCAGCAGACCCGCCTCGGTCACGATCTGGAAGCCGTTGCAGATGCCCAGAACCGGCACGCCCTGCGCGGCGCGTTTCTTGACCTCGGCCATCACCGGCGACTGCGCGGCCATGGCGCCGCAGCGCAGGTAGTCGCCGTAGGAGAAGCCGCCCGGCACCACGATCAGGTCGACCTTCTCGAAGTCGCCGTCGCCGTGCCAGACCATCGTGGGCCTGCGGCCCGTCACCAGCTCGATCGCCTGCGCCACGTCGCCTTCGCGATTGGAGCCGGGGAAAACGAGGACCGCGGCCTTCATCAGCCCACCAATTCGATCGAATAGTTTTCGATCACCGTGTTGGCCAGCAGCTTGCGGCACATCTCGTCGAGGCGGGCCTTGGCCTTGGCCTTGTCGGTCTCGGCGATCTCGAGCTCGATGTACTTGCCCTGGCGGACGTCGCCCACTTCCGCGAAGCCCAGCCGGTTGAGCGAATGTCCGATGGCCTTGCCCTGGGGGTCGAGCACGCCGTTCTTGAGGGTCACATGAACTCTGGCTTTCAATTTCGCCTCTTATTGCAACGTGGTGGGGCCGCGCACGTCGCCCGGTCCCTGGTCGATCAGGATGCCGAGCCGCCGAGCCACCTCCTGGTAGGCTTCCTCGACCTTGCCGAGGTCACGGCGGAACCGGTCCTTGTCCATCTTCTCGTTGGTGCGCAAATCCCACAGCCGGCACGAGTCGGGACTGATCTCGTCGGCAAGCACGATGCGCACCATGTCGTCCTCGTAGAGGCGGCCGAACTCGACCTTGAAGTCGATCAGCTTGATGCCGCAGCCGAGGAACAGCCCGAACAGGAAGTCGTTGACGCGCAGCGTCAGCGCCACGATGTCGTCGAGGTCCTGCGGCGTCGCCCAGCCGAAGGCCGTGATGTGCTCCTCGGTCACCATCGGATCGCCCAGCGCGTCGTTCTTGTGGAAGAATTCCATGATCGAACGCGGCAGCTGGGTGCCTTCCTCGACGCCGAAGCGCTTGGCGAAGGAGCCGGCGGCGACGTTGCGCACCACGATCTCGAGCGGGATGATCTCGACCTGGCGGATGAGCTGCTCGCGCATGTTGAGGCGGCGGATGAAATGGGTCGGCACGCCGATCTCGCCGAGCTTGGTCATCAGGAACTCGGAGATGCGGTTGTTGATCACCCCCTTGCCGGTGATCGTGCCTTTCTTCTGGTTGTTGAACGCGGTGGCGTCGTCCTTGAAGTACTGGACGATCGTCCCGGGCTCGGGCCCCTCGAACAAGGTCTTGGCCTTGCCCTCGTAGATGCGGCGGCGGCGGGACATTATCTTACTCCTGCGCGGGCGATGCGGGTCGCCCGCCGATCGGCGGCAAGGCTGGCGGCCGGAATATGGCGGAAACCCCATGCGCCGGTACTGGGGAAAAATCCATTGAAAAAGGTGACGCGCCCGTCATATTGACCGTTCCTTTGGAGGCACTGCGATGGCCCGGCAGATCACGTACGACAAGGCCTACGACACCGTCGCGCGCGAGGACTTCCCGGCGATGCTGGAAGTACCACGGTATGGCCGCCGCACCGATGCCTTCGACGGCATCATTTCGGCCACCCATGACCATTTCTGGGACCCGTTCGACAAGAGCTATATCGACTTCGACCTGCCATTCGACATGTCCAGGACGCCGATCATGCCGCTGGACACGATCGTCGAGCTGAAAAGCGCGGTGGCCGATCGCCTGGACGACCGACAGAAGATCGGCCTCGCCAACGACGTCACCCACTGGTCGGCGTCCAACCTGCTGCATGGCGAGCAGGGCGCGCTCTCGCTCTCGGCCAGCCTGTGCCACATCCTGCTCGATCCGGGCGCCCAGGAATACGCCGCCAACCAGGCGCGCGAGGAGGCCCGCCATGTCGCGGGCTTCACCCGCTACATCGCCAAGCGCTGGGGCGATCCGCTGCCGGTCGGCAAGACGATCTCCACCGTGCTCACCGATCTGGTGACGACCGAGGAGGTCTACAAGAAGATCGTCGGCATGCAGATGCTGATCGAGGGCATCGCCATGGGCTCCTTCGCCACCCTCAATGCCAAGACCAACGATCCCGTCCTGCGCCGGCTGGTGCAGCTCGTCATGAGCGACGAGGCCTTCCACCATCGCTTCGGCCGCATCTGGGCCGCCAAGACGATCCGGTTCCTGAACGAGGAGGAGCACCAGAAGGTCGAGGACTGGTCGGCGCAGCTCTTCCAGATGCTGTTGTTCAATCTGATCAACGCCGAGCAGAAGCAGGTGATCTACGCCAAGTACGGGCTCGACTGGCAGTGGGTGCGCGACGCCATGAAGGAGGTCTTCACCGACGAGGACCGCCGCGCCCAGCTCAAGGAGAGCACCAACATCTTCCGCGTCCTGATCAAGACCCTGCTGCATGCCGGCATCATCACCTCGCGCACCGCGCCGCTCTATGCGGTGTGGGTCGACATGAAGGAGCTCGAGGCCGAGGGCGACGGCATCCCGGGCGACATCGTCGCCGAGGAGATGCTGGTGGTGCTGTGCGAGATCAACGCCAAGCGCCGCCGCATCGGCAGCAAGGACGTCGCCGCCGCGGCATCGTAGCTGGGGGCGGACGCCCGGCTGCCTACTTTAGGGCTTCCTCGCCAGCACGAAGGCCGACAGCCCCGCCAGGCGGTTGTAGGGAAACAGCGGCAGTTCGGCGGCGCAGATTGCCGTCAGCACGCCGTTCGTGAAGGCGTCGTGCCGTTTGAGGCTGCTGCGCGGCGCGCGGTCGCCGCGGCTGGCCAGCCGTACCGCCGCCGCCAGCGGGAAGATCAGCCCGAAATAGTAGGCGCCGCGGACGATTTCGAGGCCTGAATCGCGCAGCACGGCCTCGATCTCGATCAGGCGATAGCGCCGCTTGTGCTCGAGGAAGACGTCGTGGCCGCTCCAGAGGAAGGAGAAGGCCGGCACCGTCACCAGGAAATGCGCGCCGGCCGGCACCTTCGATGCGTAGTGGCGCACGAGGCCGCGGTCGTCGTCGACATGCTCCAGCACGTCCATCATCAGCACGAGGTCGCAGTCGGTCGGACCCGTATCGCGGCGATAGCATACCGGCTTGCCGGCGACGCTGTCGTCGCGGTCTCTGGCGTAGCCGATGTCGACGCAAAGCGCGCTTTCGGCCGGCGTCTCGGCCAGCAGGTGGCGGGAAAAGAAGCCCGAGCCGGCGCCGACGTCGAGCAGGCGTCTCGGCCGCAGCCCGGCCACGGCGCGGCGCAGCGCCGCTGCCTTCGAGCGATAGTACCAATGCCGGCCGATGTCGGCGCCGAGGATGTCCTCTTCCTTGAGATCCATCTGCCGCCGTCAGCCCTTCGGCGGCGCGTCGGCCCCGGCCTCGTAGACGCCCTCGACCACGTAGATCGGCCGGCCTTTGACCTCGAGGAAGAGCCGCCCGAGGTACTCGCCGATGATGCCGAGCGACAGAAGCTGGATGGCGCCCATCAGCAGCACGGCGATCAGCAGCGAGGCATAGCCCGGCGTGTCGATGCCGAGGATCAACACGCGCGTGATGATGAACAGGGCGTAGAGAATGGCGACGGCCGCGATCACCACGCCGACATAGAACCAGGCGCGCAATGGCGCGGTCGAAAAGCTCACCACGCCGTCGAGCGCGAAGTTCCACAGCCGCCAGAAGTTGAACTTGGTCGTGCCGGCTGCGCGCTGCGGCCGTTCGTAGGGCACGCCGATCGAGTTGAAGCCGACCCAGGCGAACAGCCCCTTCATGAAGCGGTTGCGCTCGGGCAGCTGGCGCAGCACCTCGACGGCGCGCCGGTCGACCAGCCGGAAATCGCCGACGTTCGGCGGAATGCGCACCGGCGACATCGAGTTGAACACCCAGTAGAACCAGCCCGCCGACATGCGCTTGGCGGTGGTGTCGGTCAGGCGTGCGCTCCGCACGCCGTAGACGATGTCGTAGCCTTCGCGCCAGCGCGTCATGAACGACGCGATCAGGTCGGGCGGATCCTGAAGGTCGATGTCGATCGGGATGAGGACGTCGCCCCTGGCATGGTCGATGCCGGCGGTGAGGGCGGCCTCCTTGCCGAAGTTGCGCGACAGGTTGACGACCCTTATGCGCCGGTCGCCGGCGCTCCGGCCCAGCAGGCACGACAGCGTGTCGTCGCGCGAGCCGTCGTTCACGAACACGATCTCGAAGCGGAGCCGGTCGCGCTCCAGGATCGGCACGACGGTGTCGATGAACAGGTCAATCGACTCGTCTTCGTCGAAAACCGGCACCACCAGCGACAGCAGCGGATCGGCGGGCCGGCGCGACCGCTGCAGGGCAAGTTGACGCTCCAGCGCGGCACCGGCGAGCTTCGGCTTCGGAAGGGCTGCTTCGGGCACGAACGAAGGTTCCGTCAAACGCTTCAATGACCCCTCGTTTCCCTCCCTCTAAGGAATCAAATGCGGCGGCCGGAATCAACCCTTATTTCGCGTCAGGCCACAGGCGTGACGGCGCCGTTGACGCCCATGATCCCGAGTTCGACGCCAAGCCGGGGGTGCCGCTGTTTGACTTCCGTCCGAAAGGTCCGCAGCACCTCGGTGAGCCTGGCGGTCTCGAAGGCCGGGTCCGTCTTCATCCGGGCGCCGTAGGCCTCCGCTGCGGCGCCGCAGTCGCGGTGGACGATGCCGATCACCCGCTTGATGCTGTGCAGCTTGACGGAGATGTCGAGGTTGTCCCACCACGCCTTGCGCCAGTCGGCGAAGGCCGGCGCCACGGCTGCGATCGGCCCGCCGGCAATGTTGAACTGGCTGTAATCGTTCTGCAGGCCCTGGCTGGCCATGAAAGACCAGGTGAAGGTCGTGAAGCGCGGATCGATGCACTTCATCAGCATCGCGTCGTAGACCGCGTCGTCGGCGGCCAGGGCCGGGGAGATCGCCGTCGCCGCGGCGGCGCCCAGCCCAAGGCCCATGAGGCCGCGACGGGAAAGGCCTGCCATGCAGGCGCAGGTGGAATGATGGACATGCTTGTTCATCTGAACGCTACCTTGCCTTGCTGTGCGAGGCCGCCGGTCGAGTTGGCGACCCAGGTGGTGACCGAACCGTCGGGCTCGCGGCGACCTTGAACGTGGAACGTGGCCCCGGCGAAAACCGGAGACAGGGCGCGGAACTCGAAGCTCCTGGGAACCCTATCGGCGTTCGAGCGCCGCGCCAATTCCATTTGCAGCATACCCAGCAGCGGGCCGTGAACGACGAGGCCCGGATAGCCTTCGGTGCCGGTGACATAAGGCTGGTCGTAGTGGATGCGATGACCGTTGAAGGTGAGCGCGGAGAAGCGGAACAAAAGCACGGGGTCGGCCATGATCGCCTTGGCCCACGTCGCGTCCGCGGGCGCCGGCTTGGGATCCTTTGACTTTTCCCCGGGCTTGGCGGCTTCGCGATAGACGATGTCCTGCTCCTCGACGAACGACACCCCGTGCACGCCCGCGACCGTGTGCTGCACGGTCACGAATACCATCGCGCCGGTCGACCCGGTCTTGGGCTCGACCGACTTGATGCGCGACGTGCGCGAGATCGTGTCGCCGACGCGGACCGGCTCGCCGTCGAAGCTGAAGCGGCTGCCGGCCCACATGCGCCGGGGCAGGGGCACCGGGGGCAGGAAATCGCCACGCTCGGCATGGCCGTCGCCGCCGATCCCGGATTGCGGCGCGGCGTCCAGGAAATAGAGCCAGTGCCAGAGCGGCGGCAGGGCCACGCCGTTTCGCGGCTCGGGATCCTTCTCGTCGAAGGTGGCGGCGAGGGCACGCACGGGGAAGGGCGCGACGAAGTCTTCGGCGGTATGCGTCCGGCCGACCCAATCCTCGAGTTTTTCCAGCGACATTCGTCTGTTTCCTCCACGGGGCGCGCGACTTTGCCACCGCCAACACGGGGTGGAAAGACCGCTTCGCGGTCGCTATATACCGGCGCGACAAGCCCAAACCGGAGCGGCCGATGACGACGTTCAACGAACGCGAGAAATCCTTCGAAAAGAAGTTCGAGAAGGACCAGGAACTGCAGTTCAAGGTCACTGCCCGCCGGAACAAGCTTCTCGGCCTGTGGGCCGCCGGCCTGATGGGCAAGAGCGGCGCCGACGCCGAGGCCTACGCCAAGGAGGTCGTGCTGGCGGATTTCGAGAAGCCGGGCGATTCCGACGTCATGGAGAAGCTGGTCAAGGCCCTCGCCGCGGCGGGCAAGCCGACCGAGGAGCACACCATTCGCAAGCAGGCTGAGCGGCTGATCGACGACGCCAAGAAGCAGGTCATGGCGGAGACACCCTAGGCGTCCGTTGCCTGCCCACGCGTCAGCCGAAGACGCGCTTGAAGATCGTGTCGACGTGCTTGGTGTGATAGCCCATGTCGAACAGCGCCGTCAGTTCGTCGTCGGCGAGAAACGTGCGGATCTCCTTGTCGGCGCGGCACAGCGCCAGCAGCGAGCCGGTGCCGCGCCAGGCCTCCATCGCGTTGCGCTGGACGGCGGCATAGGACGCCTCGCGGCTCATGCCCTTCTGCGTGAGCGCCAGCAGGATGCGCTGCGAGAAGACGAGCCCGCCCAGTGACTCCAGATTGGCCTTCATGCGCTCTTCATAGACCAGAAGCTGGTCGATCACGCCGGTGATGCGCCCCAGCGCGAAGTCGAGGGTCACCGTGGCGTCGGGAGCGATGTAGCGCTCGACCGACGAATGCGAGATGTCGCGCTCGTGCCACAGCGTGACGTCTTCGAGGGCCGGCACCACGGCACTGCGCACCACGCGGGCGAGACCGGTGAGATTCTCCGTCAGCACCGGATTGCGCTTGTGCGGCATCGACGAGCTGCCCTTCTGGCCCTCCGAGAAGTATTCCTCGGCCTCGCGCACTTCGGTGCGCTGCAGGTGGCGGATCTCGGTCGCCAGGTTCTCGATCGAGGAGGCGACGACGCCGAGCGCGGCGAAGAAGGCGGCATGGCGGTCGCGCGGGATGACCTGGGTCGAGACCGGCTCGATCGCAAGCCCGAGCTGCTTCGCCACATGCGCCTCGACCCGCGGATCGACGTTGGCGAAGGTGCCGACCGGCCCGGAGATGGCGCAGGTCGCGATCTCGGCACGGGCCGCCACCAGCCGCGCGCGGTTGCGCGTGAAGGCCGCGTAGTGGCCGGCGAGTTTTACGCCGAAGGTCGTGGGCTCGGCGTGGATGCCGTGGCTGCGGCCGATGATGAGGGTGTTCTTGTGTTCCTGCGCGCGTTTCTTCAGCGCCGCCAGAAGCTTGTCGACGTCGGCGATCAGGATGTCTGCAGCCTGCGTCAGCTGGACGGCAAAGCTGGTGTCGAGCACGTCCGAAGAGGTCATGCCCTGGTGGACGAACCGCGACTCCGGCCCGATGAACTCGCCGAGCCAGGTCAGGAAGGCGATCACGTCGTGCTTGGTGACGCGTTCGATGGCGTCGATCTTCTCGACCTCGCCTTTGGGATCGGCCTCGAGCGCCGCCATCGCCTTCTTGCCGCCGTCCCAGATTGACTTGGCCGAGGCCTTGGGGACGATGCCGAGCTCGGCCATGGCGTCGCAGGCGTGCGCCTCGATCTCGAACCAGATGCGGAAACGGTTTTCGGGAGCCCAGATGGCGGCCATTTCAGGCCGGGAATAGCGCGAAATCATGTGCGGACTTTTAGCCCCGAAGTGCTGCCGACGCCATGTTAGAAGTGTCGCCCCATGATGACCCCGCTCGCAGCCTGTCCCCGCGTCACCCTGGCTGCCGTCAAAGGCGTGCTGACCGACATCGACGAAACCGTGTCCACCGAGGGCCGGCTCACCGCCGATGCCTACGCGGCGCTCGAGGCGCTGAGAGCCGCGGGTTTCAGCGTCGTTCCCGTGACCGGCCGGCCGGCCGGCTGGTGCGACCACATCGCCCGCTTCTGGCCCGTCGATGCCGTGGTGGGCGAGAACGGCGCTTTCTGGATGTGGCGCGACCCGTCCGAGGCAAAGCTTCGGACGCGCTTCATCCAGTCCGAGGCCGAGCGGGCGGAAGGCCGCCGCCAGCTGGACCTGATCCGCGCCCAGGTGCTGCGCGAGGTGCCCGGTGCGGGCATCGCCTCGGATCAGCCCTTTCGCGCCGCCGACCTCGCCGTCGATTTCCGCGAGGACGTGCAGCCGCTGGCGGAGGCCGACATCGCGCGCATCGTGGCGATCTTCGAGGCACATGGCGCGCACGCCAAGGTGAGTTCGATCCACGTCAACGGCTGGTTCGGCGCCTACGACAAGCTCACCACCAGCCGGCTGATGATGCGGGAATTGTTCGGCGTCGACCTCGATGCCGAGCGCGAGCACTACGTGTTCGCCGGCGACTCGCCCAACGATTCGCCGATGTTCGGCTACTTCCCCAATGCCGTCGGCATGGCCAATGTGGGCGACTTCGCCGGCCGCATGGAACACCTGCCGCGCTGGGTGACGATGGCGCGCTCGGGCGCCGGCTTCGTCGAACTCGCCCGCGCGCTCATCGAGGCGCGACGGTGATAGTTCGCCTCAAAGCGACGTTCGCCAGTCGCCCGGCAAGCCGACCCAGGCGCAGCGGCCGTCGTTCGACACGGTGACGGTCGGCGTGTCGAGGGGATTGTCGGCAAAACAGCCGCCGGCCACGCCGGTATGGCCGGGCCGGAAGGCGGCCTTCCAGAACAGCGTCGATCCGCAATCCTTGCAGAACCATCTTTGCTGGGGGTTTGCCCCGCCGATCGCGTAGACGGCGACGTCTCCCTGCCTGTTCCCGACCTGGCTGTCCGCGAAGTAGGCCGACCAGCCGAACGCGCTGCCGGTCCGCTTTTTGCAGTTGCGGCAGTGGCACACGGCGTTGATCGCAGGCTCGCCGTCGACGTCGATCGTGCACTTGCCGCAGCAGCAGGTTGCCTGGCGAGTCATGTTTCGTCTCCGGAAGAGGGCCGGCGCAATGTCAGCGTGGCGGCAGATTGACCAGCAGGGAGCCATAGTAGGTGACGCTGTCGGCCTGGCTCCACACGCCCATGGGGCCGGCCTGGATCAGCGTGCGGTCGGTGGCGCTGAACAGCGGCGCGCCGTCGAGCGTTATCTCGAAACGGTCGTTGACCGCGATCACCCGCAGCGAATGCCATGTGCCGCTCTCGACCGGCACCTCCTTGCCGCCGACCTGCCGACGCTTGCCCTTTTCCATGCGGTAGAGCCGGACCGAGCCTTCGAGCGCACTGGCGCGGACGACGTAGTAGTCGTTGGCGCTCTGCGCGCGGAACATGAAGCCGGCAACGCGCTGGCGGATGCCCGACACCGGCTTGAAGCGCAGCGTGGCGTCGAGGTCGCGCAGGACGGCCTGCTCGTTGATGCAGAGCGGGAACCTGAGATCGGTCGGATCGGCGGCGGTCTCGGCCAGCACCCAGCCGCTGGGGCCATCGGGATCGGCGAGGGCCCGCCAGGCGGCCGGCCGGCCGATGCCGGTCAGCCCCTGCGTGCAGGCGACGCGGCCGTCCGGCGTCGTGAGCGGCACCAGGAGCTGGGCCGATACGGGCGTCGCGAGGAGGGTCGAGGCCAGGAGAAAAGGGACGATGAACAGGGACCACATGGCCCATTCTAGCAAACCGTACCGCGCTTGACCGCCTGTGCTTGACCACTGGAGCCGGAGGGAGGAGTTTACGCCCCGGCCGGATTTCGGGCGACATTCGAAGGGGGGAAACACCATGCGTCTTTGCACCATCATGAGCGGCGGAAAAGCCGCGGTCGGCGTCAAGAACGGCGACGGCAAGATCGTCGATCTCAGCAAGCAGATGCCGCGCGGCCCGAAGTCCGTGGTCGAGATCCTGGCCGGCGGCAAGGCGGTCCAGGCGGCCGTCGCCAAGGCCTGCGCCAAGCCCAAGGCCGGCGCCACGGTGTCGGAGAAGTCGGCGAAGTACCTCGCGCCGATCCCCAACCCGGGCAAGATCCTGTGCATCGGCCTCAACTACCGCAAGCACGCCGAGGAAACCGGCAACCCGATCCCGCCCTATCCCGTCGTGTTCTGCCGCTTCAACAACACCCTGGCTCCGCACAATGGCAAGATGATCCTACCGAGCCACAGCAGCCAGTTCGACTGGGAGGCCGAGCTCGCCGTCATCATCGGCAAGAAGTGTCGCAACGTTCCGAAGCAGAAGGCTCTGTCGGTGATTGCCGGCTATGCCTGCTTCAATGATGGCTCGCTCCGCGACTGGCAATTCAAGGGCAGCCAGTGGACGCTGGGCAAGAATTTCGACGCCACCGGCGGCTTCGGCCCCGACATCGCGACGTCCGACGAGCTGCCCAAGGGCGGCGCGCCTCTGCGGATCATGACCCGCGTCAACTGCTAGGTCATGCAGGACTGCAACACCGACGACCTGATCTTCGACGTGCCGACCCTGGTGCACGAACTCAGCAAGGTCATGACCCTCGATCCCGGCGACGTCATCATCACCGGCACGCCGTCGGGCGTGGCCGCCGGACGCAAGCCGCCGAACTGGCTGAAGGCAGGCGATGTCTGCGAGGTCGAGATCGAGAAGATCGGCGTGCTGCGCAATCCGATCGTGAAGGGCGCCTAGACTGTCGGGCGGCTCGTATGGTGGGGCGGCCTCTCGTCGTGGCGTCTTTCCGGCTCGACGTGGAGCAGGAAGCGCCGTTCAGCGACTTCTATAACCACCGCTACCTCCCGGACCTGATGCGCGACGTTCCCGCGATCAGGTCGGCATGGCGCTACCAGGAACATCATGTCACGGGATCGCTGAAGTACTACCGCAAGCAGTTCCTCACCCTCTTCGAGTGCGAGTCCCGGCCGGAAGCCGAGCGGGCGCTCCAGGCGATGGAGGCCCGGCCCGAACACGAATTGCAGAAATGGCGGACGCTCGCGATGCACGACATCGAGCCGCCCTGCCTCTACCTCGAGAGATGGGCCCACCCGCGCCGGCCGGCGGATGGCAACTTCGGCAGCCGGCCTTTCTTCATGGTGAGCGTCGAACTGGCCGCCGGACAGGAGCAGCGATTCCACGACTGGTACGAGCGGGATTACCTGCCCAGGAACGTGGCCGACGTCCCGTCATGGGCGGGATGCCGCCGCTACAGCAGCGTGGGGCGTGAGCCCGCGCGGCATCATGCGATCTACGAGGCCGCCGACTTGGCCGGCCTCGACCTGAGCCTGGAGGCGATGCGCGCGCCCTTCCGGCTGGCGGAGAACATGGCGTGGAAACAGTGGGACGCGGGCGACCGTCCGGCGATCACCTGGGAAGACGCCGTCACCTTCAAGCCGATCTACCGCAACCCCTGACAATGCCCGTCAGGCGGGCGCGCGGCGGGGCACGTGATCCAGTCCGCCCAGCATCAGCCGCGTCGCGAACTCCGTGGCCCCGGCGGGGTCGACCGGGTCGCGCGCCACCATGACCACCGAGACTTCGAAGGCGACGCCCGCCAGCGAGGCGGCAAGGTAGGAAACGTCGATGTTGGGCAGCACGCCCCGGGCGATGGCGGCGCGGATATCCTCGTTCAGCGCCAGCGCCAGCGCCCGCACGTCGGGCTTGTCGAGCAGCGTGCGGATGGCGGTGAAGTTCTTCTGCGCCAGCGCCAGCAGCTCGGGGTCTTCGGCGATGAAGTCGAAATAGACCGCGTAGTGCTTGCGGAAGAACTCCTCGGCGGTGCGCGCCTGGCCGCGGCCCTGGCGGTGGCGTTTCAGCAGCTCGCCGGTCAGTTCACCGACCACGGCCTCGAAGATCTCGTCCTTGTCCTTGAAGTAGTTGTAGAAGGTCCCCGAGGCGAGGTCGGTGCGGCGCACGATGTCGCGTACGCTGGCGGCGCCCGCGCCCATTTCGGCGAACACCGCGCGCGCCGCCTTGAGCAGCGCGGTGCGGTTTTCCGCCTTGTTCTGCTCGCGCCGGCCGGAGCGCTCGCCGCGCAGGTCGGTGGAAGCGGGGGTGTCGTCGTTCATTGCAGGCATTCCCATCTCAACGTCCGAGTTGCGCCAGCTCGTGGCGCAGTCCCGCGACCATTTCGTCCGTCGCCCGCGCGCCCGCCTGCAGCACGCCTCGCATGCCGACGAAGCCGTGGATCAACGATTCGAATTCTCGATAGATCGCCTTCACCCCGGCCGCGGTCAGCTTGTCGGCATAGGCCTTGCCCTCGTCGCGCAACGGATCGAAGCCCGCGGTGCAGATCAGCGCCGGTGCCACGCCGGCAAGGTCGTCGGCGCGGAGCGGCGAGACCCGCGGGTCCGCCACCTCGTCGAGGCTGTTGAGGTAGTGGCCGCGATGCCATTCCACCTCGGCCCGCGTAAGCATGAAGCCCTCGCCGCAGGACTTGTAGGAGCCGCTGTCGAGGCCGAGGTCGGTGGCGGGATAGAACAGCCATTGCAGGCAAGGCGGGCGGGCGTCGTCGCGGACCAGGCGGGCCAGCACGGTCGCGATCGTGGCGCCGGCCGAATCGCCCGCCACGACGATGCGCGCCGGGTCGATGCCGAGGCTCACGGCGTCCGCCGACAGCCAGCGGAAGGCGGCGACGGCATCGTCGATCGCCGCCGGGAACTTGTGCTCCGGCGCCAGGCGGTAGTCGACGGCGACGACGGCACAGCCGGTGCGGGAGGAGATATGGCGGCAGATCAGGTCGTAGCCTTCGAGGCTGCCGGTCACCCAGCCGCCACCGTGGAAATAGAGGATGGCCGGCAGCAGCCGCGCCACCGCGCCGGCGGGGCGGTAGAGCCTGACGCGCATCCTGCCGGCCGGCCCTTCGATGGTGCGATCGACGATCTCGCCGACCGGTGCCGCGCTTCCGCTCAGCAGGGGCAGGAAGGCATCGAAGTCGGCGCGGGCGTCGGCCACGCTCATGTGGTGCGCCGGCGGCTGACCGCTGCGCGCCAGCAACTTCAGGAACCACTGGGTGCGGCCGTCGAGGGTACGGCCGTCGACCGTGACCGGCGGGCCGGCCAGGATGTTGATCCAGGAAATCGGCATGCGCAGCGCCAGATTGGCGGCCTTGCCCTGCAGCTCTCGGACGATCTCCTTCACCGGCATGGGCCCGTTCCTAGCACTCCCGCCCACCGTTGTGGAGCCCGAGCCGGCTGGCTAGCGTGCGTCCCGACATGGCGAAGACCGCTTCCGATCCCTATGCCGACGCGCTCCGGCGCGAGATCCTGCGGAGCGAGCTGCAGCGCATGCGCACGCTGGCCATCATCCTGTCGATCCTGCTGGCGGCCACCCTGTTCGCGGCCAACCTGCTCCCCGATCTGAACCGGCGCATGTTCCGGGGCAGTATTGCGGGCTGGGAGCCGCTCGCCGCGATCGGCCCGTTCCTGCTGTACGAACTGGTGGCGCTGACGGTGCTCCGCCGGCGTCTTGCCGGGGACAGCGACTTTCCGCGCCCCGCCCGCTTCGCCAATGCGTTGATCGAGACCAGCCTGCCCGGCGTCATCATCCTGCTGCTGAGCAGCCACATGGACCCGCACGTCGTTTTCGGCTACTGGCCGCCGCTGCTCTATTTCATCTTCATCCTGCTCTCGACGCTCCGGCTCGACTTCTGGCTGTCGCTGTGGACCGGTGCGGTGGCGGCGATCCAGCAGATGGTGCTCGTCCTCTGGCTGCTGCCGATCGCGCCCTGGGGCGATATTCCGGACGAGACCCTGCTCTACCATTTCAGCCGCAGCGTCGTTCTGCTGCTGGCCGGCGTGGTCGCCGGGGTCGTGGCCGGCAGCCTGCGCCGGCAGTTCGAGCAGTCGGTGGCGGCGGCGGCGGCGCGCGACCGCGTCACCAACCTGTTCGGCCAGCACGTCTCGCCCGCCGTGGTCGACCGCCTGCTCGCGGCGTCGTCCGAACCGGCGAGCGAGATACGCACCGTGTGCGTGCTGTTCCTCGACATCCGCGGTTTCACCGCCATGACACGGGTGCGGCCGGCCAACGAGACGGTGGCGCTGCTCAATGATTTCTTCGCCGAGATGATCGGGGTCGTCGATCGGCACAACGGCATCATCAACAAGTTCCTGGGCGACGGCTTCCTGGCGCTGTTCGGGGCGCCGCTCAAGGACCCGTCGGCGGCGACGAACGCGCTGGCGGCGGCGCGCGGCATGCTGGACGCGGTCGATGCCTGGAACCGCGCCCGGCCGGCGCAGGCGCTGCGCATCGGCATCGGCATCCACATCGGCGACGCGGTGACCGGCACCGTGGGCTCGCCGCAGCGCAAGGAATACACGGTGATCGGCGATACGGTGAATCTCGCCGCCCGGCTGGAGCAGCTCACCAAGGAGACCGGTTCGCGGCTGCTCGTGTCCAATCCCGTGCACGATGCGATGGAGGCGAACGGCGATGCCGGTCCTGCCACCGACCTGGGGCCGATGGCGATCCGCGGCTACGACGAGGAGGTACGGGTATGGCGGCTGGGATGAAATGGTACTTCGCCTACGGCTCGAACATGGATGCTGCGCGCCTGTTCGAAGGCCGGCTGAAGCCGGCAGGCGTCGCATGGGGCGACCGCCTCGGCGGCCGGCTGGAAGGCTGGCGGCTCACCTTCGACAAGCAGGCCCGGACGCCGCCGGGCGCGGGCGCCGGCAACATCGTGCCGGCGGTCGGCGCGGCGGTGCACGGCACGCTGAACGCCCTGCCGCCCGAAGGTTTCGATGTCCTCGATGCGCATGAAGGCGTGGCTGGCGGTCATTACGAACGACGCGCGGTGCCGGTGGTGCGCGCAGACAACGGCGAAATGGTCGAGGCGATCGCCTACGTGGCCCTTAAGGTCGCCCAGGGCCTCAAGCCGACTCGCGCCTATCTCGCCTTCCTGCTCGCCGGCCGCGATCTGCTGCCGACCGACTACTGGGAACGCCTACAGGCGACACCAACGGTCGACTAAGGGCGGGACGATGGGAAAAGCCATATGCGATAGCGCTGGCCCGGGTCAGCCACCCAGCAGGTAGCGGCGCACGTAGCCTTTGAGATCTTCCATCGATCGCCGGGCGGCGTCGTCGTTCGGCCCGCCGCTGACGCCCAGGGTCCGGCAAACCGACAGCGCCTTGGCCAACGCGCCCTGGATTGGCCGGCCGTCGGCGCCGATGGTCATGACGCCGCTTGCGCGCTCGACCCAGGAGCGGTTGGCCTGCTGCTGGAACACGCACTTGGCGTAGTTCTCGCCCCTCGGATCGAAATAGGCCCGGCCGCCGTCGAAGCCGTGCATGGCATTGGGGAAGACCGTCACCTCGACGCGCCCACCCGCGGCCTGCAAGGCCTCGGCGTAGGTCTGGCAGGGCTCGAAGCCGACATAGGTGTCGGCGCCGCCCAGCAGCATGTAGATCGGCGCTCCCGTGCTCTTCGGTCGATAGTATTGCGCGCTGCAGGACGGATAGAACGGCACGTGCAGCGCGTAGCGCAGGCCGGCAGGAACGCCGGCGGCCACGACCTGCTGTTCGTGTGCCGCCATCAGGCTCGAGGTGCCGCCCTTGGAGAAGCCGGTGATGCCGATCCTGGCCCGGTTGATACGGCCGTTCGCGCCCAGCGCCTTGAGCGCCATGAGCGCGTCGAGGTTGAAATCCTGGCCGGTGACGGCGGACTGGTCCTGTACCGTCGAGCGCACGCCGCGCGGCTTGAACGAATCGATCACCACCGCGGCCACGCCCATGGCCACGATCTCGCGGGCGAAGCGGCCTTCGCGGCCATCGCTGACGCCGCCGCTGCCGTGATGGATCACCAGCGCCGGCACGGGGCCGGCTGCTGCCGGCCAGTAGATCTCGGCCGTCACCTGGACCGGCTGGCCTTTCTGACGGCTTTCGAAGGAAATGGTCTCGCGTTGCTGCGCCCGGGCGGCACCGGCGGCGAGCGCCGCGACCAGCGCGACGGCCAACGCCACCGGGGCAGCACGTCCCATCAGGCCGCGACTTTCGCCTTCGTCTTGGCCTTCTTCATGCGTTCGCCGGGCATCGTGCGGGACGTGTCGATCTCCGGCACGTCGGCTTCGTCCCAGAAGTTGAGCTCGATCATCACACCGTCGGGATCGTGCAGGAAGACCTGCTGCAACGGCCGTGCCGGGACCTTGCGGACCTCGAACGGGATCTTGTCCTTCTTGATCTGGTCGATCGTGCCGCGGATGTCCGAGCAGTTGATGGCGACATGGTCGATGGCGCCGCTGCCGTGATCCTTGCGGCCGGTCTCCGACACGAGATGCAGGATCGGCTTCTCGCCGGCGTAGAGCCAGGCGCCGGGGAAGGGGAACGGCGGGCGATCGCCGTCATGGAGACCGACATAGCGCTCGTAGAAGCGCACGGTGGCTTTCAGGTCCTTGCAGTAGACGTTCCAGTGATCCAGCGAGAGTGCGGGCATCCTTGCCTCCTACCGTTCCGAATG
>ORJL010591345.1_pt1 | contig 17558 bp, 8 predicted proteins | sample 1779941 | NCBI WGS metagenome assembly ORJL01 (sample SAMEA104232317, study PRJEB22302) | groundwater metagenome | biome: forest; feature: aquifer; material: groundwater | place: USA | collected 2011-08-07 | depth 5.8 m | reverse complement strand
TTTTGAAGCTGGGGAAAACCTTCTGCGATGCGATGCCGACGCTCGGGTTGAATGCGCCCCATATCCAAGCCGGTTCGCCGCCAAATTGCACGTTGGGGTCGGGCGAGATCAGGTCCAGCCGCAGGCCGGTGCCGAGACGGACTTCCAAGTCATGGGGTTGGCCGTCGGCGGAAGGGGGGCCTTGTGAGAGGCGGCCCGTGAGCACGTTACTGTCGGCGGTGAGGCATTCGACATCAATCAAAAGGCCGTTGTGGTTGAGAGTGATGTTGTGGTCGTCCGGCACGCCGGCGCGAAACCCGCTGCCGATGATGGTGATGATGTCGCCTGGGGCCGGGTTGACCGGACTGAAATTGTCAACCACCACCGGCGGACAGTTGATGGCTGACGGTGATGTGTCCACCAGCGTTACGGTCTGGCTGCACGAAGCGCTGTTACCGCTACAGTCAGTCGCCCGCCAGGTGCGTGTAATCCACTGGGCGCAGGGTCCGTCGTTGGTCAACGTGTTGAGTACGGTGATCGTGCAATTCGTCCCGCTGCAGGCATCGATGGCGGTGGGCGAATCGAAAGACCACGTCGCGCCGTAATCGACGGTCTTGTCGGTGGCGCAGGTGATTACTGGTGGCTTGGTGTCCGCGACGGTCACGGTCTGGCTACAGAGATTGGTGTTGCCGCAAACGTCGCGGATCATCCAAGTGCGTGTGATGACCTGCGGGCATGCCCCATTGGTGACGGTGCTGAAGCTGAGAGTGTAGTTGGTGCAGCAGGCATCAACAATGTTCGTCGGCGCGTCAAAATCCCAGGCCGAGCCGCATTCGACAGTCTTGTTGGCGGCGCAGGTCATTTGCGCGCAATCGGAAGTGATCCCAAATCGAAAAACGGTTCCCCAACCAACCGAGCCGCCGCTCTGGGTTGTGCCGTAGAGATTGCCATCGGTCCCCTTTGCCAGTCCGCCGAATGGTTCACTGCCGTCGCTGTTATTGAATGCAACCACCGCGGTTAATACGCCGGCGGGTGTCATTTGAAATACCGTCCCCCAACCGTAACCACTGTTTGCCGACAGATCGCCGCCCTGTTGGGTTGTGCCATAGAAATTCCCATCGCTCGCCAGCACTAACCCGCACCACGGACTCGAGCCGTTGGCGCCGTTGAACGAAACCAGTGTGGTCAGTGCGCTGTTTGTTCCATTGACCGTCATTTTAAACACCGTTCCCTTATTATTCGCACCGCCGTCCCGGGTCGTGCCATAGAAATCACCGCCGCTCGTCTGGAGCAGGGCGCCTGCCGGAAAAGCGCGATTGGCGCCATTGAATGAAACCAGCGTGGTCAAAACGCTATTAGTGCCGTTGGGCGTCAATTGAAACACCGTCCCCTTATTATTCGCTCCGCCGCCGGCGGTAGTGCCATAGAAATTGGCGTCACTCCCTCGTATCAGCCCGGCAAACGGTTGACTGCCATTGCTCTGATTGAATTTGACTACCGTGGTCAGCGTGCCACCCGTTGTTAGTTGAAACACCGTCCCGGCAGCATTGATGCCGCCATATAGGGTTGTTCCATAGAAGGTACCATCGCTTGCCTGGATGAGCGCGCCCCATGAATAATGGCCGGCATTGTTGTCGTCCGTAAAAGTGGCCAGCGTGGTCAGCCCCCCGGTGCTCGTTGTTCTAAACGCTGTCCCCGGAATGCTCCCTGCGTCGCCCATAGTCGTGCCATAGAAAGTGCCAGGGTTGGCAGCATCCTCCACCAATGCGGCATGTGGATAACGTCCATTGCCGCCATCGAAGATATCCAGTGTGGTCAGAGCGCCGCCAGCAGTTATTTTAAAGACCGTCCCGAGACCATTAACGCCGCCTTGAAAGGTTGTGCCGTAAAAATCGCCATCGTTTCCCTGCGCCATTTCGGCGCGCGGACTACCACCATCTGAGCCCTGGAACGAGTGGATGGTTTGCAATTGCCCGCGTGCCAGCGGCGCGAAGGTGGATAGTGTTACACACAGAAGAAACCCGAGCGCCAATGACCGGCGTTGTTTAAATGTCATTTGTTTGATCTTACTTTCTTCTTTTACCCAGTCACAATTCTCGCGACATTACTCGGCGCAGTTTCGTCACGTTTAGTTTAAGGCCTGTACGGTTCGGGGGCGTCGTTCGCGGATCCATCGGCGTTGAAGACGACGTAGAGCACCGGGAGCACAATCAGAGTCAGCAATGTGGCGCTGACGAGCCCTCCAATGATCACGATTGCCAAGGGCCGCTGCGTTTCTGAGCCGATGCCATGGCTCAGGGCCATCGGCAACAGACCCAGCATGGCCAGCAGCGCCGTCATCAGCACGGTGCGCAGGCGGGCGACGGCGCCCAGGCGCGCCGCCTCGAAGGGGCTAAGTCCTTCTTCCGTCCGCTGATTGAAGTAGCTGACCATCACGACGCCGTTCAGCACCGCCTGGCCGAAGAGGGCGATGAAACCGATCGCCGCCGCCACGCTCAGAGGGATGCCGGAGAAATAGAGGGCGAAGATGCCGCCGATGAGGGCGAGCGGGACGTTCACGAGAATCAGCAAACTGTTGCGAACGGATTTGAAGGCGTCAAAAAGCAACACGAAAATCAGGAAGACGCTGATGGGCAGGATGAAGGCGAGGCGTTTCATGGCGCGTTGTTGATTCTCGAACTCACCACTCCAGGTGACGAGATAACCTTTGGGCAGGCTCAGCTTGTTCACCTTGGCCTGCATGTCGGCGACGACGCTGCCCATGTCACGGCCCTGGATGAACACGCCGATGGCCTTGACCCGGGTACCGCCTTCGCGGCTGATGTTCATCGCGCCGCTGGTAATCTTGAAGTCGGCGACTTGCGCGAGCGGGATGTGGGCGCCGTCCGGTGTTTCTACCAGTACGTCCTTGAGCCGGTCGAGCGTGCGTTCGGAGGCAGGCAACCTCACGACGATGCTGAAGTGCTTCTCGCCTTCCCAGATTTCCGTGGCGGATTTGCCGGCAAGCGCCGTCTCCACGAAGTCCTGGATATCCTGGATGTTCAAGCCGAAGCGCGCGGCCCGGGCGCGATCCACGTCGATGAGGAACTGCGGCACCGCGCCGGCGCGGTCAACGAACGCGCGCGCCACGCCCGACACCGAGCGAACTTCGCCAAGGATTTTGTCCACGGATTCCTGGAGCGTTGTCAGGTCATCGCCGAAAACCTTGATCACGACCTGCCCGTCAATCTGTGATATGCTCTCCAGCACGTTGTCGCGGATGGGCTGAGAGAAGCTTGTCTCCAGCCCGGGCAAGGCGTCGAGCGCCTGGTCCATCTGATCGAGGATCTTCTCTTTCGTCACCCCGGGGCGCCAGTCTTTCACCGGCTTCAGACCTACGAAGCATTCGATCATGTTCATCGGTTTCGGGTCGGTGCCGTCTTCGGGACGGCCGGCCTTGGAAATGACCGTGCTGACCTCGGGCACGGAGTGGATCAGGCCGCGCATTTGCCTGCAGCGGAGCCGAGCCTCCTCCACCGAAACCCCCGGCGGCAGCGTGGTGTTGACCCAAATGGTGCCCTCGTTGAGTTCGGGCAGGAACTCGGTGCCGAGCCGGGCGGCGAAGACCAGGCTGACGCCCAAGCCGGTGACCGCGGCCGCGATGACGAATTTGCGATGCGCCAACGCCCAGGCCAGCGACGGCTCGTAGATGCGCTTCACGAGGCGGAGGATCCAGTTGTCACCGTGCGGGATTTTGTGGCGCAGGAGGAAGAAGCAGAGCAGCGGCACGAGCGTCAGCGAGAAGATCAACGAACCGACGAGCGCGCTGGTGACGGTCCACGCCATCGGGGCGAAGATCCGCCCCTCGTGGCGCTGAAGGGTGAAGATCGGAATGTGCGCCACGATGATGATGAGCATCGAAAAGAACGTGGGACGGCCCACCTCGGACGCGCCCTGGAGGATCGTGTTGAGAAAACCGGCTTTGTCCTTCTTGAAGTCTTGTTGTCTCTCGCCAAGGAGGTGGAAGATGTTCTCCACCACGATGACCGCCCCGTCCACGATGATCCCGAAGTCCACCGCCCCGAGGCTGAGCAGGTTGGCCGGGATACCGCGCCACGTCAGGCCGATGAACGTGGCGAGCAACGACAGCGGGATGATGATCGCGACGATGAAGGCGGCGCGGAGATTGCCCAGGAAGAGGAGCAGCACCAGCGTCACGAGGAGAGCGCCCTCGGCGAGGTTGTGGAAAACGGTGTGCAGGGTGGTCTCGATGAGCCAGGTGCGGTCGTAGTAAGGCACGATTTGCACGCCCTTCGGCAGGATCGAGAGGTTGAGCAGATCGATGCGCTCCTTGACCCGGGTCAGCACGTCCGAGGGATTCTCGCCTTTGCGCATAAGCACAATCCCCGTGACGATGTCATCGTCATTGTCCTGCCCGACGATGCCTTGGGGCGGGATGTTCGCCACCGCGACACGGGCGACGTGCTTCACCAGCACCGGCGTGCCGCTGTGCGCCGCGACCACGACATTGCCGATGTCGTCCGCCGAGCGCAGCAGGCCGAGGCCGCGAATGAGGAACTGCTGCGCCCCGCGCTCGGTGTAGCTGCCGCCGGCGTTGGCGTTGCCGCGCCCCAGTGCGGCGAAGAGTTGCTGCAGCGTGATGTTCAGCTCCTTGAGCCGCGCCAGGTCCGGCTCGACCTCATATTGCTTCACCAGGCCGCCGATCCCGACGATGTCCGCCACACCAGGAACGGTGCGGAGCTGTCGCTCGACGACCCAGTCCTCGAGGGTGCGCAGCTCGCGCGAGTCCTTGCTCTCGCCGGCAAGCCGGTAGCGGAAGATCTCGCCGATCGGCGAGCTGAGCGGCGCGAGGCTGGGCTGCACGCCCGGCGGGAGATCGGCGCCGGCGAGCTTCTCCATCACTTGCTGGCGGGCGACGATGTCGTTGCTCTTGTCGTCGAAGGTGAGCATGATGAACGAGAGCCCAAACTGCGTGTGCGAGAAGAGGCGCACACAGTTGGGCACGCCGCTCAGCGCGACTTCCAGTGGGATGGTTACCTGCTTCTCGACTTCCTCGGCGGCCCGGCCGGGGTAGAGCGTGATGACGTTCACCTGGAGGTCGCCGATATCCGGAAACGCCTCGATGGGTAGCGACTTGAAGGCCAGCAAGCCGCCGCCGATGAACAGCACCAGCATCATCAGCACGAACAGCGGTTGGTGCAGGGCGAAGTGGACGACGCGTTTGATCATGGCAGACGGGAAGTGTGGGCGGCAAACCAGAACTGCCTCACTCGGCGGCCACGAGCTGTTCGAGCAGCAGACAGCCGTCGCTCACGACGCGGTCACCGGGCTTGAGTCCATCCAGGATCAGCATTCTCCCGTCGTGTTCAGGGCCGATCTTCACCGGCAGACGCGCGAACTTGCCGATGAGTTCCTCGCGAAACACGAAGTGCTGCTCGCCTTTCAAGAACACCGCCTTGGCGGGCACTTCCAGCCCGGCGGTCAGTGCTGGCGTCAGTTCCACGCTCACGAGCATCTCGGCCTTGAGCAGCCGCTTGGGGTTCTCCACTGAGGCCCGAACACGCACCATGCGCGTCGCGGTGTCGATCTGCTCGGAAACCAAGTCCACTTTGCCGCGAAATGGCTCGTCCGGCAGCGCCCGCGATCGGACCGTCACTTCGATCCCCGGCTTGAACTGCCGCAGGTCTTGCTCCGCCACGTCCACCAGCACCCAAACATGCGCCGGATCGGTGATCACGAACAGCGGCGCCACCAGTTTCTCGCTGTTGGCGAGCATCTGGTCCGCCCGCACTTCCTGACCGGGATTCAGGTTGCGCTCCACGACCACACCACCGAGGGGAGTGGTGAGGCGGTAGAGTTGGTCCACGCCGCTCGCCGCGTCGCCGTAAAGACGGAGCCGTGCCTCCGCCCGCTCCCGCTCCGAACCCGCCCGCTGGAAATCCGCTTCCGCCGACTGCGTGTCCTTCTGGGGCGCCGCACCGTGGTCGAACAACTCGCGGACGCGGTTCAGCGTCCGTTGCGCCAGCGCAAAGTCGGCGGCTGCCCGGTGCGCGTCGGCTTGGGCCTGGCCGAAATCCGGTGAGGCGATCAAAGCGAGCGGCCCGTTGGACGAAACCTCAGACTGCACCTCGGCCAGGATCTTCGTCACGCGACCGCTGAATGGCGTGTACACTCGGGTCGTTAGGTTGTCGTCCCACACCACACGGCCGGGGAAACGCGCCGCGGGCGCTGTGGATTCGGTGGCGACTGCCACCGCCAGCGTGGCGAGCTGTGGGCTGTTTGTCGGGAATGTAAGCGTCTGGCCTTCGACTTTCGGGTCGCCGCTGACCTTCTGTTCGGCGGCTTTCTGGCAGCCGACGAGCAGCGCGGCGAACGCGACCAGGGTAATGAACGGCTTCAGCTTCATGGCATGGGTTTGACGGAGGCGGTGAGATTCAGCGCCGCTTTCAACGCCGCGGCCGCGGTGGCGGTGTCGGCGGCTGCCTGGGCGGTGGCCAGACGGACCTCGTTGTCGTTGCGCTGCGCGGAAAGGAGATCCAGCAGCGAGGCGCCGCCCTTTTGATAGGCGTAGGCAACGGTCTCGCGAATCTTCGCCGACATTGGCTGCAACTCGTCGCGATACCGCTGCCAGCGGGCTAAGGCCGAGGCATTGGAGTTCTGCGCCACGGCCACATCGGCCGCGGCCTGCGCGCGGACCTTCTCCGCCTGCACCCGCGCCTGCTCCAGCGTTGCCTGCGCGGCGAAGATCCCGCCTCGGTTCCGGTTCCACAGGGGCAGCGGGAACGAAACGCCAAAGCCCACACTGTTCGGTTGGTCGGGCGGCTCGTGCTCGTATTGCGCGAAGAACGTCGGGTCGGGCACTCGCAACGCCTTCTGCAAACGCAGATCGGCTTCGGCCTTCGCCCGCGCGTGCTCCGCCGCGGCGACATCGGGCCGGGTCATGACGGCGGCTTCGACGGTGTTCGTCGGCGCGTCCGGCGATTCCACCAGCCGTTCGAGGGCATCGGAAAGCTGGACGTTGCCATCCGGCTGCTTTACGCCGAGCAGAACCTCAAGCTGGATGCGTGCGTTACGGGCGGCCGCGGCCGCGGCCTCGGCGTCCAGTTCGAGCCGTTGCGCGGCAATGGCAATCTGGCTCCGATCCGACGAAGAAATATCTCCGGCGTGCTCGCGCACCTCGGCGATCTTGGCCTCCTGGCGCAGCGACGCGGCAGAATCGGTGAGCACCTGGCGGTTACGTTCCCCGAGCAGCGCGGCCACGTAGGCCTGCGACACGCCCTGGTCGAGCAGTCGGCGCGCATCGGCCAGGCGGGCCTCCACGCTCTTCAGAGCGGCCGTGGCGGATTCCTTGCGGGCCCGCCGCTTGCCGCCAATTTCAATGAGTTGATTGACGGCTGCCACTGTGTCGTAACCGCGCTCCCCAAAACCGTTGCCCATCGAGGTGCTGTTCGGGTGATCGTCCACTCTGATTTTGGTGAGGCCCAAGGACGCGATCGGATTCGGAAACTCCCGCGCGACGATGCGCTGCGCGGTGGCGATGTCCACGTCGCTCTTCGCCGCGAGCAGATCCCAGTTGCGGAGGAATGCCAGACGCTTGGCCTGGGTGAGGGATATCGGGCCATCCAGGCTGTTCGTGGGATGATCTTCGGCCAGTCCGCCAGCCCCGGCGGCGGCCATCCGGGCAGTAACCAGTGTGGCGGCGATTAAACCCAAAGGTCTTATCAGCCGCGAAATTGCCATCGTACATACCACTGATAGGACCATGGTTCTAACGCTATTGGTATAACAGAAACCTATACAATGGATTTGTATATGCCACAGTACATCCATCCAGTCAAGACGCCTTGAAAGGGCTCTGCGTCACCAAAACACCGCAGTGGCGCCCATGCGGGCGTTCTCCGGCAACTCCGCCGCAATGACGGTCACCCGGTTGGCGACCAGGCCATATTCGTTGCGCAATATCAGCGGGGGACCTTTGATCCCGGAGCGGTGGCCAGACCAAACAGGCCGGGCAAATCGGCGGCGGACGCCACCTGGGCGTACAACCGCAGCTCCACCTTTTCCTGAGGCCGCCCACATTAGACCGTGCAAGATGTGGGGCAATTGTGCGTCGCCATCCTGACTCGCTTGGAGGAGGCCAGACGGGTATTCCGACGCCCTCGCCGCCAAGCTGAGCCAGCGAGGCGTGGACGGGGCGATGCTCAGCCGGCGGAAACCGGGGCCTGTACAGCCGACGCCGGAAAAGGGCTTGACGCAGTGAGCTGATAGGTTCAGTGAATGCCAGTTGTTTGCGATTGTGGACGCACAAACACCAGTGCTGGATCTGCGCTGCGGAAACCGCAGGACACAACAGTGGACCTGCGGCTCAAGGCTTTCTCGGCTCAACAGCACGACGGTGGAACGCGGAAGACGGCGATTTTGGCCAATGGACAAGCGAGTCGAATTCATGGCGGCCAACGGGAGAATGCGCGTCCGTGTTCTCCGTGTTCTTCAGATCGCCTGTGTCAGCGCCATCTGTTGTTTGTATGTCCCAGCCGCTCGCTCAGAGGCCTGGCTAGGCTGGCGAGGCGGCCCTGCCCAAAATGCCGTAATGAGCCCAAGCGCACCGGAAGCCTGGAGTTCCACCAACAACGTGCTTTGGCGAGTAGCGGTCCCCGGCGAAGGGCATTCTTCTCCTGTCGTGACAAGTAACAGGGTGTACATCACGACCGCATACGCCACCGAGCCTTCGATTCTTCTCAGGTCGTCAATGCGTGTGGCCCTCCTGGTCGCGTTCGCGGTCACCTTGGCGGCGTGGGGACTCCTCCTTTACGTGGGGGATGTCTGGGCACAGTTGCCGACCGGTCGCGGCTTGCAGCTCAGAGCGGAGCAGTGGTCCCTGCTTGTGGCAGCCGGGGCGTCAATCCTCGTTGGCGATGACCTTTTGTCCCTAGGCAGGTGCCCCATACGAGGCTGGCTTGCTTCCAGCATGACGGCGACGGTCCTGATGGCAGTTGCCCATTACAGTATGGGCTCGTGCGCCAAGGCGCGATGGTGGTTGGCAGGCGCCTGCGTGACGCTGGCGGTGATGATCCCTGTGATGATGCCGTTTCGTGACCATGCCTTCGGCGACGGCTCTTTCGGCTGCAAGGCGATGGTTGTTTGGATTTGCGCCCTGGGTCCTTTGCTCGTGGCGGTGACGGCGCTGCGTGGGAATTCAGCCGCGGGAGGTCCAGACATTCCCGAAGCGCTGTTGAGCCTTCCCGCATTCAGGAAGGCGCTTGCGGTTTCCACGAGGCGTTTACTTCGCAGAATGCTGGCGGTCATGGTGGCGTTGGTTGTCGTGGCCCTATTCGTTTCGCTGTTTCCGCTCAGTGCTTCTTTCCAACAAGGCCCCCCTCCATCCACGCGTCTTGCTTGGTGCGCCGCAGGCGTAGCCTTGGTGAGCATGCTGGCAGCCTACCTGGTTCTCTGGAAACGCGGTCCCAGCAGGCCCCTTTCCGCCTTGCTCATCGTCCTCCTAGGGTCGGCGATGGCATTGGGCTTGGCTGCGGTTGGCCTGGAAAGCATAAGTCGTTCCGATTACCTAACGTACCATTGGGGGGAACCTCTTGTGGGGATGCCAATGTCGATCCCCATGCTCTGCTGCATGCTGATCCTCTTGGTGCCGATAATGCTTCTATGGGTTTCCAGGATGCGGACCACGGCGCCGGTCCTTTTCTTGAACCGAATGGTGGTATTCGGAGCACTGGTTACCGCCGCCTTGTTCATGTCGTACGAGAATACGCCCAGCAGCCAATCCGAACAGTCCCGTGCGGTTGTCGCCTTCAACAGGACGAACGGCGCCGTCGAATGGACGCGTGCGATCATGACCATGCCGGCGCAACAATCGCATCGTCTCAACACCTCCGCGACTTCGACTATTGCGGGCGACGGAAACCTCTTTTTCGCGTATTTTGGCAACGCCGGAGTTGCGTGTCTCGACCAGGGCGGTAATGTGCTTTGGATCAATCGGTCTGTGCCGTTTCAGAGTGTGTACGGTGCAGGCGCCTCACCTGTCTTGTGCGACGGCGTGGTGGTGTTCTCGGCGGAAATGCCCTCTGCTCCATACCTTTGCGGTTTGGACGCTCGTGATGGACGCTGCCTCTGGAAGAGGGGCTTTGCGGCATTCCCGTACCCCAGTGGATCCAGTCGCACTCCGCTGGTGCTGGAAACCCCGGGCGCGCGAGAGATCCTCATCTGGCGCGTTGACAGGTTGATGGGCATCGTCCCGCAAACCGGCGTGACACTCTGGGAGGTGCCTTACGTCTATGGTGGAGGCGACATGGTGGCTGGGGCGGTGACTGACGGCGATGCGGTTTATCTTTCGGAGCCCCGACGCCTGTCATGCTGGACGCTGGCGGAGCTTCGAGCGGGACGTTCTCTGCCTCGGTGGAATCTTGAGAAAAACGGGTTGCCGAATGTCTCTACGCCGCTGCTAATCTCGAACATCCTCTTCGGGGCCTCCGACAGCGGGATCATTACGTGTGTGGACAGACAGACAGGACGCGTTGTATGGGAAGGAAAGGCGCGAGGTCAGTTCTTCTCGAGTCCCATCTGCGTCGCCGACAGAGTGTTCCTGACGAACACCAAAGGGGAGACTACGGTCTTCAGAGTAGCCGACAAGGTCGAGCGCCTCTCCGTGAATACCCTTGGCGAACCATGTTTCGCCAACTTCGCACCGGTTGACGGCGGCCTTTACGTCCGCACGAGCGGACACTTGTGGCGGCTCCAAGGCTCCGAAAGCCCGGGCAGGCAGATGCTTACTGCGGAACCACCCGGAAAAAGCGCCTCGGTCTGGAGTGGCTCTCGGCTTCCGTAAACAGCCGATCACCGGACTGGGGATCATACACGCGTACCGTCACCCAGTTCTGGAGATCATCGGATGCCTGTACCATCAGAACGACCTCCGGCAACGACCTCACTTCAAACTCGAATCCACCGTCGCTGCGGATTCTGGCCGAACGAGCCAGCGGCCAAGGCACGAGACGTACCACCGCAGTGGCGCCCATGCGGGCGTTTTCCGGCAACTCCGTCGCAGTGACGGTCACCCGGTTGGCGCCCAGGCCATATTCGTTGCGCAATATCAGCGGGGGACCCTTTGATCCCGGAGCGGTGGTCAGACCAAACAAGCCGGGCAAATCGGCGGCGGACGCCACCTGGGCGTACAAACGCAGCTCCACCTTTTCCTGCGGCGCAAGTTGCGGCAGTATCCACTCGATATGGGCCGGATTGAACGACGCGCCTGGAGGAACGCTGGCATCCCGGAATTGCAGTCCATCGGGCAGGAAGTCCTGGATGGAAACGCCCGTTGCCACAGCGCCACCGACATTTTCCGCCTGGATCAAGAACTCGATCGATTGATCGGGAGTGGCTACGGTTCGATCCGAGGTCTTCGTCACTCGGAGCGCCGGCTGCTGATCATCGTTGATAATGACACCCACGGCCTGGGTATTCACCAGTGTGGCATTGATGGGCGAATCAAGATTCACCAGGAATACTTCGTTGGTCTCCAGCACGGTGTCCCCGTTTATAATCACCGGAATGGCCTTGATCCGTTCCCCGGGCGCGAAAGCGAGCACACCACTGCTGGCAACATAATCGTCGCCAGCCTGGGCGGTGTCGTCCATTGTGGCAAAATGGACCGATATCGGCTGGTCACTGGGGGCTGACAGTCGAGCCAGGAAGAAGGCCTCAGTGGTGCCGGAGTTGCCTTCGATCTGGCGCGCCTCCTGCAAGTAGATCGAAGGCGCCACACTGACCGTTTCGGTGTCAAAGCGGTTGGTGTGAATGTCGTCACAGTAAAAGCGATCCAACTGCGGCGGCGGTGTGCTGACGCCCGGCTGGGAGGATTGAACCTCGACACGATAATCTCCCGCCGGCAAATCGGTGAACTCAAACGTGCCGTTCATGGTGTGCTGCACCAGACGGGTATCCGTAGAGTTAGAATTGGTGCCCACCAAGTCCTCGTTGCCGAAGCGCGGTGTCAAGGTGACGGTGTAAGGCTTGCCCGTTGCCAGTTGGCCGTCGTGGTAGATCTCGCCGCCTTTGATGGCGCTTCCGCCGGAACGCCAATTCACGTAAATGCCCCGGTCGGCTCCGGTAGGTTTATCCAACCGATAATGGCCATCCGCGCCCGGCACGGGGAACACCACCAGAGTCCAAGCGCCCGGCAGCGCGCCGGGGATGTCAATCTCCAGGCCCGGCACGATTGGCACCAGGTTGGGCGGCATCACCACCGACCCCGCCGGATTGACCAGCGCCAGATTCAGGTTGGAAGCCAGCGGCATCGGCATGCTGTTGGTGAAAACGTCCACCCGCAAATCCTCGCCCGGCCTGACATGGAAAACCCACTTGGCGGGGACCGCTTCAAAGCCACGGAAACTCGGGCTGTTCAATCCCGCCTCGACGGCGCCACAGAAGCGCAACCGGTAATGCGACTGCGTCCAAGGCGTCGGAGGTGGCGTGGCCACTTCCACTCGCAGGATCTCACCCGCCAACCGGGCGGGCAGCGTGACTTCCACGTTGGTCGAGAACGGATGGAGAGCCGCTTCCACCGAAGTGTAGGAGACGTTGGTTTCCACTAGCAGAGTGCCGATCGCGTCATAGACCCGACCGCGCACCATCTCCGGATCATGGTTGTTGACGGTCTGCGCCGTGAAACGGATGGTCAGATCACCGTCGGCAGCTTTCACGAACCAGTTCTCCACTCCCGTATGGTCGCGATTCATGATCAGCGGTGTGCATACGCAGAGGCTCTCCGGCGGCGAACCTTCTTCAAAGGGCGGTCGTTCATCGCTGGAAATGGTGCCTTCGGCCTGGGCGCGGGCCAGCGTGGCGTTGGTGACATTGCTCAGATTCAGATAGAAATACTCCTCTCCCGGCTCCACGTCCCGGTCGCCTATGACCGGCACAGTAATGACCGCGTTGGTCACGCCCGGCGGGAGGGTGAGCGTGCCGTGGGTATCGGCATAATCGCTGCCGGCCAGAGCGGTTCCGTCCAGGGTGGCAAAATCCACTGCCACCGCCACCGTGCTGGGGGCGGAAAGATGGACCGGAAAGATGGCCTCGACCAAGCCGGCGTCCCCTTCGGACACCGAGACATCATCCACCACGAGTGCAGGCAAAACAGGCATTTCCCGATCGTCGTTCAGGATGGTGCCAATGCCCTGGCCCCGTGCCACGATGGCACCTTGCGGATTGGAGAGGTTCACGAAGAAGGTCTCATTCGGCTCGACATCAGTATCCCCCTTAATATTCACGGTGAGAGTGGTATTGGTCTGGCCGGCCAGAAAGATCAGACTGCCGCTGGAGTTGCCGAAGTCGGTTCCTGCCTGGGCGGTGTTGTCCCCCGTCTCGAACTGAATCCGCACCGTCTGTGAGCTGGGCGGCCAGAGGGTAAGGGTAAATTGCATCGGCGCGAAGCCGCTGTCTCCTTCCAGCATCTCCGCGTCGTCCACGGAAAACGCAGACGGTGGCAGTTCCTGGTCGTCGTTCAAAATCGTGCCCACCGCCTGCGCGCGGGCTAGCGTGGCATTGACGGCGTTGGTGAGCGTCACAAAAAATGTCTCATCCGGTTCAAAAACGAGGTCACCTTGGACGCCCACGGGGAGGGTACGGTTGGTTTCTCCCGGCATGAAGATCAGATTGCCGTTGCCCCCGGCGTAATCCGCCCCCCACTGGGCTGTGTCGCTGGTGGTGCGATACTCCACGCTGACTTCCTGCGGATTGGGGGGCCAAAGCGTAACAGTAAAAACCAGATTCGAGATCCCATCCGGGCCTTCGGGCTGGCTGGCATCGCTGATGGACAGGGCCGATGCGACTGCCTGGTCGTCGTTGCGGATGGTGCCTATCCCCATGTCGCGCAATAAGGTTGCATTGACGGGGTTGGTGAGCGTCACCAGGAAGGTCTCATCCGGTTCCAACAACACATCGCCACGCACAAGCACATTCAGTGTTGTGGACAACTGGCCTTCGGGTATCAGCAGATCGCCATGCGATTCGCTGTAGTCTTCTCCTACCACGGCTGTGCCGTTGCTGGTGGCGTAGCGAAGCCGAACTGGCTGGTCGCTGATCCGCGACAACACCACGGTAAAGGTGACGCTGACCAGGCCGGCATTGCCCTCGTCCACGGTTACATCATTGATGGAAAGCGTGGGCAATTCCTGGTCGTCATTGCGAATGGTGCCGCGGCCCTGGCCATCAAGAATGGGGGCGTTCACGGCGTTGTTCAGTTCTACAAAGAAGAACTCGTCCGGTTCCACCGCCAAATCTCCCAACACGGGCACCCGGATTTCTCCGGACATTTGGTTGGCGGGGATGCGCAAGGTTCCGGCGACAGCGTTGAAATCGCTGTCCGACTGTGCGGTACCGTTCGCCGTTGCATAATCCACCGTTGATTCCTGCGCACTGGCCACCGACAAACTGACGGTAAACACCGCGTCCACCGCTCCCGCGTTGCCTTCTTGAAGGCTGACATCATTGATGGAAAGCTGCGGCACCCGCGGCAGCTCCTGATCGTCATTTAGGATTATCCCCTGTCCCTGGGGGTCGGTGATGACAGCATTGACCGGATTGGACAGGTTCACGAAAAAGGTTTCATCCGGTTCGACATCGGTATCGCCCCAAACCGTCACCCGAATGGTGCCGCTGAGTTGACCTGCCTGAACGGTTAGCGTGCCGGCCGCGACGTTATAATCGCTCCCCGCCTGAGCCGTGCCGTTGGCGGTGGAGAAATCCACTCGAACATCCTGGGCACAGGCCTGGGACAGGGTGACGGTAAACACCGCCTCGCTCCAAGCGGCGTTGTTCTCCACGATCCGCACATCATCAATGCTCAGGGTGGTGCGTTGGATTAACTCCAGGTGCCCCACTTGTGCGTCAAAAAAGGCGCCGTGGCGACTGCCCCCGTTGTATTCCCACTGGGTCGCCGGTTGGAACGAGTCATAGACGAAGCGCAATTCCCCCGCACCGATATCCTGTAACAGCGCTGCTGCCACGGCTTGTACCGCCGCAGGACTGGCCTGCGATTGATCCACAGGATGCACCGTGTCCGTGTAGCCGGAAATGCGATCGTTGCAGGGAATGCCCATCAGGGCGTACTGAATCGCCATGTAGAAGTCAGGCATGGCACCCCCGACCAGCGGTTGGCCATCCAAGGTAAAGGTGAAAGTGCCGCCGCGGTAACGACGGACTTCCGTCATGGTATTTGGGTCGTAGCTCCAATCCTGTCCCTGAACGTCCGCGCCAAGATTCATCGCGGTATAGCGGGCTTTCAACTGGCCGATATCATAGCCCTGATTGGCCAGTGCCGCGGTCAGACGAGGAAACCCCGCCACCGGATCCAACCCGCGAATCCCACCGGACGACGCGGGATCGATGCCCGCATAATCACGCGAGGCGATGTAATAGTAGGCAAAACCGATGGAAGTGCAGGCATTCCATGGGATGGCGTGGCCGGAATTGATGGGTTCCGCGCCCATTCCATCAGTGTACCAGGCGATAGCTCCTTCATGGTCTCCACTCACGCCGCGACAGGGTATGGTGCCTGCCACCGGCAGCGCCGGTGGCTGCGGCAACAACGCCGCCCGGCCGAGTTGGGTGAGCATCAAGAGTCCGGACCAAAGCAGGGTCAGCTTCCACGAACACGACATTATGAGGCGCATAGTAATGGGAATCTGTTTATCCATGCTACGCGCTTAATGGAGCGCGCGCATAAAAATGGTTGCTGTCATCGTTTATACCATACTCCGGGAGCGTTGAAAGGATTATACAGATCACTGGGCCGGATGCAAGCCTAAAAGTGGTACTAATTCACTGCTATCGGGAAGGGTCTATCCCGAGGCTTTTGCGAGTCTGGAGATGGCTTCCGCCGCATCAGCGGGCGCTACCGTCTGCTCCTGGCGTGTCGAGAGGCACTTGATCTTGACAAAAAGACCTGAGTCGGAGGTCTCAATCTTGGCCGTGGCCTGGGCATTCAGTTCGAGCGCGCGCTTAAACTGCTTGTCTGACTTGGCGGGAGTGAAGGAGTAATCGACCCGGAAGCCGCCGTCGCGAAGTTGCTGCACCAGTCGCAAAGAGTCTCCCCGGAGGTTCTCGTCTTCGATCAGGCAGTAAACATCCATTTGCGCGCCGAGCTTGGGAAGAAGCCCGCGTTCCTTGAGCAGTTCGGCGAGGACCACATCCCCCATGCCGAATCCCAGAGCCGGCAGGTCCACCTTCCCTCCGGAGATGAGTTTAATCAGATTGTCGTAGCGTCCGCCGCCCGCGATTGCACGGAACTGGCCCTTTTTGTCGAACGCTTCAAAAACGGGTCCGGTATAGTAGGCGAGTCCCCGGATCACGTTGTAGTCCACCTTGACGAACGCCGCCAGGCCGCGCGCCGAGAGACTATCGAGGATGGCCCGCAATTCCGCCGTAGGCTGGCCCGCGCTGATGAAGGCGCGGACGTCATCGGTGGAGAAACCCAGCGCTTGGAAGCGTCCTGCGGTGACCTCGGGCGCGTCCCGTCCCAGCTTGTCAGCCGCCTGGTAGAACTCGTACGCCTTTGACGCGTCGCCGCACCGTTGCGCGAAGAACTCCTGCCACGCGTTACGGCTGCTGAGGCGCACGACAAAATCATCGGCGGTGAGGCCGAGCGCGCGGAGGGTGTCGATCAGCAGAGCGATGAGTTCGGCGTCCGCCGCGGGGTCTTTTTCCCCGATGATGTCCGCATTGAACTGGAAATGCTCGCGGAGGCGGCCCTTCTGTTGGCGCTCATAGCGAAAAAGCTGGGGGATGGCGAACCACTTGATGGGTTTTTTGTATTGGCGCTCGTGGGCGGCAACCATGCGGGCCAGGGTAGGCGTCATCTCCGGACGCAAAGCAACCTCGCGTCCGCCCTTGTCAGTGAAATTGTAGAGCTGGCCAACAATTTCCTCGCCGCTCTTGGCCGTGAAGAGGTCCAGGGTTTCCAGAGGGGGGCCGTCGTATTCGCGGAAGCCATAGCGCCGGGCCGTTTGGCGCCACTTATCGAAAATGAACTGGCGCGCATCAGCGCTCCACGCATCCGCTGTGGGGAGCGGTTCTGGGTAGAAGTCGCGAAATCCTGGGAGACGTTCCATCGGAATAAACAAAAATGGCGCTCTCGGTCGGGCAAAGGCCAGGAGCGCCGGAGAATCCAAATCCTATCAACTGGTCTTGGTCTCTTTGGCGGCGGGCCTGGGGGTGAGTTTGAGCACCTCGTCGCGCATTTCCTTCCCCGGCTTGAATTTGACGATCGCTCGAGGCGGAATCCGCACGTCCTTCTCGGGAGAGTTCGGGTTGCGGCCCACCCGGGCCTTGCGCACCTTCACCTCGAACACCCCGAAATTTCGCAGCTCGACTGTCTCTCCGCGGGCGAGGGCCGTAGAGATGTAGTCGAGCGTCCTCTGGATCACGTCCAGAACCTGCTGCTGTACTAAGCCCGTTTCCTCGCTGATACGGATGACCAGATCACGTTTCGTCATACACGATTCATTTTACGTTTTTTGGCAGGCCATGCGTTTATGGCGCAACAGATATAACCCTCGCGCCTCCAATGG
>ORJL010709341.1_pt1 | contig 17564 bp, 15 predicted proteins | sample 1779941 | NCBI WGS metagenome assembly ORJL01 (sample SAMEA104232317, study PRJEB22302) | groundwater metagenome | biome: forest; feature: aquifer; material: groundwater | place: USA | collected 2011-08-07 | depth 5.8 m | reverse complement strand
CGCAGCGGCTGTTTGCTGCTCCTCGAGACCCTCTTGGATTCCGGATTAGCGTCCACTTAGAAATAAGCGGACACCTATGTGCACCCGCTAACGCAGAATCGTGCCCTGCAACTCCCGATTCGGGAAGACGGTGTCTACCGGACGCTTACTCAACACATGGTCGATGACGGTTTGTTCTTCGACGACGCCGAGCCTTTCGAGGCATTGCTGGACCGATGCCGAGCAGTTCAGCAGAAGGCTAATGCAATCCGACCACCGGAATAGAATTCAATCGATATGAAATAGACACTCTCTGCCTGACGCTTGGTCTGGCTGGAGAGTAGTGTCGGCACGATCCGGCGTGAGGAGTGGAGGCGCGAGCGGGAATCGAACCCACGTACGAGGTTTTGCCGACCTCTGCCTAGCCATTCGGCCACCGCGCCAGCCGTAATTCCGATGCCCAACGCGCCTACCGGCTGATGCTTTGCAGGCCGCTACCGTCATAATTAAATCAATGCATTAGAATATATAATCACCCGGAACCCACCCAACTCTGGAGTCTATATACCGTGGTGGCCGGCGACAATTATCTTGACCGGCGTGGCGTGTTGCCTCACGGAGGACAGGATAGTTAACGCCGGGCAGGTCGCGAAACACCACGCTGCAGCCGCGGCACTCGTAGGATTGGGTGAGGCGCATCCCGCCATCGCGCGTCTTCACCCTCACCGGGACGAACTCGTCGTGCTGGCAGACGGGGCAGCTGAAGGGAATGTGGGGCCGCGCGTTACCCATACTGTAATTATATACAGTATCATGCGGCGTATGCCGTTTCGGGACTATCGGCCTCCCCCGCCACCACGCGCTCGAGCGCATGCGCCTGGGTGGATTGAGCGGGCCCTTGATCGACCGGGCCCTTGCCATGAGTAGGCGCCTCGATCGGCCGCTCGCCTTCGTCGACTTGGAAACGACAGGCGGCACGGCCACGTGCGATCGCATCACCGAGATCGCCATCATTCACTCGGACGGTGACGCCACCACCGCCTGGAGCCAGCTCATCAACCCCCAAACCTGGATCACGAGCTACATCGAACACCTCACCGGGATCAGCAATGCCATGGTGGCCAATGCGCCGCGGTTCGAGAACATCGCCGATGAGGTTCGCGAGCGGCTCGAGGGGCACCTCTTCGTTGCCCACAACGCGCGCTTCGATTACGGGTTTCTGAAGAACGAATTCAAGCGCGTGGGGCTGGATTTCCGGGCTCCGGTCCTGTGTACGGTGAAGTTGTCTCGAAAGCTCTATCCCCACCACCGGCGGCATAACCTGGACAGCCTGATCGAGCGCCACGGCCTCGTCGTTGCGGACCGTCATCGCGCCTTGGGAGACGCTCAGGCCCTATTCGACTTCTGGCGAGTGATTCATGAAACCTTCGGTGCTGAGCAGATCGAATCGGCGCTGAAGGAACTGACAGCGCGCCCCAGCCTCCCGCCCCACCTTGACGCCGATGCGATCGATCAACTGCCGGATGGACACGGGGTGTACGTCTTCTACGGCGAGAACGAGCTTGCACTCTATGTCGGCAAGAGCAACCGGCTGCGTCACCGGGTGTTGTCGCACTTCTGCTCGGACCATTCCGCGCCGAGGGAAATGAGCATTTCCCAGCAGGTGCGGCGCATCGAGTGCATCGAATGCGCGGGCGAGCTGGAAGCCCTGTTGACCGAAGCGAGGTTGGTGAAAGAGTTGCAGCCCACCCTCAACCGACAACTGCGCCGACATCGGGAGCTCTGCTCCTGGCATTTGGGGAGCAAGGAATTGGGTTTTCTGCAGCCGCGGCTGGTCTACGCCTCCGATCTCGACCTCGGTCGGCAGGATCATCTGTACGGCTTGTTCAAGAGCCGCAAGCAGGCCCACGATGCCCTGATCGGCCTCGCGAAAGAATACGGCCTGTGTCTTGCGACGCTGGGGCTCGAGAAGACCGCCCCAGGAAAGCCCTGTTTTGCGCGCCAGCTGAAGCGTTGCCGGGGTGCCTGCATGGGCGAAGAGTCGCAGCTCCAGCACGGCCTGCGGCTCATCGAGGCGATCAGCAGGCTAAAGGTCCAGGTGTGGCCTTTCCAGGGCCCGGCGCTGCTGGCCGAGGGGCCCGTGCAACATGTGATCGACGCCTGGTGCTACCTGGGGACGGCTCGAACAGAAGAAGAGGTATGGACGCTCTTGGAGACGGGCCGCCCCTGTTTCGAGAAAGACACCTATCGGATTCTGGTCAAACATATGGGACGGATGTGGGAGCTGATGAGATCCTCCGCGCCCTAGCGCTCTTGCACTACGCGGTCGAGCCACCGTCAACGGCGAACTCGGCTCCCGTTATCCACCGAGCCTCGTCGGACGCAAGGAACAGGGCACACTGAGCAACATCAACCGGCTCGCCGATTCTCTTGAGGAACATCTGGCTCAATGCGTACTCATGCCACTTGGGGTCGTTAAGCCATGGTTCGGTCTGCTTCGATCGAACAACGCCTGGCGAGATTGTGTTGACGCGAATGCCAAACTTGCCGCCCTCTGCAGCCATCTGTCGCGTCATGGAAATAACTCCCCCCTTCGCGGCCGCATGCGCTACTGATGGCAACAAGGGATTTGCCCGTTTGGCGGCTTTGGAAGCCACGTTGATGATTGCTCCTCCGCCCGCAGCGACCATGTGCGGCCATACGCCCTGACTAAGCCAAAACACGATATCCAGCTCGCCCACGATAGTCTTCCTGAACATCTCGTGCGGCATCTCAGGTACCCAGCCAAACCAGGCCATGGCGGCGTTGTTGTACAGCACGTCGATACGACCGTACTTAGTCACCGCCAAATCCACAAGCCTCTTGGTGTTGTCCGGATTCGTCAGGTCGCACTCGTTATCGGCGATCATCTCCCCGCCGCTTTGCTTTACGAGACGCACCGTCTCTTCGCCGCCTTCTTTGTCCACGTCGCACCCGACGACGCGCGCTCCCTCTCCTGCAAAAAGGACCGCGGCCGCGCGCCCCATACCGCTAGCCGTCCCCGTAATAAGGCATACCTTGTCCTGCAATCTTGCAGGCATTTCCCACCTCCCTCAAGTCACGGTCGAACTCGTGAGACGCAGCTACCGCCAAGCGTCAGGCCTTGTCGGCATCGTGCTTATTGCCGTCGACGATAGCGCCGTATTCTGAGGCGGCCGCCTCTGGTGATACATAGCCGCTGCGCACGTCCGTCGCCAAATCACTCGCCGGGCGCTGCCGCGGGTTGCCATAGCCACCGCCTCCCGCAGAGAGGAATCGAAGCTCATCGCCGGCGCGCAACTCGACGTCGTCTTTGAGAAGGGTCGCCGCCAAGACGCCATCGCGGTACACCTCGGCTCGGCCCGGCGCTCCGGGCCGGCCGCCCGCTACGCCCCAGGGCGGGCATTTGGTGCGCTCTATCATCACGCTGTAGTGCACCGGCATGAGTATCGTGTAGACCCGCTCGATGCCAAGCCCGCCGCGGTGCCGGCCCGCACCGCCCGAGTCGGTGCGCAGCTTCATGCAATTAATGCGGTATGGATAGGAGGCCTCCTGCACTTCGATCGGGACCTCGGGCGTGTCGCCGTGAGCCATCGAGCGGAATGGACCGTTGCCGTCGCGGTCGTGCGCCGCACCCCAGCCTCCTGCGGACGACTCGATGTGCTGGAACCAGGCACCCTTCGGCGAGCGCCCGACGATCACCTGTGACGCGTAGGTGCCGTGGTGCGCGGCGGGCACGCGCTCCGGCACCGCCTTGCCGAGCGCGGCGAGGATGGTATCGACGACGGTGGGCAAGTTGTGGCCGGAGCCCGCGATCGCAGCCGTTGGGCCCGCGCTCATCAGTGTGCCTTCGGGACAGAGGATCTCGATCGGCCTGAAGGCGCCGTCATTTGCCGGATCATCGGAGGCGAAGAAGAATTTAGCCGCGATACGCACGGCGGCCACTGCGCCGCCTTGGTAGCCCGCGTTCCACGGGCCGCTCGTCACCTCTGGTGCGAGGCCGCCGAGATCGACGATCATACGGTCTCCTGCCACCTGCACCGAGACGCGGATCGGCAGGGGCCGGTCCTTATTCACGCCGTCGTCATCAAGAAACGACTCGGCCTCGTAGGTGCCGTCCGGGATTGCGCGAAGTGCCGAGCGGACCGCCTCTTCACTGCGGCGCCAGGCCCGCTCGACCGCGCTGCGCACCTGTACCGCGCCGAACTTGCCCAGAATCTCGACCACCATGTCGCGGCCCATAAGGCAGCCGGCGACCTGTGCTTCCATGTCTCCGATCACGAGCTCTGGAAATCGCGTATTGGTGGCGATCAGGCGGTAGATATCGTCGGCACGCTTGCCTTCGACGTGGACCTTCAGCGCCGGGAACTGGATTCCCTCCTGGTACACATTCGTTGTCTTGGTGGTGGTGCATGAGCCCACCGCGTAACCTCCAACGTCCATCCAGTGCATCACAACGACCATGAAGCCGAAGAGCCCGGCGTCGTCGCCGGTCCGGATCGGCGTGTACATGACCACGTTGTTCAGGTGCTGGCCCATTGTTGCGGCGGCGTTGGTGATGACCACGTCGCCGTCGCGCAGCCCCCCCTTGCCGTAGATGCGCAATCCCTCCACCACCGCCGCGGAGAGCGCGTTGGCGGCGAACACGGGGAGTCCGCCCTTGCACTGCGCGATCAGCTTGCCGTCGAGGTCCACGATGCCGACTGCGAAGTCCTTGTATTCGGATACGAGCAGGCTGAACGCGGTGCGCGTGATGTTCTTGTCGATGACGTTGGGCACCGCGGCGAGGCTCTGCCAGATGACCTCGGCCTCGATCGCGTCCACTCCGGAGGACGCGCGCTGCGCCGCAGTGGCGGCCAGACTCACGTCGAGTTCGCCGAGCTTGCCCACCACCAGCGTCTCCCCCGGCCCGATAACCGTGGTCGAGCCGAACTCCTCGATGACCGCGGGACCCTCGATGCGCGTTCCGATGGCCAGGCTCTCGCGGGCGTAGACGGGCGTGCACCGCCTCTCGCCGAGACCGAGATGAAAGACCTCGCGGCTCCCGATGGGACTCTGGCCGCCCGCGAGCGGCGCCGTGTGCAGCGAGTGCAGGTCCGGCTTGGCCGTGGGTACGATGCCGACGACGCGCAGGCCGACCACCTCGACCGGATTCGTCCCGTCGGCGTAGCCATAGCGCTTGCGATAGGCGGCGAGGAAGCGCTCGCGCACCATCGCGACGTCATCGCGCCCATATATGAACACCTTGATGGCGTGGCGCTGCCCGACGAAGCGCGCCTCGATCGAGCTTTCGTAGGCTATTTCCGTGCCGCCGATCTCGCGCTGGAGGCTCGCGCCGAGCGCGGCGCGGCTCTCGCTCTCCCGGGCGCGCAGCTCGGGCATGCCCGCCTCGCTCAGCTCGAGCAGCAGCGTTCGCGTCTCCTCGCCGCGGGCGTCGCCGAGGATCATGCCGAGCGCCGAAAAGTTGCCCGGTTCCGGCGGTATGATGACGCGCGGCATGCGCAGCGCGCGCGCGAGCTCGATGCCGTGCAGCGGGCCGCCGCCACCGAAGGCGAAAAGCGTGAAGTCGCGCGCGTCGCGTCCGCGCTCGACGGTGATCTCCTTGATCGCGCTCGCCATTTGCGCGTTGGCAAGGGACAGGATGCCGCTTGCCACGGCATCGATCGGCGCGCTGTCGGCCACACCCAGGGCAGCGCCCACGCGCGCCTCGATCGTGCGGCGCGCCGCTCCCTCGTCGAGCGGCAGCGCGCCGCGCATGAACCGTCCGGACGAGATGCGGCCGAGAACGAGATTCGCGTCGGTGATGGTCGGTTCGGTTCCGCCCCGGCCGAAGCAGGCCGGCCCGGGTTCCGAGCCGGCACTGCGCGGTCCCACATGCAGCCGTCCCTGCGCGTCGACGTGCGCGATGGAGCCGCCGCCGGTGCCGACCTCGACGATGTCGAGAACCGGCGTGCGCACGGGGAAGCCGAAGTCGTAGCCGCCCACGTCATACGTCGACTTGACCTCGAAGCGGTACTCCTCGATGAGCGCGCACTTGGCCGTCGTGCCGCCCATGTCAAAGGCGACCAGACGCTCGATCCCGAGGGCCCGGGCGTAGGCCGCGGCACCGATGCAGCCGCCGATCGGGCCGGACTCGACCAGTGCGAGCGGCTGGCGACGCGCGCCCTCGGCCGTGAGAAGACCCCCGTTCGAGCCCATGATGAAGAACCGACCCGCGAAGCCGCGCTCGCCGAGCCGCCCGGCGAGGCGGTCGACGTAGCCGCTCGCGCGCGGACCGACGTACGCGTTGGCGATCGCGGTGCAGCTTCGCTCGTACTCGAACCATTCGCGAGAGAGCTCGGTCGAAGCCGAGACGTAGACCGAGGGCAGGCACGCCCGCAGATAAGCCGCGGCCTGTGCTTCGTGTGCTGGATTGCGATAGGCGTTCAGGAACGACACTGCGACGGCCTGGACTTCGTGCGTCTTCAGTTGCACCGACACGGCGTCGAGCTCGCTCGTCGAGAGCGGCACGAGCACGGTGCCGTCGGCGGCCATGCGCTCGCGCACCTCGAAGCGCAGCTCGGGCGGCACGAGCGGGGCGGAACGCTGGTAGTCGAGCCGAAAGGCGAGCGGCCGGCTCGCGCGGCCGATCTCGATCAGGTCGCGGAAGCCGGACGTCGTGACGAGCGCGGTCTTCGCGCCGCTGCGCTCGAGCAGCGTGTTGATGACCTGCGTAGTGCCGTGCTTCAGGACGTCGATGCCGTCGAAGTCGAGGCCGACCTCGGTCATGCACTTCAGTATGCCGTCCACGAGGTCGCCGTTGGTCGTGAGCGCCTTCCCGAAGAGCAGCTTGCCCCGCCCGGTGTCGAAGGCGACGAGGTCGGTAAAGGTGCCGCCGATGTCGGTGCCGACAAAGAGCGTCATGCCGCGCGCGCGATACTCTGCTCGATGGCGCCGAACACGCTCGCACCGTTCGCGTCGAGCACCTCGATGCGTACCCGGTCGCCGAATTTGAGGAAGGGCGTGCGCGGCGCGCCGTGGGCCAGGATCTCCTTGACGCGCCGTTCGATGACGCAGCTCGTGCCGCGCGCATCGTCGGCACTCGCTACGGTGCCGCTGCCGATGATCGATCCCGGCGCGATCGAGCGCGTCTTGGCGACGTGGGCCACCAGCTCGTCGAAGCCAAAGACCATGGCGCCTGCGTCCGGATCGCCGAACAGCGTGCCGTTGACGTGGGAGCGCAGTGGCAGATGCAGCCTGCAGTTGCGCCAAGCGGTGCCGAGCTCGTCCGGAGTCACGGCCAGCGGGGAGAAGCTGCTCGCGGGCTTGGATTGAACGAAGCCGAATCCCTTTGCCAGCTCAGGCGGGATGAGATTGCGCAGCGAAACGTCGTTGCAGAGCATGACCAGCGCGATGTGCCGAGCGCATTCGCGCACGCTGCAGCCGTAGGGCACGGCCTCAGTGACCACGGCGATCTCCGCCTCGTAGTCGATACCCCAGTCTTCGGAGGCCGCAGGCACGTCCTCCGTGGGCCCAAGAAAGCCGTCGGACGCCCCCTGGTACATGTAAGGTGTCTTGGTGAAGTCCTCGGGGACGGGCAGGCTGCGCCACTTGGACATCCGCTCCATGTGTGCCACAAACACGCTGCCATCGCACCACTGGTAGGCGCGCGGCAGCGGCGACAGCGTCCGGCGCGGGTCAAAGGGCTCCGACCGCGCCGCCTTGCCTTCATTCAGGGACGCATACAGGCGTACGAGCGCGGGCGCGGCCTCGCTCCACTGGTCGAGAGCGGCCTGCAGGGGGCGGGCGATGGCGCCAGCGCGCAGCATGGAGCGCAGATCGCGGGAGACGACGGCGAGCTCGCCGTCGGGAGTTCCATTCGGCAGCGTGGCAAGTTTCATTTTCCCTCCATGGTCAGGCGACCGAGCCGCCGTCGAGCGGAATGACGGCGCCCGTGATGAAGCTCGAGGCTTCCGAGGCGAGTAGCACGGCGAGGCCCCGAATCTCCTCGGGCCTGCCGACGCGGCCCAGCAGCGAGCGCTTCGCGAGCACTTCCTGCACGCGCGGATCGGCGAAGGCGCCGTCGGCGATCGCGGTGGCGAAGGGGCCCGGCGCGATGGCATTGATCAGGATGCCGTGCGGCGCAAGCTCGACGGCGGCCTGACGCACCAGCTGGGCGAGCGCGGCCTTGCTCGCGGCATAGGCGTAGCCGACGAGCGGCTCCGCATGCAGACCGCCCATTGAGCAGGTGACGATGATGCGGCCGCTCTTCCTCGGCTTCATGTGTCGCGCGGCGCACTGCAGGGTCTCGAAGGCGCCGGTGAGATTGACTGCCAGAACGCGGTCCCACAGCGCCCGCGGCGCCGCCTCGAGCGCGCCACCGCGGCTCAATGGGCCGGGCCCGCCGGTGATACCGGCGTTCGCCGCCACGATGTCGAGGCGGCGGTGGAGCTCCACGATACCGTCGAATGCGCGGCGCAGCTCATCGCTTGCGGTAACATCGACGGCCTTCGTCTCGACTTCGAGGCCTGCGGCGCCGAGCTTCGTGCGCGCAGTGGCCAGCGCTTGGGCATTGCTGTCGAGCAGCACGACACGTGCGCCGTAAGATGCCATCGCTTCGGCCATGGCGAAGCCGAGCCCGCTTGCGCCGCCGGTGACGACCGCCACGCGCTGGTGCAGGCTGAAGAGCGGATCGAGTCCCACGCTACAGGTCCCTCACCGCCCGGATCTGCATTTCGAGCCCGCTCATCGCCGAGCGGTCGATGCTCGCCCGCTTCAGCTCCCGGCGCACCGCAGGCGCGACGCGGCGAAGCTCGCCGATCAGCTGCTCGACGCCGGCGGCAAGCGCCGCCGAATCCGCGTACTCGCGATGGACGAGGCCCGCGGCCAGCGCCTGCGCGATCGAGAGCCGCTCGCCGAGCAGGGCGAACGCCATGGCGCCTGCGCGGCCGAGCCGTTGCTCGAGCGCGCGGACGTGCATGACGTCGGGCATGCCGAGGCGCGCTTCGGGAAGCCGCAGGTAGGCGTCGCGCGTGGCCAGCACGAAGTCGGCCGCAAGGGCGAGATGCACCGCAATTCCGACCGCCGGGCCATTCAGCGCGGCGATCACGATTTGCGGCAGCTGCTCGAAGGCCTGAACGACCGCGCCGTTGCGTTCGACGAGCCCGACCAGGCCGTCGGGCCTCTCGCGGGCCTGGGCGATGAGCTCGAGGTCGACCCCGGCGCAGAATACCTCACCGGTCGCCTGCAACACCGCGACGTGAAGCTCGCCGCTTGCGCGCAGCTCGTCGACCACGCCGCGCAGCGCCGTCCAGTCTGCCTCGCCGAGCGCGTTGCGCTTCTCGGGACGATCGAGCGTGATACGCAGCACGTCGCCGTCGCGCTCGGTGCGCAGGCCGGGCATGTCGGCGGCGCCGCCTAGATGCCGCCCCACGGCTTGTTGATCTGTTCCAGCGCCGTACGCAGGTTGCCGTGTTTCGAGATCGCCTCCTTCAGGGCGCGCCCGGTGTTGGAGAGATGGCACAGGCTGTCGAACTCGCCGCTCACTTCCATGGCAGTCCGGATGCCGAGGATCTCCCAGACGCGGTTCACGACCGTCTTGTTGAGCATGAGGAGCTCGGGATCGATGGTGGCGATTTCGTCGGCGATCTTGCGCGTCTCCTTGGCGAGCCGCGCCGCGGGGAAATGCCGTGTGGCAAGGCCGCACTGCACCGCCTCGACGCCATTGAGCATCCTGCCGTAGGAGAGCTCGCGCGCGCGTTTGAGGCCGGCGAGCAGCGAATAGAGCCCGATGTTGTCGCCGGAGGCCAGCCAGCGGGTGGGCGGATAGCCGATCTTCGCGTCGTCCGCCATGATCGTGAGGTCGCACGAAAGCGCGAGCGTGCTCGCGCCGGCGAGCGCGTAGCCGTGGACCTGCGCGATCACCGGCTTCCACAGGTTCCAAATCACCTGGTCGTAATGGATGTGCCCCTGCACGTGCGCGCGGCTGTTCCAGATGCTGCGCCCGTAAGCCGGCACGCCGCGCGGCTCGTGCGTTCCATCGGCCGGCCCTTCGCCCGGCTTCATGTTCATCGGGTCGGTCTCCTTGAGGTCGTACCCGCTGGAGAAGCACTTCCCGGCGCCGCGCAGGATAATGACCCCTACCTCGGGATCCTTCTCGGCCTTCTTGAGCAGCACCTCCAGCTGCTCCATCAACGGCCAGCAGAGCGCATTCATCAGCTTGGGACGGTTGAGGGTCAGATAGGCGATCCTGCCGTCACGTTCGTAAAGGATGACCTGCTCGGCTTCGGCTGCTTTCGACATTGTCGTTTCTCCGGTGGTTACTGTTTCTTGGCAAATCGCTCAACGAGCTTGAACTTCTGAACCTTTCCCGCCGGGGTGAGCGGCAGCTCCTCCACGAACCAGACGTGGCGCGGTTTTTTGTAGGAGGCGAGGCGCTGGCGGCAGGCCTCGATGAGGGCCTCGGCGCTCAGTTCCGCGTCCGCCTTGGGCACTACCGCCGCGCCGACGGCCTCGCCCCACTCCGGATCGGGCATGCCGAACACGGCGGCGTGCGCGACGCCGGGGATGGCGTGCAGCACGTCCTCGACCTCGCGCGCGTAGACGTTCAGGCCGCCGGAGATGATGAGATCGCTCGAACGCCCAGAGATGGTGATAATGCCGCGCTCGTCGATTGCGGCGATGTCGCCGGTCCAGAAACCGCCGCCGCGGACGCGCTGCGCCGTGGCCCCGGGCTGGTTGAGATATCGATCCAGGATGTGCGGGCCCGAGGTTACGATTTCCCCGTCTTCGCCGACCGCTGCAGGCGAGCCGTCCTGGCGGCAGACGCGCACGTCCATGCCGGGAAGCGCGCGCCCGGTAGCGCCGAGGTTCGACGCGTATTCGTCGGGCGGCAGCACAGTGAGCTGCGGCGCCTCGGTCGCGCCGTAGGCGTGAAACGGCCGGCATTGCGGCCAGTCGCGCAGCATCTGCTCGGCGAGGGCGAGCGGCATGCCGGCCCCGCCGTGCATGAGTGAAAACGCCCGTCCGCGCGCCACGGCGCCGAAGGCAGGGGCGTCCACCAGGCGCCGGATGATGGTCGGTACGGCGAGCAGGTAGTTCGCTCCCTGCTCTTGCATGGCGTGCCGGGTCGACTCGGGACCCGCATCTGCGGGAATGAGCAGCGTGCCGCCGCTCGCTATCACGTTGATCATTGCGAGCAGCATCGCCCCGCTGTGAAAAAGGGGCGGTGCGCAGTTCATGCGGGTGCCTGAGCCGATCTCGTAGCCGATCTGGCAGGTGAGGCTGTTGTAGATGCGCGACCAGTGCGACATCACGGCGCCCTTGGGCCGGCCGGTGGTGCCGCTGGTGTAGAGGATGCTGTGCGTCGTCACGTCCTCCGGCGGCGCCAGGGACCGCGAGTCCTGACCGGCCGTGAATGCGGTGAGCGCCTCCATGTTGTCGATCTCGACGGCGTCGCGCAGGCCGGTGCCCGCCTTCAGGGCGTGCAGGCGCTCGGTGTGTGAGCGCCGGCACACCGCGAGCGAGACGCCGGCATCGCCCAGAATGTAGGCGAGCTCGTGATCGGTGAACATCGGGTTGAGCGGAACCAGCACCGCGCCACACCTGGAAATGGCGTAGAACAAGATCACCATCTCCAGGCTGTTCGGCAGGATGACGGTCACCCGGTCGCCGGGCCGCACTCCGTGCGCGAGAAGCGCCCGGGCGAACCGCGACACCTCGGCGTCGAGCTGTGCGTAGCCGACCGAGCGGCCGCCGGCCATGACAGCCACCTTGGACGGCGAGCGCAGCGCGGACGCCGAGAGAAAACCATCCACAGTCATGCGAAACATGGGAGGCGGCGCCCGCGCCTACTGAGGGCTGGGCGACAGCGGCTTGCCCATGATGACCCAACGCTCGCCCTCGAACCGCTCCATGTAAAGCGCCTTCATCGGCAGCGCGTCGGTCGGGCTGGTCTGGATGCGGATTCCCGGAAGCAGCATCGGCACTTCGGCGTCCATGCTCATCGCCGATTGCATGAGGCCCTCGCGAGTCGGCGCCTTCATCCCCTCCAGTGCTTTCACCATCACCTGCGCGAGCGCATAGCCGCGTGCGCGTAGTGGGTCCGCCGGGTTGGCGTTGGGCACGAACTGCTTCAGCGCGGCGGTGTACTCCTTCACCGCGGGGTCGTTGGCGGACGCGGGATCCGACGGGTCCTTGAGGAAGGCGGTGGAAATGATGCCCTGCGAGGCGGCGAGCCCGGCGGGCTTGAGCACCAGGTCGGCCGACGCGCTGACGCTCGTCAGCAGCTGCATCGGCTTCCAGTTGAGCTCAGCGGCCTTGCGGATCGCCTGCGCCGCGAACTTCGGAATGGTGAAGCTCACGAAGACGTCTGCACCGGAGCGTGCGAGCTTGCTTATCTGCGAATCGACCGACGGCTCACTGGCGTTGTACGGCTCTATGGCGACGATCCGCAGATTCTCATGCTTCGCGGCGCGCTCGAAGGGCTGAAGCAGGTCCTGGCCAAATGGATCGTTCTGGTACAGGACCGCCACCTTGGCGTTGGGCCGCTCCTGCTTAATGTACGCGGCGAAGGCCGCGGACTCGGTCGCGTAGGCCGGAATACCGATCAGCGTCCACGGAAACTTCTGCCGGTCTTTCGCGAACACGATGGCGCCGGTGTTCAGGTAGAGGTGCGGAATCTTGTTGCGCAGTACGTAGTCCGCGACTGCCAGGTTGTGGGCGGTACCGCCGATGTTGAACAGTGCGAACACCTTGTCCTGCTCCACGAGCTGGCGCACGTTGGCGACCACCTTGCTCGGCTGGTAGGCGTCGTCGAGCACGGTGAACTCGATCTTGCGGCCATTTATGCCGCCGCGCGAATTCACGAGATCGAAATAGGCCTTGGCGCCGTCGTGAACAGCGCCATAGGCCGACCCGGGTCCGCTGAAAGGATAGCTCCCGCCCAGTTTGATTTGAGTGTCACTGATGCCGGGGTCCTTGTAGCTGCCCTGAGCCGCGGCCGGGCCGTGGGCGAGCGCGAGCGCCACCGAAGCAATCGCTCCCGCCAGGATATTGCTGATGCGCCAGTTCATGTGCTCCTCCTCTTGAAAAACAAACGATGTCCAGTGCTGTACAGCGCCGCCAGTGCCGCAAGCGGCCCTTCCGGCATGAAGCGGATGAAGACGATGATCGCCGCGCCGAAGAACACGCCGGCGAGGTGCTTGTCGAGCGCGGCGGCGTAGTCGGGAACGAACTGCACGAATAGGGCGCCTAGGATCGATCCCGGCACGCTGCCGCTGCCGCCAATGACGACGCCGACGAGTAACAGCAGCGACAGCGTCGGCAGGAAATTCTCCGGGGCGACGAAACCTACCGAGAGCGCGAACACGCCCCCGCCGACGCCACCGAAGAAGGCGCTCGCGGCAAAGGCGCCGGTCTTTACCCAGCGCACGTCCACGCCCATACCCATCGCCGCGATCTCATTGTCGCGCACCGCCGACATGGCGATGCCGAGCGGGGAGCGAGCCACGCGCGAGGCGATGACGACCGCAGCGGCGGCGAGCATCACACCCCAGACATAAAGGTACTGCTCGGGCGACAGGCCTATCCACGGCGGAACGCGCACCTGGCCGAGATTCAGACCGGCACCGCCGCCCGTCAGGCTCGACCAGCGGTTCGCGACCGGTACCACGGCCACGGAGAGACCCAGCGTTACGATTGCGAGGTAATGGCCGCGCAACCGCAGCGCCGGTAGGCCGGCCACGAAGCCGATCAGGCTCGTGACGACGCCGGTGGCGAGCAGCGCGACGGGAAACGACAGGCCGTAGCGAACCCGCAGGATCGCGGTGGCATAGGCGCCGATAGCGAAGAAAGCGCCTTGCGCGAGGCTCACCTGCCCGGTGACGCCGACCACGATGTTCAGGCCGACAATGGCGATGCAGTAGGCGGCGGCAACGGTGATCTGACCCAGGTAAAAGCTGCCCAGCCCCGCAGCGCCGGAAAGCGCCATCGCCGTCAATGCGGCTGTGAGCAACCAACGCAGGGCGTCGGGCCTGACGTTCATCATCTAGACGGCCCGCTCCGCGCTTTTGCCGAACAGGCCGGTGGGACGAAAGATCAGCACCACGAGCAGGACCGTGAGAGGCACGAGGATCTTCAAATCCGAGCCGATGAATTCCACGTAGTTGCTGGCGAGGGTTTCGACAATGCCGATGACGAGCCCGCCGACCACGGCGCCCGCCAGGCTGGTAAATCCGCCGAGGGCCGCGGCGGCTAAGGCGTAGACGATCACACCGAGCATCAGGCTCGCGTCGAGGAAGAGCCGCGGTGCGATCAGCACACCGGCGAGCGTGGCAAGCGCCGTGGCGAATCCCCAGCCCAGCATGAACATGCGCGGCGCAGGCACGCCCGAAAGGCTGCTCGAAGTCGCATTCGCGGCTGCGGCGCGCATCCCCAGCCCCAGCTTGGTCTTGTGCATGACCAAGAAGAATAGCGATCCCACTGCGACCATCACGACCAGTATGCCGACCGATTCCGCGCTCACGCGCGCCGCGCCGATGGCAAGCACGCCGTTGCCAAACAGGCTCGGAAAGGCACGGTTTTCTGGTCCCCAGAGCCACGGCGCGAGCTCGTTGAAGACCAGGAACAGGCCGAGGGTTGTGAGCACCGCGGGAAACTCGCCGTAGCTCGCCACCGGGCGGATGAAGAGGCGCTCGACCATCGCGCCGACCAGGAATGCGATGGCGAGCCCCGCCGCGATCGCGGCGGCTAGGCCCAGGCCCTGCTGATTCAGCCACCAAGTGATGAACGTGCAGAACATGCCCATTTCGCCCTGCGCAAAGTTGACGATGCCGCTGCTCTTGTAGACAAGCGCCAGCGCGAGCGCGACGGCGGCGTAGATGGCACCGCTCGCGCAGCCGTCGATGACCACCTGCAACAGCCCCTCAAGCATGGTAGCCCGTCGTGCCGAGATAGGCGTCGGACAATCCTGGCGAGCCGCGCAGCTCCTCGCGACTGCCGGCGCCCACCACCTCGCCGTGCTTCAGCACGTAGGCGCGGCTGGCCGCCGACATGGCAAGCTCGGCCGACTGCTCCACCAGAAGCACTGCCAGGTGACCTTCCGCGATCACGCGCCGGATTGCCTCGTAGACCAGGTGCACGATCTTCGGCGCGAGGCCGAAGGACGGCTCGTCGAGAAGCAGCAGCGTGGGACGCGCCATGAGCGCGCGCGAGAGTGCGAGCATTTGCTGCTCGCCGCCGCTGAGATAGGTGGCCGGTCGATGGCGGTACTCGTCCAGGATCGGAAAGCGCTCGTAACACTGCGCGAGGTCGGCTTCGACCTGCGTGCGCGAGCGCTGCGTGTAGGCGCCGACGCGGAGGTTTTCTTCCACGGTCAACCCGGCGATGGTGCCGCGCCCTTCGGGGACGTGCGCCACGCCGAGCGCGGCGATGCGGTGCGGCGCCTCCGGCAGACGCGAACCGCGGTACTCGATGACGCCGCGACTCGGCCGCAGCAGGCCGGAAATGGTGCGAAGCAGCGTGGTCTTACCGGCGCCATTCGCGCCGAGCACGGCCACGCACTCGTGCGCGCCGATCTCCATGGAGACATTGCGCAGAATATCGGCGTTGCGGTAGCCTGAGCTGAGTTGCTCCAGGCGCAACAGGCTCACGCCGGTTCCCCGAGGTAGGCTTCGAGCACTACCGGGTCGACCGCGATCGCTTCGGGCGTGTCGTCCGCGATCACGCGGCCGCCGTCCAGGACGACAATTCGGTCGGAGAGCGCCATTACCACGTCCATGTGATGCTCGATCACGATCATGGTCAGGCCATGGGAGCCGCGCAGCCGCTGCAGCAACGCGACCAGCTCGGCGGTTTCAGCATCGCTCAGCCCACTAACGGGCTCGTCGAGCAAGACGAGGCGCGGGTGCGCGCAGAGGGCGCGCGCCAGCTCCACCTTGCGGCGCATGCCGTGCGGGAGCGAATCGACCCGCAGCGCTGCGGCTTCGGCGATGCCGACCGCGCGCATCGCCTCAAACGCATCGCGCTCGACCGTGGCGGCGCGGCGGCGCGCGGCTGGCGTGCCGAGCCATTCCGCGAGTGGCGCCGATGGGTGGCGCCACAGACCGCCGAGCATCACGTTGGCAAGCACGCTCATCGGCGGGCACAGCGCCATGTTCTGGTAGGTGCGCACGATGCCGCGGCGGATGATCTCGTGCGGCCGCAGCGATAGCAGGCTCGCTCCGTCGAAGGCAATCTCACCGTCAGCCAGCGAACACAGCCGACTGATGGCGTTGAGTACGGTCGTCTTGCCGGCACCGTTCGGGCCGATCAGGCCGAGAAACTCGCCCTGATTGAGGCCGAACGAAACATCGCTGAGCGCGGTAACACCGCCAAACCTGGCCGAGATGCCCGAAACCCGTAGCATTTGATATTATCTTACAGAGCGCTCGCTCTGAAAGTCAAGTGACCACGAAACGCAAAAACGTGAGGCAGCACAACAAGGCCGGAATGCCACGGCGCGAGGAATTTCTCTCCGCTGCGCTGAAGCGCTTCTCGCGCGGCGGCTTCGCGGCTACGTCTACGAGGGACATCTGCGCCGACGTCGGCCTCGCGCCCTCGGCGATATACAACTACTTTCCCTCGAAGAGCGCGATCCTGCGCGCCCTTGAAGAGCGCGAGATGGTCCCGATGCAGCGGGGCGCGGAGCGCCTGCTCGCCGACCACGCCGGCAAGCCGCCGCTCGAACGCCTCGAGCGGCTACTGCACTACACCATTTCGGTCGCGATCGACCGTCGCGAAGGCTGGGCACTGTTCCAGGATATGATTCGCCACCTGCCGCCCCGCAACCGATCCGTCTTCATCGCGAACCGCGACCGCTACCAGAGTATTGTGACGGCGCTGCTACAGGAGGCGATCGACGCGGGCGCGCTACCCAAACAGGATATTCCACTCGTCACGTTCTACTTCTTCGGCGCCGCCGACGGCATTGCCCGCTGGTACCGCCCCGATGCCAGACTGCCGGCCGCCTCCATCGCCAAGCACGCCACCGAGTTCTTCCTATCGGGGCTCAAATGTGCCGGCGTGCCGAAAAAAGGATGCGCAGGGGCACGGTGAACGAAAATAGGGAGCGGCCACCCTAGGGTTCTATCACAGGTCGATAGTTCAGCAGCAAGAGGTCGCTCTAGAAGGCCGATTGCTGAAGATTGGACCTGACCTGTCGGCGCGCGAGCCGACGCGCTACTCATCGCCCCCCGCGGCACCGGCAAGAGCCACGCAGCCAAGGCCCTTGCGCTGCTCGCGGTGCACCGCGGCTACAAGGTCCTGTACCGCGAGGCGCATCAGTTGATCGAGGATCTCACCGAAGTGCGCGAACTGGGCGAGATCCGCAAGCTGCGCGCTCAGCTCAAGGCGGCCGAGCTGCTGCTCATCGACGATTTGTTCCTGCGCAAGCTCCCCGCCCACGCGGGCGACGAACGTATGCGTCCGGGCAAACGGGGGAATGCCAGCTCGTAGACACCACGCCCGAGGTCGCGAAGAACGCCGCGCTGCCGTTGCCGGCGAGACGCAGGGGGCCCGCGAACCGGGCGGGGGGGGCTGGGCGGGGCTTG
>ORJL011941576.1_pt1 | contig 17565 bp, 13 predicted proteins | sample 1779941 | NCBI WGS metagenome assembly ORJL01 (sample SAMEA104232317, study PRJEB22302) | groundwater metagenome | biome: forest; feature: aquifer; material: groundwater | place: USA | collected 2011-08-07 | depth 5.8 m | reverse complement strand
TACACACCGGCAACATCGTCGCAATTTCGACGATCTTGCGAGGATTCACACCTTCTGCCGTTGGACAATCCGGGTAATCCGGCCAATCCGTAGTTCCGTCGGTTGCGGCGGAGGCCGCGCCAGGAGATCTGGCTTGAAGGCCCACCTGCACCGAAGTTCTCGGGCGAATTCGCCCCACGGATTCGTCCCGATTCCGGGTAGAATCCTGGTAACTTCGGGACGGGATTCTCGTTGTCACCCGGGAGCCACACCCAGGGAGACGGACATGCCCGTGCAACACGACGACGACACCCTGATGAAGCGGTTGCGCGACGGGGATCTCGAGGCCCTCGGCGCGCTCATCGACCGGCATCGGAATGCGGCGATCCGCCACGGCACGCGCTGCGTCGGCGACTTCCACGTCGCGGAGGAGCTGGCCCAGGAGGCCTTTCTCCGCCTCGTGCGCTGCGCCGGCGAGTACGTTCCGGGCGGCCGCTTCGTCCCCTTCCTGTACCGCATCCTGACGCGCCTCTGCATCGACGAGCTCCGACGGCGCCAGCAGCGCAAGCGGCTGGCCGCCCGCCTGGGGGAGTCGGTAGACGAGGTGGTCGACCCGCGCGCCTTTCCGCCCGACCGGCAGGCCGCGGGCCGCGAAGAGGTGCAGCGCGTCTGGTCCGAGGTGGACGGCCTCACCCCGGACCAGAAAGCCTGCCTCCTCCTGCGCGAACTGGAAGCGAAGAGCTACGCCGAGATCGCCGAAATCCTGGGGTGCAGCCTCGAAAGCGTGAAGGTGACCCTCCACCGCGCGCGCAAACGGCTCCTCGAGGCGCTCTCGCGCCCCGCGCGCCGGTCCCTGGAAGCCAAACCCGTCTGATCGGAGCCAAGTCATGGACTGCCAAGAATCCCGGGAGCAAATCTCCCGCTATGTCGACGAAGAAATGGGGCTCGACGAACGCCGGCGCTTGGAGCGCCACCTCAAGGGATGTCCCGCCTGCGACGACGAACTGGCCGCGCTGCGCCGTCTGGGCGCGCTGGTCAGGGCCGGCGACCCCGCGTCCGGCCTCCCGGACGCCCCTGCCGCGGACTTCCGCCAGGCCACGCTGGGAGCGGCGCGCATCCTGCAGGGCCGCGCGGCGGGGAACACCCGGCGGCGCCGCATCGTCTGGTCCGTGCCCTTCGCCGCGGCCATCGCGATCGCGGCCGGCGCCTGGGCCCTGCGCTCCGCATCGGTCCCGCCGCAGCCGATGCACGTTCCGCCCCAGGCCGCGGCCGCCGTGCCCGTGCCCGCCACGCCGCTCGAACTCTACCGCGAGAATCTTGCCTTCCTCTCCGCGAACGACACGCTCGCCCACTACAAGCTCGGCCTCTGGTGCGACTCCCAGGGTCTCGCCGTCGAGGCCACCGAGCGCTTCGCCCATGTGCTCCGCCTCGATCCCAACCACGCGCCGACTCGGAGCAAGCTCGACCACATCCGCATCCGCGGGGACTGGCGAACGCGCACCGAGGCGCTCGCGCAGGGCTGGCAGCAATACCGCGGGACCTGGGTGACCGCGGAAGAGCGGGAAAAGCTCGCGCAAGGGCTTCACTTCCGCGACGGCCGCTGGATGTCCCCCGAGGAGATCCTCACCGGGAAGGGGTACGTCTGTTTCGCAGGCCTGTGGGTCACCCCCGCGCAGCGGGACGCACTCGAGCGCGAGCAGCGCCTGGGCGTCCGCGCCGCCGACGGCGAGGAGGTGGTGCGCGGCATCGCCACCAGCCTCGCCCCCGACGCGCTCCGTCCCCTCGAGGGGGTCGTGATCGGCGAGCCCCGCACCTACGCCCAGCTCAGCGTCTTTCCGCTGCTCTCGCGGGAAGCCGGCGAATCCCCGGTGCTCTCGCTCGAGGAAGCTGCCCGCGAGGGCAAGATCTCGGTCTCCGACCGGGGGCAGGTCGAAGTGTGGAACCAGGGCGAGAAGCCGGTTTTCTTCGCCAGCGGCCAGATGCTCGAAGGCGGGCACCAGGACCGGATGAACCTCCGCTCCCTGGTGGTCGCTCCGGGGCGGCGCGCCCTGATCGACGTCCGCTGCTGCGAACGCAATCGCTCCGCGGGCCCCTCATCCGAATTCAGCGGCTTCGCCAGCTTGGCCCCCACCTCGGTCCGCCGGCTCGCCCTGGCGGGAGACCAGGAGCGGATCTGGGGCGGAGTCGACCAACTCCTCCGCGGCCTGGGTGCGAGCGCGCCGTCCAGCGCGATGCGCGCCGGGTTCGAGGCACCGGCGTACGTCGAAAAGGCGAAGGGCTATCACGGCGCCCTCGCCCGTGTCGGCGTCGACCCGCGCGGCCGGTGCGTCGGCGCGGTCGGGGTGATTGCCGGTCGGGTCGCCAGCATCGACCTCTTCGGCGGCGAGAACCTGTTCCGCGAGACCTGGCCGAAGCTCTTGTCCTCCTGGATCGCCGACGCGGTGCAGGAGTCTGGGGCGGAAACCGCAGCGCCCAGCCGGCGCTGGGTGCGCAGCGTGGTCGAAAGGCTCGCCTTCGCGCGCTACCGGCCGCTGCCGATCACCCTCGATCAGGTGGAGAGCGGCGAATCCCGCGGGCAGCAGGAACTCCACGCGATCGAGGCGGACTTCGGGGCACAAGAGCGAATCGAGGGACAGGCGCTTGTCTACGAGGGAAGAGCGGTCCACGTCTCGGTCTTCAGCGGGACCAAGGACTGATCGGGTGTCGGCCGGACTGCGCGCGACCCTGGTCGCCGCGCTCCGGTCGCCCCGCCGCCGTCTCGGCGCAGCTGCGCTGGCGGACGGGACGGAGACGGTTCGCGCGGCGTCCGCTTCCTGGGCCTGGACCCTGGGAGGACCGCTGTGCCTGGTCGCCGTGCTCGCCGGCACCGCCGACATGGTGCGTTCGAGCACGGCCGCGCGGGTGGCCGACGGCGATTCGCGCGAGCGGGTCTTCCGCGTCACGATCCGCTACGAGGCAGCGCCGGCCGAGGCGCCCGTCGCCGCCGAACCCGAGCCCGAGGCCTTCGGCCCTCCGGAACGCCTGCCGCCTCCCGAGGACGGCGTCCGGACGATGCGCGTGGGCAGCGGCGGCAACTTCACACTCGAGGACGCCCTCGCCGGCCGCGAAGGGATCGACGCCGTGCCGAAGCCGGAGGTCGCGGCTCCGAGTTCCGGGCTGATGCGCCTGACCGACCCGGATGCGGTTGCGTATCACGAAGCGCGTCGGCGCTGCGGCGCGATCTACGAATCCGACTCGGCTCTGGAAAAGGCCCTGGACTGGCTGGTCCGCCACCAGCGGAGCGACGGCGCGTGGGGGGGACCGGATCCGGTCGGCGGGTGCCACACCTGCCTGACCGGGAGCGATCCGCGCGCGGGCCTGACCGGGCTCGCGCTCCTCGCGTGCGTCGGCGCGCGCGGCGGGTCGGCGGACACGGGTGACGCCGCGATCCGGCGCGCGGTCGGGTACCTCCTGCGCGTCCAGGGCCCCGACGGCTGCGTCGGCCCGAAGCTCGGCGGCTACCTGTACGATCACGGCTTCGCGACTTGGGCCCTGGTCGAGGCGGCGGAGCGCTTCCAGAGCGCGGAGTGGCGCAGGGCGGCGCAGCGCGCGGTGTGGTTCGTGGAGGACGCGCAGCAGGATTGCGGCGGCTTCGACTATACCGAGCGGTCGAGCGGCCGCGGCGACGCCTGCCTGAGCGCGGTGATGACGATCGCCCTGCGGGCGGCCGCGGACGCCGGCCTCCAGGTCCGCGCGCAGACGCTGCGCGGGCTGCGAAGCTTCCATGAACGCGTATCGCGCCCCAATGGGACCGCGCACTACGCCGTCGGCGGCCCCGAGGTGGGCGCCTCCACCCGCGGCAGCACGGCTTCCACCTATCTCGCCCGTCTCTACCTCGGCGACGACCCGGAGGGCGAATGGATGCGGCGCGCGCGCGGCCTGCTGATCGAGTGGCGGTCGGATTGGGCGGCGCTCGAGCGAGGCGAAGACCGCTCGAACACCCTCTATTTCTGGTTCCTCGCCGCGCAGGGGCTGATCCACTCGGGCCCGGAAGCCTGGCGCCTCTGGAACACCCGCCTGCAGGGCGAGCTGATCGCCGCTCAGCAGGGCGCCGCGACCCACGGCAACATGGGTAGCTCCGGCTGCGCGCGTGGGAGCTGGCCGCCGCCCGACGCCTGGATCTCGAAGCGCGAAGGCCCGGTCTTCTCGACCGCCCTGGGTGCGCTCCTGCTCGAGACCTACACGCGGCAGGCGGCGACCGCGAAATTCTCCGAGCCGCTGCGCTCGGTGCGCGACCTCCTCGCCGACGAGCCGCCGCTCGCGCGGATCACCGAGTTGATCCACCGCGCCGAGGAGGAGGGGGATCGGACGCTGCTCGACGCGCGGTTGCCCGATCATGCGCCGCCGCTCGCCTGGCTCGAGTTCGGCGCCTTGGTCAGGCGGATGCAGCGGCCGGGGGAAGCCGAGCCCGCGGTGTTCCGCGGCCTGCGTCTGCGCGACGCGTGGCGCCTGGCGCTCGCCGATCGCGACCCCGCGGTGCGCCGGCGCGCCGCGGCAATCACCCCGCAGGTGATCCTGCTCCCCTGGTATCCGGAGCTCGCCCGCGCCGCGCGCAGCGAGCGCGACCCCGAGACGCGCGTGTCGTTGATCGCCGCGCTCGAGCAGTCGCCGGAGCTCTCCCTGCTCGAGCCCGTGCTCGACGCGCTCCACGATTCCGACCCCCGCGTCTGCAGCGCCGCGATCCGTTTGGTGCGCGGGTGCCGCGTCCGCGCGCGCCTGGCCGATTGTCTCGCCTTGACCGCCTCGGCCCACCCGGAAGTGGAGCGCGACGCCGTCGCCACCGTGCTCGGCCTCTCCGACCTGAACGAGCCGGAGGTGGCCTCCCACGTGATCGCCTGGCTCCAGCACAAGACCCCGGAGGTCCGCAAGGCGGCCCAGGACTGGGTGCGCCGGCGCGACGCGCGCGCCGCGAGCGACACCGCCGCCTCCGACCCGAGCCCGCCGCGCTGACCCGGCCACGTCCGCCGTCCGCAGCACTGCCGGTGGGCGGGTCCTACCGGGCGAACAGCCGCCGGAGCCTCAACAGCACCCCGATCGGCCCGCTCGCCTTCACCCGCCCGAGCAGCACCGCGCGCACGAATCCGCCGGTCCGCATCGTCCCGAGCAGGCCGCCGAGCGATCCGCTGATCCGCGCGGTCAACGGAGCCACCGCCCCGCGCGCGATCTCGACCCGCCCGTGCTCGAGTACCAGCGTCGCTTGCATCCCACCCGTCTCGATCAGCACGCGCGCGTCCAGGCCGGCGAGAGCCTTCTGCGCGTCGAGCGACTGCACCGCCCGCCGCAGCGCGCTGCGCAGGAAGTACCCGAGCAGGTTCATCTCGGGCGTGCGAAAGGTCACGTCCATCGGCTCCTCCTGGATGGTCCGGGGTGAGGTATTCAGGATCCAACGGCCGAGCCTCGACGTGGTTGATGCCACCCTTGTAGCCGACCATCTGTCCCGACAAGTTGCAATCGTTCCGGCCGAGGAGTCGATGCCGAGACATCGCGCAGGTACGATCCGCGGCGGACCCTCGCGATGCCGGCCCGCCGGCCTACTTCTCCCGCTCCAGCCGCTGGACCAGGCTCACGTTTCCCACGCTCCTCGCATAGGCCAGGTAGGCCGAAATCACCCGTTGGACCTCCTCCACCCGGTTCGCCCTGCGGAAACTGCGGAGCGCGCTCTCGTACCCGGTGTCCGCCTGCGCGCCGCGCGCGGCCCGCACCCCGAATTCTCCCAGGGCCTCGAAGGCCCGCCCGGCATCCGCCGGCTTCCCCGCCTCCGCGAGCTGCTCCGCCACCCGCTCCCCCTGTTCGCGAAACTCCTCGCGCCGGCGCTCGTTCCCCGCCGCATGGCAGAGGTACGCCGCCGCGAGCAGCGCCTCCGCGCGGCGCGGCGACGGGCCGGGGGGCAAACGTTCGACCGCCTTCAGGTAGAGATCGAGAGCCCGCTCCGGGTTTCCCAGCGACCGGTCCCACAGCCGCGCGGCTTCGAACCAGCAGGCCCCCTGCTCGTACGTCTTCGCGGCCCGCGCCGGGTCCTCGAGCGGATGCTCGCAGATGCGCCCGGCGGCGAGGAAATCCCCCGCCTTCATCCAGTTCTTCACCGCCTCCTCGCAAGCACCGGCCTTTTCGTAAAGCTGCGCCGCCCGCTTGTACTCCCGCGCGTTGGCCCAGCAGCGCGCCGCGCCCGTCAGGTCCCGGCACTCCTTCTCGTAAATCTCCGCCGCCTGCGGATAGCGCGGCCACTCCTCGTAGCACTCCGCGATCTTCGCCGGCAAGCCGGCCTTGCGGAAGCACTCGATCGCCTTCTGCAGCAGCTGCTCGCGCGACAACTCCACGCTCATCGCTGCGTCCCCTGCTCCCGCACGTTCCCCCGCTCCCGCGACATCACCCGCTTCATCGCTGCGTCCCCTTCTCCGGCTCCTTCCCCCGCTCCCGCTCCTCCCCCGCCCGGCGGATCTTCTCCTGCTGCGCCGCGTCCAGCCCGGTGTCGATCACGTCCGCCTTCTTGCCCAACGCGCGCGCCACCAGCGCCGCCACTTTGTCGTGGTACTCCTCCGGCGAAAGCCGCGCCTGGTCGTCCACGATCAACTCCTCGATCTCGCCCGTCACCTTGTTGATCTTCAGCCGGATCTTGATCGGCGGCCGCCCATCGCCCATCGCCCAATCCCCCTACAACGTGATCTCCAGGTCGATCACGCTCCCCGATTCCTCGTCCTTCGTCACTTTCCCGTTCTGCTGCCGCGCGAGCAGGATCAGCGCGCGCCGGTACGACTCCGCGAGCAGATGGTTCACCTCGCACTCGACCTCCGCGCGCGAGGCGCGCAGTTGGTCGACCACGTGGCGGGAAAGCTCCCGCCGCTTCGCCTGGGTCAACCCGGCCCAGCGGTCGGCCAGGTCGCGCTTGACCTCGGCGTGAAGTTTCGCGCGCGCGGCCTCGATCTTCGCCGTTTTGTCGGTCTCCATCTCGTCCTCGAGCTGGCGGCGCATCTCCCGCTCCAGGCCGTCGATCTTGTCCGAGCCGGCCCACGCGAACGGACCCAGATCGATCGACTTCTCCCGCGCGCCTTCGTAGCGTTCCGCCAGCGTGACCTTCTTCTCCACCGCGGCGGTGATCACGTCGCTCATCGTCGCCGTAAGCGTGATCCGGCGCGACTTCGCCGAAAAGGTCGCCTTCACCCCCTCGATCTCCTTGACCCAGTCCCCGCCTTCCGCCTTCCAGCCGCGGACGCCATCGACCAGGCACTGCTCCAGCCCCTGGAAGGCGAGGTCGCCGAGCTCCTCATCGAGGGAGATCTCGGCGCTCACCGTGTCGCTCACGCGGATTTCGTCGGTCATCCGCTCGAAGTGCTGGAGCTCCTTCTGCCACTTCTCGTTCAGGACCTGCGCGACCCGCACGACGATGCGCCGCGGCATGCACATGGTGAAATCTCCTGGGAGGCGGAGAGAATCAGAGGAACGTGTCAACGATCGAGATCCACCATGATAGCAAGCGTCGCTCCGGCGTCCGAAAATGCCGAGCGCGCGTAATTTTGCCGCCGCTATTCCAACCGACCCGACAGGTCGAGCGGGATGGGAAAGCGGCAGCAAGCTGCCGCACTCCAACGCCGTTTGCAGCGTCCGCTCCGGTCATGCGCGACGGGGTCTCAACCCCCCGGGCGAGCCGGAGGATCGGGCACGGAGTCCCCGACCGCAGCCGGAGCGGGACGATGGCGCTCATCGGGAGGCGTCCTCCGGCGCGGCGGACCCGCGGGAAGCCGCACCGCTCTTGCCCGACGGCCGGGAAGCATCGGCCGAGCCCCAGCGCTTCATGGTCGCGCCGATCAGCGTCTTGATGCGCCGGTCGATCTCGTCGGCGCCGTCCCCTCCGCCCGCCTCGACCGCGTCGCGCAGGCGCTTGAGCCGCCGCAGCAGGTGCAGGTATTCCGTATCGAGCGTGCCCGGGCCGCAGCGGGAGACTTCCTTTTCCAGCACCTTGACCTCGTCGGCGATGCGCTCGAAGGGGATGCCGGACCCGGCTCCGCGCCCGTCGAGGCGGTCTTCGGGGTGTTCGGCGTACCAGTCCTCGAGCATCGGCTGGACGATCTCGCGCAGCAGGTAGGGGCCCTGGTCGGGCGTGCTCCAGACGTGCTTGAAGATCCAGAAGTCCGCGGGGGTGACCGCGGGGCGCTTGTGCACCAGCGCGGACGCGGCGAGGACCTTGAGCGTCTTGACCACGCGGCGGTCGCTGAAGGGAACGCCCTCGGCGCGGATCTGGTAGACCATCTTCTGGAAGCGCGGGGCCACGGATTTTACGTCGATCTCGGTGAGCGCGCGGTAAAGCGCGCGCAGGTGGTCGGTGGTGAGCACCGGAACCAGATCCTCTTCGAGGCCCTGGAGCCGCAGCGTCTCCAGGTGCCAGCCCTGCTCGACCAGGTCCTGGAACCAGACCTCGTCGACGTTGTCGGTGCGGACGCGCACCAGGAAGCGATCGTAGAGGGCCGCGAGGGCCTCGTCGTCCGGGATCTCGTTGGTGGCGCCAAACACGCTGATCAGCGGCAGCTTCCGCTTCTCGCGCCCGGTGAAGAACCAGCGCTCGTTCATCACGGTGAGCAGCGAATTCAGGATCGCGCTGTTGGCCTTGAAGACCTCGTCGAGAAAGGCGATGTCGGCCTCGGGCAGCATCCGCTCGGTGACCCGCTCGAACACGCCGTCGTTCTGGTAGCGCTTGATGTCGATCGGGCCGAAGATCTCGTTCGGCTCGGTGAAACGCGTGAGCAGGTACTCGAAGAAGCTGCCCTTCACCAGCAGGCAGAAGTTGCGCAGGATCGCCGATTTCGCCGTGCCGGGCGGTCCGACGATGAGCAGGTTCTCCTGCGCCACCGTGGTCACGGCGAGCAGGTCGATGATCTCGTCCTTGGAGACGAACATGGCCTTGAGCGGGCGGATCACGCCATCGTTGAGCGTGTTGACGATCGCGAGGGTGTCTTCGTTCATGGCTGGCTCGTGCCCCGTCCGGCCTGATCCGCCGGGTTCTGCGGGCGGGCTTGGTACGGGGCATGGTTGGGCCTCGTCCCAGGCCAGGCTCGCCCCGGCGGCGCCCACGGGACGCTCAGGCTCCGCGCAACGATAAATTCACATTTTCGGCTTGCTCGTCGATGCCGGGACGAAGGTGTAGTTGCACATCGGCAACCGGCGATGGCGGCGTGCTCGCGCTCGAACTCGGGATCGTGCTCGCTCACCGATGCGGGGAGGAGCGGGCCGCCGTGCGGCATCCGTGGCGTGGCGCGACCGATGACGGAGAGCGGCGTCACAGGTGGACCCTTCCGCCGTGCGACTTTTTCTCGGCGATGTCGCCGGCGATGCGCAGGAGCATCTCGGGGGTGACCGGGTCCTTGTGGAGCAGCTCGCGGCGCTTGGCGTCGCGGAAAAGGCTTTGCAGGTCGTCGCCGTTGAAGCCCTCGGAGCGCTCGACGAGGTGATCGAGGCAGCCGTCGATCTCGGGGCCGCGGGGGATCGCGAACCGTTGCAGGTAGATCTCGACGATGCGCCGGCGGGCGTCGGGGTCGGGGAGCGGAATCTCGATCGGGGTGAGCCGGCTGGGGCGGAGGAAGGCGGGGTCGATGACGTCGGGGCGGTTGCTGGTGCCGACGATGAGGACCTGCTGATCGCCGCGGAAGCCGTCCATCTCGGTGAGGAGCTGGGCGACGACCGCGTTGCTCGCGCGGCTGGCACCGTCGTCGCCGCCGCCGCGGTGGAAGGCGATGCTGTCGAACTCGTCGAAGACGATCACCGCCGGGGCGTTCTTGCGCGCGACCGAGAAGAGGTGGCGTACGCGCTCTTCGCTCTCGCCGACGAACTTGCTCATGATCTCCGGGCCGTTGACGATCTGGAGGGTGGCGTTGAGGCGGTTGGCGATCGCCTTGGAGAAGAGGGTCTTGCCGGTGCCCGGCGGGCCGTGGAACAGGATCCCGCGCGGGACGAGCTCCTGGGCGATGCGCTCGGTGGCTTCGTCGGCGCCGTCGAACTCGCCCGACATCAGGCGGATGACTTCGTCGATGCTGCCCTTGACCGTCTCGTAGCCGCCGATGTCCTCGAACGTGATGTCCGGGATCTGCACTTCGCTCGACTGGCTGCCCTTGAAAAGGCGGATCGAGCCGAAGATGCGGCGCGCGGGGGTGCCGTCGGCGCACTCGACGGTGATGTAACGCATGGCGTTGCGGAACTCGACGGCGTTGAGGCCGGAGACGTTCTTGTAGAGGTTGACGGCGTCGAAGTCCTTGAACTTGGCTCGCTCGCGGCGGGTGACCATGCGGCCGACGGAGTCCTTGGCCATGGCGGCGACGTCGACGCGGATCGGGAAGCGCTTGCGGATGATCTCGGGGATCTCGAGCGCCGGATCGACGAAGCCCAGGATCACCTTGTCCGGGCGCCAGTAGAGGATTTCGGCGAGATGTTTGGCTTCGCTGGTGAGCATGTTCTGGCCCACGGTGGTGAGCAGGTCGAGGTGGCGGATGACGAGGGCTTCGTTGGTCTTGAGCAGGTTGAGCCGCCGGCCGATGGCTTGGACGCGGCTGACGCCGCCGTCCATGGAGGCTTCGACGCGAGAGGAGATGTCGCGGCGCTGGCCGGGCTGACTGGCCGGGCCGGCGGCCTCGGCGGCGGTTCCCGTGTCGTCGTCGCGGACGAGGGGTCGGACGGTCATGCGTTGGATCTGGCGGAGGAGGTGCTCGACGAGGATCTTGTCGGCGACGGCGAGGACGGAGAGGCCGTGATCGAGGGCTTTGGCGATCTCGCCGATTTCCTTGTGGTAGGCGTGGTAGACCGCCTGCTCGTCGGACATCTCGTCGGGCGCTTCGTCGGCGGCGGCGGCGCGTGCGCGCGGGGCGGGGTCGGACGCGCTCGGGGACCCGGCGGCGGACGCGGACGCGGGGGCGGCGGGGGACGGAGAGCCGGCGGCGGATGCGCACGCGGCGGAGGACGTGCCGGGGGTCCCGCCCGCAGCGGCGCCTTCCTGGTTCCACATCTCGTCGAAGGCATTGCCCGGCTGGACGGGAGCCTTCCCGACTGCGGACGCGGCGGCGGGCGCGGAGGCCTTCGCTGCGGCGGTCTTGGGCGCGGCGGTCTGAGCGACCCAGACGACGTTGAATTCGGAGATCTTCTCGCCGAGGAGGGAAGCGTCGCGGGCGACCGGTTCGCTGCCGGTGGTCGAGAGGAACTCGGCGAGGGTGACGTTGGGGCACTTCTCCAGCATGCGCTGGGCGAAGTCGCGATTGGCCGTCTTGAGGTAGAGGGCGCGACGGGCCACGAGCGGGGTCCAGCGAAAGCGGGTCCATGGAGCGGGGGCACGGGCCGGCGCCCGGCGACTGGGGCGATCATAGATCAGACGCGCGGGATGCGTCCAGCAGGAGTGCCGTCGAGGATTTGTTGACGTCCCTCCGACGGCCTTCTATATTGTGCCCGCGCCCGACAAGGCGAGCCATTCAGGAGGTCCCGGTTGGCGCCCCCCCCCTCCATCCATCTCCGTGGCGCCCGCGTGATCGACTTCGCCCTGGGTGTCGATCGCGAGCAGGACGTGGTGGTCGAGGGCGGTCGCGTGACGCGAATCGGCCGCGGTCTGAATTCACCCGCGGGCGCGCTCGTCATCGATGCGCGAGACCTCCTGGTCGTTCCCGGCCTGATCGACCTGCACGTTCACTTGCGGGAGCCGGGCGAAGAATACAAAGAGGACATCGCGTCGGGATCGGCGGCCGCCATCGCGGGCGGCTTCACCGCCGTGTGCCCCATGCCGAACACGCATCCCCCGAACGACTCGCGCGCGGTGACGGATCTCATCATGAAACGCGCTCGCGAGGTCGCCGGGGTCCACGTCTACCCGGTCGGGGCGATCTCGCGCGGCCTCGAGGGCAAGACGCTATCCGACATCGGCGAGCTCAAGGACGCCGGCATCGTCGCCCTCAGCGACGACGGGAAGCCCGTGATGAACGCGGCTCTGATGCGGCGCGCGTTCGAGTATGCCCGGACCTTCGGCCTGCCGGTGATCCAGCACGCCGAGGACCTTCACCTGTCGGCCGACGGCTCCATGAACGAGGGGCCGTTCTCGACCCGCGCAGGACTGCGGGGTCAACCGTCGCAGGCCGAGGAGGTGATCGTCGCGCGCGACCTGGCGCTCGTGGCGCTGACCGGGGCGCGCTACCATGTGGCCCACATCTCGACCCAGGCCGCCGTCCACCTCGTCCGCGAGGCCAAACGCCGGGGTCTGCCGGTCACGTGCGAAGTGACGCCGCACCACCTGACGCTCACCGACGAAGCGTGCATCACGTACGACACCTCGACCAAGTGCAATCCTCCGCTGCGCAGCACCGCCGACGTGGCGGCGCTCCGCGAGGCGCTGCTCGACGGCACCATCGACGCGATCGCGACGGATCACGCTCCCCATTCGTCGATCGAAAAGCTGGTCGAGTTCGACCAGGCGGCCTTCGGGATGATCGGGCTCGAGACGGCCCTGCCGCTGGTGCTCGCGCTGGTGCAGCAGGGGATCCTCGGCTTGCCCCAGGCGATCGGGTTCCTCACGTGCGGACCGGCGCGCACGTTCGGCCTGCCCGGCGGCTCGATTCCCGAGGGGGCTCCCGCGGACCTGACCTGCATCGACCTGAAGCAGGCCTGGACGGTGGAGCCCGAACGTCTGCGCTCGAAGAGCCGCAACACGCCGTTTGCCGGATGGAAGATGACCGGCAAGGCCGTACTGACGGTCATCGGGGGCCGGATCCTCCATGACGAACGCGGGCTGGTCGAGGAACGCCCGTGTCGCTAGACAGCCTGCGGCGCAAGAAGATGGAGGGCCTGGTGCGGCGGCGGGTGCTGCTGGAGGAGGCCGGGATCGTCCGCGCGCTCCGCAGCATCGCCCAGAAGATCGTCGAGCAGAACCAGGACCTCAGCCGCGTGATCCTCCTCGGCATTCGGACGGCGGGCGCGCACCTGGCGAAGCGGTTGCAGGTCCTGATCCGGGACGAGAAGCAGTGCGAGGTGGCGGTCGGGGCGGTGGACATCACGCTGTATCGCGACGACGTCTTCACCGGCCTGCCGCGCCCCGACGTCGGTCCAACCGAGCTTCCGGGTCCCGTGCACGGCACGAGAGTCATCCTGGTGGACGACGTGCTGTTCACCGGCCGCACCATCCGCGCCGCGATGGAGGAATTGATCGAATTCGGGCGCCCGGAGCGCGTGCAGTTGGCGGTCCTGGTCGATCGGGGGCATCGCGAGCTGCCGATTCAGCCCGACTACGTGGGGCTTCGGGTCGAGACGACCCGGGAGCAGTCGGTCCGGGTCATGCTGCGTGAATTGGGGGAGACCGACGAGGTCGTGCTGTGTGAGAAGTCGAGCCCATGACCGAGCGATTCCGCCACCGCCATCTCCTTTCCATGGAAGCGCTGGATCGGTCGGACATCCTGGCGATCCTCGACCTGGCCGAGAGCCTGATGGAGATCATGGACCGGCCGATCAAACGCGTTCCGACCCTGCGCGGCAAGACCGTGATCAACTACTTCGCGGAGGCCTCGACGCGCACGCGGACCTCCTTCGAGATCGCGGGCAAGCGGCTATCCGCGGACGTCATCAATCTGTCGGAGTCCACGTCGTCGTCCGGGAAGGGCGAGACGCTCCTGGACACCGCGCTCAATTTGGACGCGATGCGCCCGGACGTGATCACGATCCGGCACGCCTCGGCGGGGGCGCCGCACTTCATCGCGCAGCACGTGAAATGCGCGGTCGTCAATGCCGGCGACGGCATGCACGAGCATCCCACGCAGGCCCTGCTGGACTGCGCGACGATTCGGCGGCATCGGCGCTCGTTCGAAGGATTGACCGTCGCGATCGTCGGCGACATCGCCCACAGCCGGGTGGCGCGGTCCGACATCCACGCCCTCACCAAGCTCGGCGCGCGCGTGCGCGTCGCCGGCCCCCGGACGCTGCTCCCGATCGGGATCGAGGAATTGGGCGCGCAAGTCTTCGACCGCGTCGAGCCGGCCTTGAAGGACGCCGACGTGGTGATGGCCCTGCGGCTCCAGAAAGAGCGAATGAACGCCGGCTTGATCCCGAATACGCGCGAGTACAGCCGCTATTTCGGGATCGATGCTCGCCGGGCCGCTCTGGCCAAACCGGACGCGATCTTCATGCACCCGGGCCCGATCAACCGGGGCGTGGAGATGGCGCCTGAGGTGGCCGACGGCAAGCGCTCGGTGATCCTGGAGCAGGTGACCTACGGCGTCGCGGTGCGGATGGCGGTGCTGTACCTGATGGCGGGTCCGTCCCCGGACGAGCCCGCGTAGCGCGGTTCCACCGCAAACCGAGCTGCCGCAAGCGCGCATGCGGGGTCGCTCAAAGCGGTGGCAAGCCACCGCACTCCAAAGGGTCTTCCGGCCGTGAGCGCGTACGTATCGCTACTCCTCTCGGGCATTTCGGTCATGGATTTCGCGACAGAAACTATCTCCGGGGACCGGTACTCAGTGACCGCCCATGACCTGCTCCGCTTCCCGCCGGACCAGCCCGACCTGCGCCCGCAACGGCCATGGGGCGCGCGCGTCGGGCGGCGGCGCCTTGGCGAGCCAGATCCGCGCCTCATCGAGCCGGTTCTGCGCGGCGCACGCCAGTGCGAGGAAGAGGCACGAGAGGGTCTTTTCCTCCTGGGGATGGGCGTCGAGCGCGGCGAGGATGGTCGAGCACGCCTCCGCGTGCCGTCCCAGGCGATGCAGGGCGAAGCCCGACACGACGCGCGGCCAGAAGCCCAGGTCGAGCCGCCGCGCCCCCTCGGCGAGCAGGTGGAGCAACGGCTCCAGCTCGGGCCGGTCCTCCTCGCGGATCGCCCCGGGGGCGATCGAGAAGATCCATAGGTAGGCAGCCATGCGGTCCGGATTCGCGCGCTCACCGGTGCGCAGGGTCCTGCGGCAGGCGTCCGCATACCCGGCGGCATCCCCCTGGACGAGGAGCACGGTCGCGAATTCCTCCCCCGCGACGGTGTCGGAGGGGTCGATCCCGGTGGCACGCCGGTAGGCGTCCGCGGCGCCGGCCCAGTCCTGCGCCGCTCCGCACAAGAAGCCCCGCCGGGCGAAGACCCAGGCTGCCTGCGTCCCGCGGGCGACGGCTTCCCCAAAGTCCTCGCGCGCGCGGTCGAGCGCACCCAACCGCTCGCGGGCGACGCCGCGCCAGGCCCAGACCCACCATTCGTCCGCGCCTCGGCCGATCGCCGCCGTCAGATCGGTCTCCCCTCCGGCCCAGTCCTCCAGTCCGACGCGGGCGTTGCCGATCAAGGCGGGGCCGAGCCAGCCCTCGTCCCCCTCCGCGGCCCAGGCGCGCGCGTGCTCCAGCGCCGCGGCCCACGCGCGATGGTCGAGCGCGCGCGCCGCCTCCCAGAGCCGCCAGGCCCGCACGAGACCCGGCGGCGAGCGACGCCGCCCTTCCAGCCGCAACCGGTCCGCGCTCCACGCCGCGATCGCCTGTGCCCGCGCCTGCGCGTCGGCCGATTCGGGCAGGAGCGCTTCCGGACCCACGCGCGCGCGCGCCGACTCGGCGACGTCCGCGAACGACAAGCCGGATGCGGGCAGGTCCCGCACCCACACCCCGCCCGAGCTCACCGAATAGAGCCGCGAGCCGTCCGGGCTGAACCGGATGCGATGCGCCCAGGTCGGATCGCTCATGGGATACAGCGCGGCTTCGCCGGTCTCGGCGTCCCAGAGACGCGTGCGGCCGTCCAGCGAGGCCGTCGCCACCAAGTGTCCGCCGGGGTGCCACGCCCCCGAGCTCAGCTCGTCGAAGTGTCGCAGGGGCGGGGTGATCGGCTTTCCCGTGGCGGCGTCCCACACGCGCGCGGTGTTGTCCCGGCTGCACGTGAGGACCTTCGTTCCGTCCGGCGAGAACGCGGCCGTCATCACCTCCTCTTCGTGCTTCAGGGTCGCGGCCAGTCGTCCGGCGGCGGCGTCCCACACCAGCGCTCGCGCTCCGGCCACCGTGACCACCCGCCGCCCGTCCGGAGACTGGTCCTGGTAGGCCATCGGCTCGTCCGTCCAGGACGCGGCGGGAGGATCGCCCGCGCGCGGCCAGAGCTTCAGGCACCCTTCGCGGTCCTGGGCGGCGATGCCCTGGCCGTCCCGGGTGAAGCCCGCCGTCGCCACGCGCGGGTAAGGCCAGGAGCGCGACTCCTGCCCCGAGTCGACCTCCAACAGCGCCACACGCTCCCCGGGGTACGCCACCGCCACCGTGCGCCCGTCGGGAGAGAGCGAGAGCGCGATCCCCGGGGCGCCGGGCAGAAGCCGCAGTTCCTTCCCGCTCGCGGTGTCGACCACGGCGCCCCGTCCCGTCCCGTCCACCGTCAGGAACCGGTCTCCGCGCGCGTCGAACGCGAGGAAGCTCCGCGGGTCCCCGCGGGCGACGCGCAACGACCGGAACGTCGCCCCGTCCCAGAAGCGGAGGACGGAGTCTTCGCCGAGCGTGGCGAGGCGGTTCGCGTCGGCGCTCGCCCACGCCCGCACCACGAGCATGTCGCGGTTCGGCGGCAGCGGCCGGAGCACCCCGCCGACGAGGTCCCACACCCGAATCCTCCGGTCGCGGCACGCCGTGGCCAGGAAGCGCCCGTCCGGGGCGAGCGCCGCGCCCACGATCTCGTCCGGGTGCGCGAGCGGAGGGGTGAGGGCGTTGCCGCTCGGCGATTCCCACGCGCGCGCGGAGTGATCGGTGGAGAGGGTCGCCAGCGCGGTGCCCAGCGCAGCGAAGCGGACGAGCGTGACCTCGCCCCGGTGGAACAAGGGGCGGTCGCTGCGCGGGTTTCCGTCGTTCCCCCAGAGCATCGCGGTATGGTCGGAGCTCCCCGTGGCGAGCGTCCGGCCCGACGCGTCGAAGGCCACGGCCACCACCGCGCCGTGGTGATGCAACGGCGGCCATACGTCCCCGCGCGAGAGGGCGTTCTCGACCCTCGCGCTCCGGCCGGCTCCGGCCGCCAGCCACGGTCCGCCGCGGGCGAAGGCGAGCGCGCGGGCGCCGCGCGACTCCAGGTCGGGCAGGAACTTCCCCTGCGCCAGGTCGGCGATCACGATCCGGCCGTCGGCGAGCGCGACGGCCGCGAGCGTGCCGGTCTCGTCGAGCGCGGCGGCGAACCCGGGCGCGTCGAGGTCGAACCCGCCCACCCGCCCCTCGGGTCCCCGGACTTCGCAGCGGCGGTCGTCATGGAGCGAGAGCACCCGCGGCGCCACGGGGGAAAAGACCAGAGCGAGGACGCGCCCGCGGCGGGGTCCACCCGGGTCCGGCCCATTCTCCGGCGCGGGCGCCGGCTCCCGGCCGGGGGGCGCGGCGGACAGCCCCACCACCCCGTCCCCCCGCCGCCCCCCCCGGGCGCCAGCCCCTCGCCGTCGGGCGAAAGCGAGGCGACGCACGCCGCGCCGGTCGACCAGGATCGCTCCTCCGTCCCCGATTCCCGGTCGCGCACCCGCGCCGCGCCGTCTTCGTCCAGGGTCAGCACGCGGCGCCCGCCGTCGAGGAACTCGACCAGCAGCGGCGGCCGCTCCAGCGCCCCGATCGCCACCAGCGCCGGCCAGGCCTCCC
>ORJL010575648.1_pt1 | contig 17565 bp, 15 predicted proteins | sample 1779941 | NCBI WGS metagenome assembly ORJL01 (sample SAMEA104232317, study PRJEB22302) | groundwater metagenome | biome: forest; feature: aquifer; material: groundwater | place: USA | collected 2011-08-07 | depth 5.8 m | reverse complement strand
GTCACGATGGGCGCGGAGGGGGTCTCCAATCTCCTCTCCATCCACCTAGAAGACGTCGCCCACGGCGCAACCGCAAGACGATAAGCGTGTCGGTGAAAAAGAAAAGCCGGCGAGCGCGCGCCGGGTGAGGAGGGGAGGAGAGATGGTGTCGATACTGCGCGTCGACGCTAGCGCTGGCCACCGGTGGGGTAGCAGCTCGGGCGCCGCCTGCGTCCGCCGCAGATGAGGAACCCCGAGGTGATGTCGGTCATGATCTCGCCGCTGATCAGTCTCATGGCTCATTCTCCCAGGTCGTGAGTGACCTAGTGTAACTGCAGCACAACTTTGAAGAACAAAACAAGCCAGAGATGGCTTGTTTTCCCTCAACTGACTCGTCGAGGCTTAGCTTGACAGTTCAGTTGAAGGTTGGTCTTTCAGAGACCAGACTGCTGTGCTATATTGACCGCATATGCGATCACAATCACTCTCCTACACGGCTGTCATCCAGCAGGATGAGGACGGCAATCACCTTGTGTCTTTTCCGTCACTCCCTGGGTGTGTCACTTTTGGACGGACGTATGAGGAAGCGCTCGCGATGGGGCAGGAGGTGTTGGAACTTTGGGTCGAAGAACTCGTGGCGTCTGGCCAGCCTCTTCCCAAAGAGGGAATCTCAAGTATGACGATTCTCAACACGAAGCGGCCAAAAATCCGTAGACGATCTTCTAGACAGTATGCGCTCGCTCGCGCCCAGAGAGGTTGAGCGGATCCTGTTGGCCCACGGATTTGTGCTCGCGCGCCAACGAGGGAGCCATCGCATCTATCGACACTCGCCGTCAAGCGCCATGGTACCGATTCAGACTTATGGAAAGAACAAAGCACTGCCTATCGGGACGTTTATGAGTATCGTTAAACAATCCAGATTGCCAAAGGACGTCTTCATGGAGTAAGGCGTCTTTTGTTTTCCTCATCTGACTCGTCGAGGCTTGGCTCGGCGGTTCGGTTGAGGAGCCCGGCGCGAGGACGGACTCCTCGGTCGGGCGCGGGGGTCTCTCTAGCAGTCGATCTCGATGGGGTTGACGATCCGGCTGCGACGCGCGTCGCGAACCGCCAATCCGAGCGCCGAGAAGCCCAGCCGCTGACTGGCGGCGCGAGCCTCCTCGTCACTGGGGAGGCGCGGGTAGCGCAGCTCTCGGCTCGAGAGCCCGTGGCGGGCGCCTTCCAGTTGAGCCTCGTCGCCCCACAGCAGCCAGACCAGGAGGGTCAGGCGGTCGGGGCACGCCGGCCATGGCGGGAGCTCGTGCACGACGCGCGTGCGCGACTCACCGTCTGCCGTCACCAGCGTGACGGCCACAGGCTCTGTAACCTCCTCTTCCTCGGCGACGAGGATGGGATCAACGAGCAACAGCATTCTCCTCCTCCTGTGGTTGCTGTGGTCTGCCTCAACTGACTCGTCGATGCTTAGCTCGGCGGTTCGGTTGAAGGCAAATAAACACTTGACACCAAGGCATGAAAGAGGCTATGCTCATAGTGGTGACAAGCCGGGTAGTAGAGTATTCTTCTACCGAATTCCAAGGCTCCCTTCGGGGAGCTTTGTGTTAGAATGAACTTTCGGTGGACACGAGGGCGGAGTGTAGAAGGTTCTACAGCCCGGCTTGTCATCTGGGCTTCTGGGGTTCGAATCCCCCTCCGTCCACCACGACAGAATACGTTCCGCACAGGGACGTGTTTTGTTTTCCCTCAACACAGAACTCGAGCGTGGCTCAAGCACTCGGTTGAGGACCCCGGTCGGCAACGTGAGTGTCGAGCTAAGCTCGACGAGACGGCCGGGGCAAGGCGTTTCGTTAGGGCCCCGGCCGCTCATCTCACGATGACGATCGGGATCCTCTCACCCTGCTTTTGGGCGCGCGCAGGGGGGCGCGAAACTAATTCTCGTAGAACAGCAGCGGGTAGGTCATTCGACCTCCCAAGCTCATTGCCCCATTGTTGTCAGATGGGCAAAGGGGTGAGGTCGCTCACCCTCCGAGTCGGCTCGGCCGACCAGTGCTCTCGTTTTCAAAAAACGTGAGTCGAAACGGGTCGTTGCCTCCACGACCAAGGAGAGTTCATTTAACCGAGCCCTGGGACTCGGAGGCCAAACTCACAAGGCCTGTTTATCGATTTGGGAGTGCGAGTCCCTTTGAGCCTTCATCGATCATGGGCTCCATGCTTTGCCTGCGAAGCTTCGGAGCGTTGCCGCTCCCCGACGTTCCGATTGCTCGGAGGGTTCATGAGACGGGATCTCCGTCTTGAACCGCGCATGTGCGCCGGGTCACTTATGTATCCGCGGTCTGGTCGTGACTTGGCCCATGTGGCCACCAGCCGCTTCTAGGTCGTCATGGGCATGTGCCCTCCTGAATTGTTCCGCGATCCACCCGCGGAACGTTATTTTTCTCCTGGGTGGATCAGGAGAGGTCCAAACTCGAGGACGCCCCGACTGGGGTTCTGCAACGTCGTCAAGCACCTGCTCGACGCGCGGAGAGCACAGATCGCAGAGGAGTCGATCCGCACTTTCCGTGCGCGGGCAAGAAAAAATGAAATCAGTTGATTGCATTGTGGAGCGGTAGAATACCATTTCTTGACTGCTCTGTCAAGAGGAAAGGGCAGTATTTTGGCTTATTTTAGTCAATTTTTTTTGTTCTCTCCAGTCGGATTTTTCTCCGATCGTCTCCCTTTCCAGGGGGGAGCTAAATGGGGTTGCCGGCAACCTCCCCTAGCCCCTCCTTGGGAAGGAGGGGGATCGAAATTGAAAACCGCTCTCGAGGGAGCGGTTGTGTCGTGAGGATCTTGGGAGCTACTTCATGCGCACGAGCGCGTCGAGCGACCGGTAGAGCTCTGTCTTGACGCCGCCGTCATTGACAATCGTCGTTCCTGGGAGCGCCATGAGCACCGGAATGCCGGCGTTGCCTGGGAGGCCTTCGATCGCGCGGAAGCGAGAAGGGGTGAGCGCGCGCTCGCCTAGACGTTGGCGATCGCGCGTGCGACGGAAGCGCACGTTGAAGTCCGCCTGGATTTTTACGAGCTTGAAGCCCTTGAAGTGCTTGTACACCTCCACTTCCTCGGGAAAACGCACGCCAGTGATGACCACGAGACGGTTCTTGTCCCGCTTGCGAAGATCGCGTACGCGCTCGGCGATGTTGTGCGCGATCCAGCCGTAGCCCTCTTGCGCGGCTTGCTCCTCAAAGAGTGCGGAGAGTTGTGAGGTGTCGACGATCTCGACCCCACGTTTGACAGCGAGCTCACGGATCCGATCCGAGTGCCCCCATCGAACCGCGTTGTGGGAACTTTGCAAGTATTCTGCGGCAAGATCCTTGCCAGCCCCTGGCCAGCCAACCAAGCCAAGCACGCGTCCCATCTTGTCCTTCTCCAGTTTCTGGGTGTCGGCAAAGATAACATGGTGGGCGAGATTGGTCAAAGGGGAATCGAATCAAAACAACCGGCTTAACCGGTTGTTTTATTTCTCCTCCTGACTTTCGAGCCACCGCTCGGCGTCGAGTGCCGCCATGCAGCCGGTGCCGGCTGCGGTAACGGCCTGGCGATATCGATGGTCAGCCACGTCCCCGCCCGCAAACACCCCCTCAATGTTCGTCGCCGTCGAGCCAGGTTTGGTCACGATGTAGCCTTTTTGATCGAGCTCGATCAAGCCTTTGAACAAATCCGTATTGGGCTGATGTCCGATCGCCACGAAGAGTCCTTGTGTGGCGAGATCGCGCTCTTCGTTGGTTTGATTGTTGATTACTCGCACCCCAGTGAGCCTCGTCCCGTCACCGAGCACCTCACGAACTTCCGTGTTCCAGAGAAAATCAATCTTGGGATTCTTCCTGGCCCGCTCTTGCATGATCTTGGACGCGCGCAGCTCATCGCGGCGATGCACCACACGCACGCGCGTGGCAAAGCGCGTCAGAAACGTCGCCTCCTCCATCGCCGCATCCCCTCCGCCCACTACGAGCACGTCTTTGTCGCGGAAGAAAAATCCGTCGCACGTCGCGCACGCGCTCACGCCGTGACCTTGGTACGTCTCCTCCCCTGGCACGCCCAGCCAGATGGCCTGCGCGCCGGTGCAGATGATGAGCGCACGGGTCACATAGGACTCATGGGACGTATGAACGGCAAACGGACGTTGCGACAAATCAACACGTGTCACGTCCTCATTCACCACGCGCGTGCCAAACCGCACGGCCTGTGCCTTACATTTCTCCATGAGCACTGGGCCTTGAAGTCCCTCTGGGAATCCAGGATAGTTTTCCACATCGGTGGTGAGCATGAGCTGACCGCCTGGCTGTCCGCCAAGACGAGCCCCCTCAAACAACAGCGGCGCCATTTGTGCGCGTGCTGCGTAGATGGCGGCCGTGTAGCCCGCAGGGCCTGAACCGATGATGATGACTTGTTCTGACGACATAGGTCGAATAGGACCAATAGGACCTATGTTAGATGACGGGCGAGCTTTGCGCGCAGCTGTTCCTTGGTCATGGATCCGGAAAACTGTTCAACCACTTGCCCGCTCTTGAATATGATAAACGTCGGGATGGAGAGGATGTTGTACTTCTGGGCGATGTCCGAATGCTCATCGACGTTTACTTTCCCGATGACCACGCCTTCCATTTCTCCAGCGAGTTCCTCCACAATCGGAGACATGACTTTGCACGGTCCGCACCACGGCGCCCAGAAATCGACGAACACCGGTTTGTCCGCGCCCAAGACCGCGGCATCAAAATTTTCAGAAGTGAATATACGTTCCGCCATAGCGCTTATCGGAGATTGATTCCTTCGATTTTTAATTCTTTGTCGATGCGATCCTCGGTGTAGGCCTCCATCTGGTCTCCTTCTTCCGGCTTCACCTTTCCTTTATAGCTCATGCCAATCTCTTGGCCGGCCTGGGCTTCCTTCATCTCTGATCGTCCCAGCTGCAAACTCACGATCGACCCCTCGCCAATGTACTCTGTGCCTCGCGACAGACGAAGCTTGGCACCCTTGCGGATCTTCTCGCCCTGTACGCGTCCGCCGATGATCCACCCGCCGTCGATCTTCTTGAAGTTCTTGAGAACCTCGAAACGACCTTGCTCCTCAATCACGGTATCTGCAGGGAGCCGCTTCTTAAGTTCCTCAATCACGTCTTCAAACAGCTTGTAGATAATTTTGTACTCGCGCAGATCCACCTCCTTGTCGCGCGCGAGCTCCTGCGCTCCGCCACTGGGGCGCACGTTGAATCCGATCACGATGGCTTGAGAGCCTGCGGCCGTGTTGATGTCCGCGTCCGTGATGTTGCCTAGTCCCTTCTGAACCACCTTCACTCCCACTTGGTCATGCTTGATCTTATCGAGCATTCCAAAGATGGCCTCCAGCGACCCCAGCACGTCCGCACGGATAATGAGGTTCACGACTTGTTTTCCCTCCTCTCCCTCTTGCGCCTCATCCGTGTTCTTCACCACATGGCGGATCGACGCCACCTCCTCCGTAGCCTTGAGGCTGGAGTCGGTTGACTTCATCTTCTTGAGAGCCTTCATGTCCGCCGGCACCTCCATCACGTCTCCCACAGCAGGGGCAAGTTTCCATCCGATAATTTTTGCCGGAGTCGATGGTGGGGCTTCCTGGAGGCTCTCGCCTTTCCAGTTCTGCATAGCTCGCACACGGCCAAACTGCGTCCCGCGCACACCCAAGTTGTCGCCGATACGCAGCGTTCCGTTTTGCACAAGCACCGTGGCAATCGGGCCTGATCCAGGATTCACGTTTGATTCGATCACGGTTCCGATCGCGCGGCCATTGGGATTGGCGACAATGTGCTCGCGCTCCATTTCTTCGACGAGCAAAAGCATGTCCAAGAGTTGTTCGATGTTCGTCCCCGCCTTGGCGCTCAAAGGAACCATAATCGTCTTGCCACCCCAGTCCTCGGGAACAAGCTCGAGCTCGGAGAGCTGTGTTTTGACTTTCTCGATGTTGGCCTCGGCACGGTCAATCTTGTTGAGCGCGACGACAAACGGGAGCCCAGCAGACTTGATGATGTTGATCGCTTCTTTTGTCTGTGGTTGGACGCCGTCGTCCACGGCGACCACGAGGATGGCGATGTCCGCGACTTTGGCACCACGCGAGCGCATCACCGTAAAGGCCTCGTGTCCTGGCGTGTCGATGAACGTGAGCATCTTTCCGTTTCGTTCCACCTGGTATGCGCCGATATGCTGGGTGATGCCGCCGGCTTCCGTGTCCATGACGTTGGTTTTGCGGATCGCGTCCAAGAGCCTGGTCTTTCCGTGGTCGACGTGGCCCATGACCACAATGACGGGCGGACGGCGTTCGAGCGTCTCTTTCTGTTGCGTCTCCATGCGGTCGCGGAGCTTCGCGGTCCCTTCCGTATCTTCCTCGATAGTGGCTCCATCTTTCAAAACCGCCTTGAACCCGAGGTCCTCGGCAAGGATGGATGCCGTATCAAAATCAATACGCTCGTTGATGGCGGCGAGGATGCCGTTGCGCATGAGCTCCTGCATGACGCGCGGCACGGGTTGGTCGAGCGCGGAGGCAAAATCGCGGACAGACATGACGGAAGGAAGCATCACGGGCTTGCGTTCCGTATCTGGGAGGTCTCGGCGAGCCGCGATGGCTTTCTGGTCGCGCATTTTTTCCGCGAGCCGTTCCTTACGACGCATTTCATTCCACGCCTCCGTGATCGCCTGCGCCTGGCGGCTGTCGATTTTGAGGGCCTTTTTTCCCACGGCAAAGCCAAGCTCCGGGAGCTTGCTGTGAAGTTCTTCGGGTCGGACACGAAGGCGCCGGGCAAGTTCTGTGATGTTCATAACGGTTGGTGGTCAGGTGTCAGATGTCGGAGGTCGGAAGTCGGAGGTCGGAAGTCGGAGGTCGGAAGTCGGAAGTCGGAAGTCGGAAGTCGGAAGTCGGATTGGACCGCTCAAAAAAAGCAGCGCCTGCAGTGTAGCCAAAAAGACCAACAGGGTCAATGAAAAAGAAAAGCGCCGCCGGAGCAGCGCGCGTGAGATCAGGGCAGATCGTAGTGGAGGGCGTAGAGGGTGTTGTCCACGAAGTGCCAGGAGGCGAGGCCACCTTCGACCGCGGTCAGGCGGCTCGGGTGGCCGTAGTGCGGGAAGACGACTGCGACCGCAGGGAGAGGAAGACGGAACCCCGACTCGTCAACGAGCACGGCGTGGCCGCCGATCTCGAACATCGAGGTGTAGTGGCAGCTGATGTTGCTGCGGATGTACCCAGTGGCCAGTTCGAACGCGATGTAGTGCGGCAGATCCCGCCTTGCACCGTATGGCTCGAAGTGACCGTAGACGTGCACCCTCGTCCCGTCGCAGACGATCGCCTTGACCGCGATCTCCAAGGGGAGCTCCGCGTCGAACGTACCGGTGAGCTCGGTGACCCGTGTACGTCTCGTAGGGGAGATGCTCGAGGGGATCACCGCGAACATCCGGTTGCCGGTCGTGAAGACACGGTTGTCGGAGGGGTTGTCCGCGAAGTACTTGTGCTCACCGTTTTCGACCAGACACCACCTCGCATTGTTCACGTCCTCGATCTCCTTGGCGTAGAAGCGGATCTCGCCAGGCTTGTTTCCCAGGACGATGTGCTTGATGATGCCCTCGTACCAGATGCTCTCGGAGCCGCGGTAGTGGACGCGCGACGTGAGTTCCATCACGGCCCGTGTCTCGATGACCACCGGCTCACCCCAGGCGAAGCCCAGGAGTCGGTGCGTGGCGCCAGGATACACCGTGACATCGATCATGCCCGTCGGCGCGTTCCTGTCGACAGTCACTTCGCCATCACGACGAACGAGCGTGAACTTCACCTTGCGCATCACCCCGCTCACCGTCGCACGGAGCAAGACGTATTCTGCTGCCTCGAGGCTGCGGTAGCTGTCTCCCCACTTCGCGGTCTGCGACTCGCGATTCGTCACGAGGTACGCCGGTTCGACGCCATCCGTCGGGAAGTGGACGTACTCGATGCGATCACCCGGGACGCAGAAGTTCTCGTCGAGCCCGCGCCGAGGGTGCCACAGTCGCAGCTCCGCCTTCCTGTCCGCGTTGATGCCCACCAGTGCGATCGTCCCGTCATGGGCGACCGCGGCCTGCGACAGAGCCGTGTACTGCGGCAGACGGATCGCGCCCACCACGTTGGGAGGGAGCCCCGTGAGGCTGCCGTCGAGCTGCTGACGCAGTCGCTCGAAGGGCGTTGTGTCGGGTGCGTGGAGTACCTCATCCTGGAGCTGTTCACGCGCCGAGAGATCTTCTCGTCTTTTCATCGCCATTCACCTTCTGCCAGGTCGCTCTCGCGAACGCCCAAGGTTCTCGCCCAAGGTCGTTCTTGTGTATGCGCCCAGCCGTCCGCTTGATTGCGGTAGGGAAACCGTAGTGGTTTTGGGCATATTTGTCAATCGTCGACCGTCGAGTAGAATAGTCGCGTATGGAAGGTTTCCTCCTCATCGACAAACCAGCCGGGATGACCAGCCACGATGTGGTCGATCGTGTACGACGACTTACAGGCGAGCGGCGCGTAGGCCACGCGGGGACGCTGGATCCGTTTGCGACGGGGTTGCTTATCGTGGGCGTTGGGAGGGTTGCCACGCGAGAGATGGAGAAGCTTGTTGGTCTAGATAAAGAATACGAGGCTGTGTTTGTGTTGGGAGCGAGCTCGACGACGGATGATACGGAAGGAACGATTACGCCGGCACCTCTCACGGTAGACCCAGGCCCGCCCGTACGACCGATTGACGGTCGGGCGGGCTTCAGCCTGGGTGAACCCGGGCTAAAGCCCGGGACTACCTCCATCCTTAACCGTTTCATCGGTGACATCGAACAGATTCCTCCAACCTATTCAGCAATTAAAGTCGGGGGCAAAAAAATGTACGAGGCGGCTCGTGAAGGAAAACCGATTGAAGGGAAGCCTCGGCACGTGCATATCTATGACATAGGTCTGATAGGTCCTATTGGACCGATAGGACCTATCACCAGGATCCGTGTTCAAATTCGTTGTTCAAGCGGCACCTACATCCGCGCCCTTGCGCGGGATCTTGGCCGGGCGTTGGGCGGCGGGGGGTATGTCGAGGAATTGCGCCGCACCCAGATTGGACCGTTTTCTATCGACCAGGCATCGACGCTCGAGTCCCTCGAAGGCCATGTGGAAACCTCCCTCCTCTCCGTCCCAACTCTTTTAGCTTCGCTTTGACACAAAGAGGTTCTGGTGCTACGTTGGTCGGGCGAATTAATTGATTGTTTCCTCTCGCGAAGCTCACGGATTCCACGAAATTGCCTTTCCTTATGTCGTTTCCCGCTTTCGAACAAACGGTTCCAAGCCTTAATGCCTTCACCCAAGAAGGTTTGTTGTCGTAAAGCGTTTTCGTGAAAATCTGTCCCCCTATGAGCTTCTCTAGAGAGTAGAGAAGTTTTATGTTAACCATCTATATAGTTGTCGCCGCGGCGATCTCCCTACTCGTAGGAGGGGCAGCTGGCTACGCGATCCGTAAGACCCAAGCCAAGAAGTCGGCAGACCATGCCGAGGCACGCGCCGAGCAAATCCTCACGGAGGCAAAAAAGAAACAGGAGGAGATTCTCGCGGAAACGAAGACTCGTGAGCAGGAAGCACTGCTGCGCGCCAAAGAGAAGGCTATTAAGATCATCGACGAGGCTAAACAAGACGAACAGTCTCGCCGCCGGGATCTTCAAGACCAGCAACGACGGCTCGAGAAACGCGAGTCCATGTTCGATCAACAGCTCGTCGAGATCGAAGATAAGAAAACGAAGCTCGAGGAGAAAACCAAGGAGATCGAAGAGGTGAAAGAGCGAGTTCGCGCCATTAAAGAAGAGCAGGTTGCGAAGCTCCAGGAAATCGCGGGCCTCAACCGCGAGCAAGCCGAAGGCAAACTCCTTGCCGAGGTTGAGCGTGGGGCGCAAGACGCGCTCATGAGCCGCTTGCGCAAGCTCGAACAAGAAACAGAGGAGCAGCTCGAGATCAAGTCGCGCAAGATTCTTTCGCTCGCGCTCACGCGCTATGCTTCCACCGTTTGTGCGGACACGACCACCACCGCGGTGGAGCTTCCCAATGACGAAATGAAAGGACGCATCATCGGCAAGGAAGGCCGCAACATCAAAGCGATCGAGTTGCTCACGGGAACCGAGATCATCGTCGACGACACCCCCAACATGATCACGATCTCTGGCTTTTCCCCCATCCGCCGCCAAGTGGCCAAGCGCTCCCTGGACGAACTCATCAAGGACGGCCGTATCCACCCAGCTCGTATCGAGGAAGCGATCCTCAATGCCAAGAAGACGATCGCCAAGGACTTGCGCAAGGCAGGCGAGGACGCTCTCTACCAGTTGGGCATTCCGGTTTCGTCGATTGATCCAAAGCTCGCGTCCATCCTGGGTCGCATGAAGTACCGCACCAGTTACGGCCAGAACGCGCTCATGCACTCCATTGAGGTAGGCACGATTGCTGGCATGATCGCCGAGGAGCTGGGTGCGGACGTGTTCGTCTGTAAAAAGGGTGGACTGTTCCACGACATCGGCAAGGCCGTTGACCATGACATGCAGGGTGCCCACCCGGAGATCGGCTACAACATCATGAAGAAGTTCGGCTTCCCCGAGGAGCTCTGTTACCAGTCGATCGCCCACCACGAGGATCGGCCCCGCACAATCGAGGGTGCCATCGTGAAGGCGGCCGACGCCATCTCGGGGGCGCGACCCGGTGCCCGTAAGCAATCGCTCGAACAATTCATCCAGCGCATGGAGGAGCTTGAGCGCACGGCTTCGTCCTTTGATGGCGTGGAAAAGGCGTACGCGATCCAAGCGGGTCGCGAGGTGCGTGTGTTCGTGCAGCCACAAAAGATCGACGACCTCACGGCCTACCGCCTGGCTAGGGATGTTGCCAACAAGATCGAAGCCGAGCTCTCCTACCCCGGCGAGGTGAAAGTGACGGTCATCCGCGAGACCCGCGTGATTGAGTACGCGAAATAATGAGTCCATGTGTCATTGCGAGCCCCGTCCGACGGGGCGAAGCAATCCTTCGGCTCGTCGAAGGATTGCTTTGTCGGTCGATGATCGACTCCCTCCTCGCAATGACACAGATTAAAAAGGTGCCTCAAATTGACAATGCCCCCGTTCTCTGCTAGGTTATCTGTATTCCGACCTCCGACTACCGACCTCTGACCTCCGCTTCTTATGAACAAAGCCGACCTCGCCGCTCAATTGGCGATACAACTCGACATCTCAAAAAAATTGGGCGAGGACTTCATCGCCGCGTTTGAGGAGATCGTCACGCGAGAGCTCACGCGCGGCCAGGAAGTCACCATTGCTGGCTTTGGGACGTTCAGCTCCCGCACCCGCAAGGGTCGCATCGGCGTGAACCCGCAAAGGCCCAGCGAGAAAATCACCATCCCCTCCGTCTTGGTGCCCAAGTTCAAAGCGGGCAAGGCGCTCAAGGATACGCTGAAAGGGAGACGATCAATCTAAGGCAAGAAGCGGGCGAAGGCCTGCTTTTTGGTTTGGAGAGAAAGAGCTCTGGACAAGTGATTGGTTGATATGTATGGTGGGCAGCGTCCACCCAGGAGGAACCCATGGACATCGACGCCCTTTCCAAGGAATTCTACGCCGGGCACCCCCCCGAGACGATCAGCAAGCTCGTGCGGCTGGAGGTCATGGCGGTTTCAAGTCGATACACGCTGGTCGAAGCGAAGTTCGGCCAGATCGGCGTCCCCTTCTCACCAGAGGCCGCATGGCTCTATGCGCGGCTCTCGGAGCGCGCGCAAGCCAAGTTGCAGGCGCGCTACTGGTACAAGCGACTTTCGGAACTTGTCCAGAAGCCCTGGACCATGGATCTCTATCGAAGCTACTGCCTGATGGTTCGCGCGTTCGGCAACGTGATCGAGAGCTTCGATGATCCGGCTGAAGGAGCCGCGTACGTCCTGCCAGCGTTTCGTCTGTACCTCAAGGAACGTCGGGACTTCGACGAACTCGCGCTTCGTCTGGCTGAAGAGCTCGCGCCTTACGACGGCCGTATCCTCAAGGCTACGGCGCGGGTCGTGCTCAAGAGTGCCATCAACACCCTCGACCACGAGATGATCGTGGCGTGCCAGAGGATTCTCGGTCGGCCACTGACCACGTCGGAGGCGAGACGGTGGATCCTGTGCCGCCTGCGTCGCATGGAATCTGGCCTGCCGGGGAACGACCCATTCAGCGCGACGGCTCTGGCGCGGGACATCGTCCAGGCCGACCTCGCGCAGACATGCGGGCGAACCCTGGTCAAGACAATGACCAACGGCGAGCACTGCTTCTCCCTGCGCGAGTACCGCAGGGTCGTGTCGATTCTCGGTCTGTCGGTTCGCGAAGAGGATCTGCTCGCTCTGTGGCGAGCCAGTGCCGATGATCTCGGCTCCCTTCGGCAGACGCTGACGATCGCCAGAGCGTTGGCGAAGATGAACTCCCGCCGGCACAAGGAGCTGGTCACGCGTTCGCTGCAGATCCTGCGCGAGTACGCGCTGAAGTACGGGATCGTGACCGAGGCGCAGGACTACGCCAAGCGGTTGCGCGAACCCCTGACCGTGGAGGAGCTGCGCGAGGTGCTCTCGTACATCGAGAGTCATCACGACCAGTCCAACTTCGTCCACTACGTCCCCCAGCGCGACTGCGCCGAAGCCCTGCTCGCGCTGGCACTGTCGCAGCAGATCGACCCCACGCCCGGTCAGGTCGTCGCTGCTGACCAGTCCGTCGCAACCGCACCCTGAACGACTCGCTCCCCCTGGAGCGATTTTTTTTCCGAGGCGTTTCTCGACACTGGTCTCATTCTTTGCTACCATTGCGATATGAAACCATCACTCTTTAAGGTAGCCGTCTGGAAAGAAGGGAGCGTCTACGTCTCCCAGTGTTTGAATGTGGATGTGTCGAGCTTTGGGAAATCCAAACAAGCGGCGTTGAAGAATCTCGAGGAGGCTCTTGAGCTGTACTACGAGGATCGGAAGACGCCGTCTTTTATCAAGGTCGAACGGCCAGCCGTCGTTTCACTGACTCTGCGACATGCCTAGGGGGTACAAAACTAAGTGGATCATCAAAGTCCTTGAAAGCAAGGGCTTCTTTTTTGTTTCGCAGAAGGGCAGTCACGCAAAATATCACAGCGAAGGTCGTCGACCATTGACGGTAATCGTGCCAATCCATAGCAAAGACATCCCTTACGGAACGTTCCGATCGATTCTGCGCCAATCGCACCTCGTCGAGGAGGACTTCCAATGAAAAACAACCCTTCCTCTGTGAGGAGGGGTTGTTTCGTTTACGAGGTTCTGGGCCTCGTGAACCACAGCGCGGTGGCGCCCAGTAGGAGGGCGGCGGCGCAGGCGATCCAGACCAGTGAGATAGTCGCTGGCGTGTTAGGCTTGTCCGCAATGAACAGCCACACCGTGAGCGGCACCACGGCAAACCCGATCCGTCCCAAGAAGGACTGGAGAGAGCCGAACGTGGCGCGGTAGCTTGTGTGCACGCGGTGCTGCACGAAGCTGTCTGTGAGCGGTTGGAAAAACCCGCGGCCGATTTCGTGCACAAGAAGCGCAGGCATCGCGAGCAGGAGCCCTGGCGCGATCGCCACACCCAGCAGTCCCGCTCCCGCGAGCGCGACGGAGAGAACGATCATGTTGCTCTCGCTTCCCACGGGAATCGTGAGGCGACGGACGCACAGCGAAGCGCCGATGACCCCCAGATACATGACCGGCCAGATGAACGCGAGGCCGAGCTGTCCGACCTGCGGGAGAAAGAACAACGCCCAGAAGTGGTTGAACGAGACCACGGCTCCAAACACGATGAGCGAGGCGACCACCCAGATGAGCGCGCGGCTGCTCCGCAGAGACGCGAGCGCAAGGCGGAATGCTTCAAGCTCGCTCACATACTCCAGCGGCTCGCCCTGGCCGTTCATGGAGCGGTGCGCGACGACGCTCGCCCCCAGCGCGGTGAGGACAAACGGCACCCAGATGAAGCGCGGTTCCCACAGCGCGATCGCGGAGCCAATGAATCCACCAAGGAGCATGAGCACGGAGCGGATGAGTGACTCGGTCGCGTAGACGTGGCGGAGTTCGGACCCGCGCCCTTCGCGAGTGAGCGCGTCCGCGATCCAGGCTGTGCCAGCTCCGGAGATGAAGGCGCTCCCGATCCCTATGAGCGCTTCGGCAAGCGCGGCTGTCCAGAAGCTGTACGCGAAGATGTACGCGAGTGCCCCCAGGGCGTAGAACACGCCACCGAGCTTGAGCGAGAACGCGCGCGAGCGTCCGTCCGCGAGCATGCCGGTGGGGAGTTCGGCGAGCATAATCACGGTCCAGAAGATGGCGTTGACCAGAGCGATCTCTCCCAGCGTCAGACCGATCCCCTGCAGGAAGGGCGTGTAGGCCGTCATGGTTGAAGCAATCCCGAGGGACTGGAGCGCGAAGAACAAGTAGTACGTACGTGCCGCGGACATAGAACCTCCTGGTTAGAACGTAAACAACCCGGTTTCCCGGGTTGTCTTTACTCTCGTTGAAAATCATCAATCAAGAATAGTGCTACCCGGGAAACAAAAGACGGTCGGCGTAACCGACGGCGAGCGTCTTGATCATTTCCTTGTGGGAGCGATTAGGTTGCATAGAACTCGATGGTAGCCGCAGGCTTTAGCCTGCGTTCGAACGTAGATACGGCGCAGGCTAAAGCCTGCGGCTACCGTGATACGTTCATACGTTTTGAGAATAGCCGTTTTGGCGGATTTGGTCAATGCGAGGTCAAGCGATCGGGTGCCGCGAGCCACTCGTTTGCTTGCGAGGCGACATCCTCGAGCTTCACCAACCGAGCGTCAGCCTCGTGCCGTTCCTTCCACTCCGCCGATCCTTCTGCCAACGACTTTGTCGAGACGACGAGTCGCAATGGGATCCCGATGAGATCGGCGTCGGCAAACTTCTCGCCCGCACTTACGCCTTCGCGGTCGTCCCAGAGGACTTCGGTGCCAGCGCTTTCGAGCTCCGAAACGAGGGACAGGGTTGCTTCCTCGATTCGCTCGTTCACCTCCTCGTCCTTCCCCTTGAGCGTGACCAGATGGACAGGGAACGGGGCCACGGACTTGGGCCAGATCATGCCGCGCTCGTCGTGATGCACCTCGACGATCGACCCCATCACACGCGACGGGCCAATCCCGTAGCAGCCCATGATGATGTCGACCATCTTGCCGTCCTGGCTCTGGGCCTTGAGGTCAAATGCCTTCGAGAATCGAGTCTCAAGCGGGAAGATATTACCGACCTCGATCGACTTTACGATCTCGTACCTCTGTTCATTCTCAAGGTCGGCCTCCGGCATGATCTCCCTGTTCATCGCTTCCCCGGTCTTGCGGTCGATGTAGATCCTGTCCTCACCCGCAGGCGTGGGCACCTGAAACTCGTGGGAGTGTTTTTCCGTGAACACCCCACCGGACGCCGCAGCCACAATTACATTGAGACCACAACGTCGATACACGGCGAGGTACGCCGCTTTGGCTCGCTCGTAAAAGTCGAGGAAGTCCTCTTCCGTCAGGTGGAAACTGTACAGGTCCTTCATCGAGAACTCCCGTCCGCGCAGCAGACCCGACTTGGCGCGAGGCTCGTTGCGGAACTTGTCCTGGATCTGGTAGAGCGCTACGGGAAAGTCGCGGTACGAGTGCGCGTAGGCTTTCACGAGCTGGGTGATGACCTCCTCGGCGGTGGAGGAGAGGCCGTACTCTTTTCCTCCTGCGCCTTCGAGCTTGAACATAACATCGATCTTCTCCCAGCGCTGTGTCGCGTCATACAGAGCTCGTGGATGCAAAGCAGGCATGAGCACCTCCTGGGCGCCCAGCTTGTTCATCTGCTCGCGGACAATGTCCTGGACCTTCTTGAGTACACGCAGACCCAGAGGCAGGTACGTATAGACACCGGCGGTGAGCTGATTGATAAATCCGCCCTGTGTTAACAAGCGAGCGTTAGCCGAGTCCGTATCGTGGGGAGCGTCTTTGGTTGTTTTCCCGAACAGTTGTGAGTATCGCATAACGGCTAAATCCTACCAGATCGCCCAGCATCCGCCAATCCGTAAAACAACACACCACCGCTCGAAGAGCAGTGGTGGGATGTCAAAAATTTGAACACTTTTCGATAGCGTTCTTCTAAGAGTTTGGTGATGTCTCTTTAGCACTTTGATCTTTGAACGCTGGGTAATTTCTCAACTGAAGTGCGGTTTGATCAATGTATGTATTCAGTTCTGCTTGAATTCTTTCCAATACAAACGGGACATCTTCATTCCTCCAGGATGCTTGAGTTTCTGCAGGGTACTCTGTCAATGCCGACGCATATTCTGCGAAACGCTTCTTTAGATTATCTGCAACACCCTTTACAAATTCCTCCCTCACCTGTCCGCCTTCAACGGCTTTCTTCAATGTTTCGACGAACCTACTGTACTTGCTCGCAAACTCTGCAGTTTTACTTATGTCCTTTGCTATCTGGGAACGATCGACAAGCGCGGTCAGCTCCTCGAGTTCCGAAAATAGCTCGAACGCTTTTGGCACCTCCACTTTTTTCGCTAGTTTCGGACCCTGCATCTCTTCTTGAGACGGACCTCCGGGAGATTCAAATGGCATAGATAAAAAGGTTACTAATGAAGACTTTATGTTAGCATATAAGCCTTGCCCCAAGCAACGAGACCGTTGCAATGTAACCACAAGCTTCAGGCTCGCTCCGGCCGATCCTGTCCTATCGATCCGGAGCTGTCGGTTCGGAGCTTAAGCTCCGGATCCAGTCAAACATTTCTTGACACAACGAAAGCGATGTGATGCAATGTTTTCATACCGATGAGGTCTTAAAGACTTCCTCCGGGTGTCACACATGCAGCTCCCCCTAAATGCATAAGTGAGAAAGTTCTCCTTATGTTTACGGTCGGAGTTGCATTTGTTTTACAACGGGCTTAGGGGGACGTGGAGGTAACGATAGCTCGTCGGTTTTGACACCCGGAGGTACGGGTTTGAATCCCGTCGTCTCCACCAGACCTGCATAGCCCGACCAACCAACACCACCTCGCAAGGGGTGGTGTTGGTTTAGGATAGACGGTCGAAATGCTCGACAAACCGACGAGTTAGATCCACCACCTTTGCATGAACGTCAGAGAGGTCGGCAATCGAGTGATAGGTCGCTTGAACCTGCGAATCCGCAAACCTGACGAGATAATTGCGTTCGTCATTTGTCGAGATAATCGTCCGCATCTTCCCGAGATCGAACGGCTCTCCAGGAAACTCGCGGCGATACTTAAATGCGTACTCCTTCGCGTACGCGCGCATCTCTCCCGGGTGGGACAGATATTTTACCGCTCCCTCGGTTCCCCCTCCCTGCTCATCCGTTGATGTGCCAGGAAACCCCAGATGCGCGGTCTCGTGGATGACGTGCTCGTAGAGCGTGTTCACAGCTTCAGCCAATGTGTCGGCCGATGATGCTTCGAGAAGTGATCGCAGACCGAACGTCAGTTCCCCCTCGTATCCGTCGTCTGTTTTGACATAGGAAAAATCCGCTTCGTCGGTCGCGCGCATAGGCTCGAACTTCACGCGGAAAGAATCAAG
>ORJL010833402.1_pt1 | contig 17567 bp, 15 predicted proteins | sample 1779941 | NCBI WGS metagenome assembly ORJL01 (sample SAMEA104232317, study PRJEB22302) | groundwater metagenome | biome: forest; feature: aquifer; material: groundwater | place: USA | collected 2011-08-07 | depth 5.8 m | reverse complement strand
GTTCTCCGCCGTCACGCCCATATGGTAGTGGTTCACAGGACAACTCAGGCCTTCCACCAAAGCGTCGTCCATGGTGCCGTTGCCCATGCGCAGCCCGTCCCACCTTACCTTCCGCAGTAGGTATGGGATCATACTCATGTTCTCGGTGCCGCCCGCCACCACAATGTCCGCCTCCTCGCTGCGGATGGCCTGGGCTGCCAGGTTAATGGCCTCCAGCCCGGATGAGCACTGCCGGTTGACGGCGATGGTTGGGACCTCATAGGGGACGCCGGCCTTCAGGCTGGCCCGGCGAGCGGCGTAGCCGCCCTCATCCGACTGGAGGGCGTTTCCCATGATAACTTCGTCTACACGAGAAGGAGCTACGCCCGCCCTCTCCAGGGCGGCCTTAATGGCCACGGCTCCCAGGTCTGAGGCGGAGAGGGACTTGAAGACGCCGCCGAACCTGCCGATGGGCGTTCGTGCTCCGCTGACGATCACTGGCCTGCGCATGGTGCCTCCTTACGTTCTGCAGAAAGGGCTGACGATACTCCAGGGCCATTCTCCGCCCCATCTCCTGGGCTGTCAAACTCCGCTGGTGCGTTTATCAGTGCTCCTGTCTGCCCGTGGTACAATAGCCCCGCACAGGCCGATACCTCTTTACATCACGGAGCCGGAGGACACCATGGACTGGGGAATGGCGAACCGCATGGCCCAACTCATCCAAGCGGACGGGCGGTGCCTGTTCATGCCTATAGACCACGGCTACTTTCAGGGCCCTACCAGGAAATTGGAGGAGCCCGGCAAGACGCTGGAGCCACTTCTGCCTTACGCCGATGCGGTCTTTGTCACCAGAGGGGTACTACGCTCGTCTGTAAACCCAGGCAACGCCAAGCCTATCATTCTCAGGGTCTCCGGCGGCACCAGCATGGTAGGAGCGGACCTGGCCGCCGAAGGATTGACCACCTCCATGGAGGAGGCTGTCCGCCTGAATGCTTCGGCGGTGGGCATTTCCGTCTTCGTGGGTACGGACTACGAGCGCGAGTCGCTTCTGAACCTGTCTAAGCTGGTTGACGAAGGCGAGCGGTATGGCATTCCGGTGATGGCTGTCACCGCGGTAGGCAGAGAGTTGGGAAAGCGCGATGCCCGCTACCTTGGCCTGTGCTGCCGCATAGCTGCAGAGCTGGGGGCGCGGGTGGTCAAGACCTACTGGTGCGAGGATTTTGACACGGTGGTGCACGGCTGCCCTGTCCCCGTAGTCATGGCTGGTGGCCCTCAGGTGGACTCTGAGCTTGAGGTGCTCAAGTTTGTGTACGACGGCATGCAGAAGGGCGCCATAGGGGTGAACCTGGGCAGGAATGTCTGGCAGAACGACCATCCCGTGGCCATGATCAGGGCGTTACGGTACATCGTCCATGAGAACGGCTCCGCTGAAGAGGCGCACGAGCTGTTCCAGAGCGTGAAGGCGGCTAAGCCATAGACCTGTCGGCGTGAAGGCGCAAGCCTTTGCCGCCGGCATAGATGCAGCGAGAGTTGGTCCAGTGGAAAATCGCTGGTCGGATAAGGAATCCCAGGGGCTTTCAAGCCTGGATCTGCTGGTCTACCAGAGCAGGCTGATTGGCGCAGACCCCAACCTGGTGGTCTGGGGTGGCGGCAACACCTCGCTCAAGGTCACGAAGACGGACTTCCGTGGTAGGGAGACTAAGGTGCTCCTGGTGAAGGGCAGCGGCTTCGACATGAAGTCGGCCCTGGCCGCGGAGTTCTCCGCTGTCCGCCTAGAAGACGTCCTTCCCCTTTTCGAGCGCTCCGAAATGTCAGCCGGAGAGGTGGTAGACTACCTGGGACACTGTCTCCTGGATCCCGGCGCTCCTCGTCCCTCCATCGAGACACTGCTGCACACCTTTCTGCCCCAGGCCAGCGTGGTCCACACCCACGCCGATGCCATCCTGTCGCTGTCCAACACTAAGAACGCCCAGGAGTTCCTGCGCCGTGCCCTGGGCGACGACATAGCGGCTGTTCCATACCGGCTGCCGGGCTTCAGGCTGGCCAAAGAGGTGGCCCAGGCTGCGCTGAAGCAGCCGCGTGCTCAGGGAGTGGTTTTGCTGAACCACGGTCTGGTTACCTGGGGCGCGACCCCCAAAGCCAGCTACGATACCCATATCGACCTGGTGAGCCGGGCTGAAGATTACATCCGCAGAAGGTCGGCGGCCAAGCAGGTGTTCGGAGGCGTCCACGTTGCTGCCCTGGAGCGCGAGCAGCGCCGTGGTGTGGCGGCGGTGGCGGCCCCTGTTCTACGCGGCCTTCTTGGCCCTCCGGAGAAAGAGCGCCTCCTTCTGCGCTTCGACGACACCGAGCCTGTGTTGGACTTTGTGGGATCCAAGAAGGTGCGGGACATAGTGGAGGTGGGCGCGGCTACGCCCGACCATCTCCTGAACACTGGAAGGACGCCCCTTCTGGTGGAAGTATCCAACCCCTCCGACGCCGAGAGTGTGAAGGATGCCCTGAGATCGGGCCTGGAAAAGTATCGGGCGGGCTACATCGAGTGGTTCCGCCGCCACGCGGACGGCTCTATGCAGATGCGAGACCCTGGCCCCAGGGTCGTCTTGCTCCCCGGCCTGGGCATGTGGGCCGTTGGGCGGGACGCCAGGGCCGTGAATGTGGTGTCGGACATCTACCACCACACCATCTCTATCATGGCAGGCGCCCAGGGCGTTGGAGAGTACACCTCTCTATCCCTGCGGGACGCTTACGACGCCGAGTACTGGCCTCCGGAGCTATACAAGCTTACGCTGCTTCCCAAGGAGCGTGAACTTGCGGGTAAGGTGGCCATGGTCACAGGCGCTGCCAGAGGCATAGGCAAGGCCATAGCGCGGCGGCTGGCCCAGGAGGGCGGTCATGTGGCCTTGACCGACGTCAACCTGGCTGGCGTCCAGCAGGCCGTCCAGGAGATCAACGCCGAGGTGGGCATGAGCCGGTGCCTGGCCGTTACCATGGACGTCACCAGCACACAGCAGGTGGCAGCCGCCTTTCAAGAAACAGTCCTGGCCTTTGGCGGCCTGGATATCCTGGTGTCCAACGCAGGAATCGCGCCTACCGGTACTCTGGACCAGCTTCCCCTGGCTGAGTGGCAGCGTAGCCTGGATATCAACGCCACTGGACACCTCCTGGTGGCCAGGGAAGCGGTGCGCATCATGCGGGAGCAAGGCTTTGGCGGGAGCCTGGTGTTCGTCGCCACCAAGAATGTCACCGCGCCGGGCAGAGGCTTCGGTGCCTACAGCGCCGCCAAGGCTGCCGAGGCCCAGCTTGCCAGAATCCTGGCCATGGAGAACGGCGCCTATGGCATTCGGAGCAACATCATCAACCCGGACGCCGTGTTCCAGGACTCCGGCCTCTGGTCTCAGGAATTGCGTGAGGAGAGGGCCAGGGCTCACGGCATCCCTGTGTCGGAACTGGAGGACTTCTACCGGCGCCGCAACCTGCTACAGGCCTTCGTTTCTGCAGAGGACGTAGCCGAGGCGGCGCTTTTCCTGGCCAGCGACCGTTCAGCCAAGACCACCGGCTGCATGGTGCCTGTGGACGGTGGGGTGCCGGAGGCCTTTCCACGATAGCGTGGTCTCTTGCAGGTGGACTTGGGAACTCGACCAATTAACGCTGGACACTTAGCTGTGGACGAGGAGACGAAAACGCGGCGGGGTCATGTCGTAACATGAACCTACTTTCTCTGTTTGGTCTATGCGCGGTCACAATGATGCTATTGTGCTACGCATTTGAGAAGCGGAGTCCATGGTTCATCTTGGCGTTCTCGGTTGCTTGTGCTCTGGGGTCGGTCTATGGGTTCCTTCAGGGCGCTTGGCCTTTTGGTGTGGTCGAGGCGATCTGGTCGTTAGTGGCGCTTCGCCGTTGGCGCGCCGCGATGCAGTCAAACTAATACCCCCCGCCACCTACGTGCGGTTGCAGCCCCTTATGGAAGGTGCTACCATTCTCAGGGTTTGTAGAGGTGGGGTGCGGTAGGGAATTGTACAGGAACTTAGGAGACAAAAGCCTTGGGCAAAATCAATGTGGCTATCGTCGGCGTGGGTAACTGTGCCTCTTCCCTGGTCCAGGGCGTTCAGTACTATCGTGAGGCCGATCCCACCCAGGATATCCCCGGTCTGATGCACCCTGTCCTTGGTGGCTACCACATCGGAGAGATCAACTTTGTCGCCGCCTTCGACATCGACCGCGAAAAGGCTGGAAAGGGTCTGTCTGAAGCCATCTTTTCCGGCCCTAACAACACCATCAAGTTTTCCGATGTCCCACACACCGGCGTGACGGTGATGCGTGGCATGACCCATGACGGCATCGGCAAGTACCTGGCCGATGTCGTTCACAAGGCACCTGGCGATACTGTGGATGTGGTGGGGGTCCTCAAGGAGACCCAGGCGGACATTATCCTCAACTACCTGCCCGTCGGCTCAGAGGAGGCGACGCGGTGGTACATGGAGCAGGCCCTCCAGGCCCATGTCGGCGTCGTCAACTGCATCCCGGTGTTCATCGCCACCGGTCCGCACTGGCAGGAGCGCTTCCGGAAGGCCGGTGTACCCATCATTGGCGACGATATCAAGAGCCAGGTGGGCGCCACCATCACCCACCGCGTGCTCACCCGCCTCTTCGAGGATCGTGGCGTCCGCTTGGATCGCACCTATCAGCTCAACTTCGGCGGCAACACCGACTTCCTGAACATGCTGGAACGGGAACGGCTGAATTCGAAGAAGATATCCAAGACCCAGGCGGTTACCTCTCAGATCACCAACAAGTTGCCGCCCGAGAACATACACGTCGGCCCCAGCGATTACGTCCCGTGGCTGTTGGACCGTAAGTGGTGCTACATCCGCATGGAAGGCACCACCTTCGGCGACGTCCCCCTGAACATTGAAGTCAAGATGGAGGTATGGGACAGCCCCAACTCCGCCGGCGTGGTGGTAGACGCCATCCGGTGCTGCAAACTGGCCTTGGACAGAGGATTGTCAGGGCCTCTTATTGGGCCGTCTTCCTATTTCATGAAGTCTCCGCCGGTCCAGTATACTGATGACAAAGCCCGCCAGGCGGTGGAGGACTTCATCAATGGCGAAGGGCAGTAAGCACTGAGACTCTCGCTCCCATATACCTTGATCAGGGAGAAAGCGCTACCCCAAAGGTGACGCTATGAAGATAGCGCTGGTTTCACCCTACGACTTCGGGTACCCGGGTGGAGTGGTGATCCACGTCTCCCACCTCGCGCGTGAGTTGGAGCACATGGGCCACACGGTCAAGATACTGGCCCCCGCCTCATCTGCGCAGGCCTTGGGTGTGGACAACCTGATTGCTATAGGCAAGCCGGTGCCTGTCCCCAGCGGCGGCTCCATTGCTCGCATCTCCCTCTCGGTCTGGCTGGAGCACAGGATCAAAGGCATACTCAAGGAAGAGGCTTTTGACGTTATCCATCTTCACGAGCCCCTGGCGCCCCTTCTGCCCATTACGGTCCTTCGCCTCTCTAACACGGCCAATGTAGGGACGTTCCATGCGTTCAGCAAGTGGGGGCTGAAGTACCTGTTTAGCAAGCGCCTCGTCAGGCCGTGGTTCCAGAAACTGGACGCCCGCATCGCCGTGTCGGAGGCCGCCCGCAGGTATGTGAATAAGGCTTTTCCTGGAGAGTACAGCATTATCCCCAATGGTGTGGACTTGGACTTCTTTGGCCAGGAGATGCCTCCTCTCTACGCCTTCAACGACGACAAGTTGAACATACTTTTCGTGGGCAGGATGGAAAAGAGGAAAGGGTTGAGGTACTTGCTGGGGGCGTTCAGCCGCTTGAAGTGGGAGTACCCGAATCTGCGTCTTATAGTCGTGGGCCCGGGGAACCCGGGAAAGGACTGCTACCGCATAATGGCGGAGCGCAACCTCCAGGACGTTGTGTTTGTTGGGGGAGTCAACAGGGAGATGCTTGCTCGTTACTACCATACGGCCCATATCTTCTGCTCTCCGGCTACCGGCCAGGAGAGCTTTGGAATGGTCCTTTGCGAGGCCATGGCGTCGCGATTACCCGTGGTGGCCTCGGACATCGACGGCTTCAGGAGCGTGATGACCAACGGGCAGGAGGGTTTTCTGGTTCCGCCGAAGAACGAGGAGGCCCTGGCAGCGGCCCTAGAGCGCCTGATCCAGGACTCAAACCTGCGCCGGCAGATGGGGCAGCAGGGCAGAGACGCCGTTCAGAAGTACCGGTGGGACCTGGTGGCCTCCCAGGTATACCAGCGCTATGAAGAGGCTGTAGCTCTGCACAGATCCGCAAAGGCTTCGGAGACGGTTCTTGGTGTTTAGGGCCAGGGCCCGCCAACTGCTGGCCCGTTTCTTCGAGGAACCCGGGGTGCGGGCGCTTCATTTCCTCAAGCTATCTCCCAACGCTGTAACCCTGTTGGGCTTGGTGTTGACCCTGGGCGTTACCTATCTGGCCGCTCGGGGCGCGTTTCTCTACGCAGGGCTGCTGTTCCTTGTAGCCAGCGCTCTGGACATGCTGGACGGCGCCCTGGCACGGCTGACTGGCAAGGTCACTCGCTTTGGCGCGGCGCTGGACTCCGTGACGGACCGCCTGAGCGAGGCGCTTCTACTGTTGGGACTCGTCCTCTTCTACCTTGACCAGGGCAATGACACCGGCGTCATCTTGGCATTTGTTGCCGTGGTCGCTTCCTATATGGTCAGCTATCTGCGTTCCCGTGGAGAGGGGCTGGGCATAGTCATGAAGGAGACTGGCCTGGGCACCAGGACTGAGAGGGTCATAGTGATGGTGGTAGGGCTGCTTACCGGCTGGGTGTTAGCGGCGCTATGGGTGGTGGCGGTGCTTTCGGTGCTCACGTCGGGACAGCGCCTTTACCACCTCTGGCGTATGGCCAGGGATTGATTAGGTGGCGAAAGCTGTTCTCTCTATATGGACGCCTCTTCGACATACACGCCACTGTCAGCCAAGTTCATGAGCGTGCAGTAACCTCCAACGAACCACGCAGTTTTCGTTGGAGCCGTAGCTGCTGCCAGGCTTATACAGATATGCTTGACTTGGGGATGGTGCAAAAACGGCGCTCGGCGGGGTAGAATAGGCGCAACGCAATGAGACGCTTGATTAGAAGGCTAGACATCCGATCGTGGAGCAACTGGCTTCCACTTTCGGTCATTGCTGCCTTCGCCATACTGGGAGCCTTGGTGGCGCTTGAAATAGTCAACCTGACCGGCCCCCTGGACTCCGCCAAGATCAAGCTGATTTACGAGTCATTCGGTCTGAGAGTTGCCGCAGGCATCCTGCCAACGGTCGTCACCCTCTCCCTGGTCGCCATTCAGTTCGCATCCAACCAGTACAGCCACCGCATCATGACATTTTACATAAAGAGCGTTACTTTATGGTCAATCATTATTGTGTATTTGGGCCTGATAGTATTCAGCATGTTGCTGGAAGCTAATCAGACCGATGCCACGGACCCGCGGTTTGCAGGGGTTGTCCTGGTAGGGACCATGATGGCCCTGGCCCTTCTGGTGTCCCATCTTCTCATCACAGCCGCTTTCCTCAAGCCCGATTTCATCATTTCTAAACTCCTCAAAAGGGTGACTACTCCGTACTTAAACTCTATTCAACAACCCCTTCTAAAAGATAAGGGGCGTTTGGACAGTGGTGCAGATCGCTTGCTGCCGGTGGTGGAAATCGTAGAGGCCGCCATAAAGCGTGGCGACCTGCATACCACTCGGACGGCCATGGAGGAGATCCACAAGCAATACCTATTGGAGGCTGAACCCCTAAACAGCCCGCAGGTGGAGCAGTATTTCCTGGGCTATCTACTACGCATCGGCAGGAAGGCCGTGGCCGCATCCGATGAAGAGGAGGCGGGTGTGCTGGCCGTGAAACTCATAGGCGCTGTGGGGGCTGTGGGACCTGCGGGGCCTACGGCCGTGGAGGACATACGTGAACTTGGATTCTCCGCACTCAAGAAGGGCGTAGACTCAGTGGTCATTCAGCTCATCGAATCCACGCGGGATATCCTGGAGCGTACCGATTTGCCTGATGCCAGGAGCGCGGTGCTTGCTACCTATCAGGCCATGATAGCGGACATGGCTACCGCTGCCAGGCGGCGCCCCCTTCGCTACCTGGCGACCAACCTCTCGGACATTGCCAAAGCGTCGTTGGAGCGTCAGGACGCGGAAACGGCTAATCGGTGTCTGGATATGCTGGAATCCGTGGCGCACAACTGTGCCATCCATAACCTGGTTGACGTTCTGCTCCACACAGTGCAACTGCTCCAGGCTCTGGGCGTGGCAGTGGCTAAGGGAGACGATGCGGCTACCGCCGAGCGAATCGTCCGCTCCATGCTGCGTGTTGAGCGGTCGGTCAAGACCTTGGAGCGGGAGGTGATCGCAGCCACGGAGTTTGCACGAAGAGACATTGAGCGCATCGTGGCCGGAAAAGCTGTGCGCGTGCCTTCTGCTGTGACGAAGGACACTGTCCCTGTTCCTGAGGCTTCGCCCGTGCTCAGCGAGAACCCTGGCTCGGGCAAGGATGATTTCTCTGACCTATGGGGAAAATCTGAGTAGCAGTGCGTTGCCTTCTCGCTGGGCTGATTGGAAGTGCAGCGACTTGCCCAGCGAGGAACTGAGCAGTCCCTGGAGCCAGCCTGCCAGGAATGGCACCAGCGTGGCCTGAGCCATGGGGCCAAGGTTCTCAGGAGCTTCCTCCACGTGCACCTCCACTCCCTGGTCGCTCTGGCTAAGGCGCACGTTCGTGTACTTGAGGTCGCTGCACAGTGCGCTGATGGCAGCGGAAGCGTCCCCTTGGAATCGCTGCGGTGCCGCGGATGCCAGCGCGCGGCCCAGTTCATCGCCCGCGGCCAGGCAAGCGCCAGACAGCACTTCCAGTTGGCCCAGGAAGACTGAAGACAGGAGAAGCTGGTAGTAGCCTACGTCCACCAGGTTGCCAAGCTCTCTCACCGCGTGCTGTCCCTGGCTTGTCACGCGAGTCGAGAAATCCACTTGTAAAGAGATGTGCCCCAGGCGTTCGTCAAAGGGCATCTTGATCTCGCGGTCTTCTGGCTTCCCAATCCTGAACCCACAGGTCTTGCCGCCGTTGGACATGCACTCCATCTCCACAGCGTCCATGTCCCTGTCCAGCAGTGCTCCCAGGATTCCGGCGAAGAGGCCCGCGTGAAAGAAGCAGATGGGGTTAGGTGTGGTCAGTCCTGCGCACTCGGCGCAGTTGCCAAAGACCATCTCGAACCTTCCATGCTCCACGTCCACCTTCACCAACTCCAGGTTGCCTTCCTTTTGCTTGATCATCAGCGAAGCAAAAACCCTGGCCATCACCTTTTGCATGGTCTCCTGGGCGCGCTGTTGCGTCCAGTAGTCGAATTCCCAGAAGAAGTCCGGCGGCATGCCAAGTTGGCGGGTCGTGATGTAGCCGTTCCGTTTGGCGGACGTGTAGGCTGACCTGTAGAGCACCTTGGCAAAAGCAGGGTTCTGGCTCAATAGTACCGCCACAGCGGCCTGCGGGATGACCAGGTCTATATCGTCACCCAGGCTGGTACGCATGGGCCCGGTCTCCCGGCCCTTGATGATCTTGCTCAGCGTCCTTGACCAGACTTCGTCAATGATGTTGTCAACGGCCTGGCTGCTCTGCACTAGCCACCCCCTACCGCCAGCACTTGATCCAGTTGCTTCAGGCTCCAGTCCTGATGCTTCCTATGGGCGTACAGCCCCACAGCTATGGTGAGATAGAGGAAGATGTACAACCCGTCCAACACAGAACCCTTATGGAACTCCACCGTCGCGATCTGCGTGATGGACGCACCTTTGACTACCTCATATACATAGACAAACACCAGGCTGGCAATGATGCTCAAGACTATCACCGAGAAGGTAGAGCTTTCCTGGTACTTAGCGCGGGCATTCTGGACATATAGCAGAAGTACTGGCACCAGCATGAGTAGTACCAGAGCGTCGAATACGCGGATTAGCAGAAGCAGCATGGCGCCCCTGGGCAGCACCTTGAACTGCTCCGAGAAAGAGCCAAGCCCGTTGGCGATGATGCCGGCAGCCAGCAATAGCGTGAGCGCCATCACCAGAAGCGCCCAGGCGTGCAAGCGTTTTAGCCCAATGGCGCGCAAGATAGACAGGCAGGCCAGCAACAGCATCAGGTAAGTGAACACTTGCCATATCCATAACACGGTAAGGAAGTTGCCTCCCAGCGTAGCGGCCATTTTGTCCGTCAGCGGGGTAATGTTCGCAAAACCGTAGGAGAGCAAGAAAACCGATAGAAAGATGAAGGCCCACCGCAGGTCCTTGCGGTACATCCTGGCCACCCATACCGCTAGCGGGCAGCTCAGGAGCAGTATTCCTGGCTGCAGCACTTCTGTGTAGAGCGTCGCCGCTCTCTCGGAGAGCGCTACGGCAACGGCTGCAGGGATCACTGCCGCAGAGATGCCTATGATGAGAAATAGTCTTGACGTCATGCCAATGCCTTGATGAATCTTGAGCGCCGCCAGACGATTGCCTGGTAGTCTACAACGGCGCTCTGCGCGGGTAAAGTGCCGTATCGCTGGGGCCCGTTCATCCTGAGCTTAGTCGAAGGACATGAACGGGCAGTAATACACGATTTTCCGTAAGCCCCCTACCCCTCCCGTCCCCTCCACACCTCCACCGCCGCCCCCTTCAGCATAGCCCCCTTTATCGGCGGCGATACCTTCTCCACTCGCACACGCGCCGACGCCACCGGGAACCGCGCCAGCACCCTCTGCGCTATGGCCTCCGCCACTGCCTCCAGCAAGTTGTACCTTTCCCCTTCCACTACCGACTGTACCGCCTCGTACAACCGCGAGTAGTTCACCGTGTCGGCAATGGCGTCCGACCTGCCTGGTTTCGACAGGTCCAGCTCCACCTCCAGGTCCACCACAAAGCGCTGCCCCAGTTCCTTCTCCTGCGGGGTTGCTCCGTGATAGGCGTAGAAGGTCATGCCCTCCAGGATTATGCGGTCGTTGTGTGACTGCTCGCCGTCGCTCATAGCTACTCGCACCTATCCCCTGCGGCGCTCCATGGATTCCGCCAGCGCCAGCAGGTTGCGCGCCCGCTTCACCACCGGCGCGTCTATCATCCTGCCATCCAGGGATGTGGCGCCCGACCCTCGTGCCTCCGCTTCCTCGATGGCCGCCACCACTCTGCGAGCGTACTCTATCTCCTGGGGCGAAGGGCTGAACATGGTGTTGATGGCCTCCAACTGGCCGGGATGGATGGCGAACTTGCCCTTGAACCCCAAACGCAACACCGAGCCGATCTCTCGCTTCAAGCCTTCCGCGTCCCGGAAGTTGACGTATGGCGTATCCAGGGCCAGGACTCCCGCGGCGCGGGCCGCAACCGCCACCGACGCCCTGGGGTATGCTATCTCGGTGCCCTCTTCTGACCGCTGCACCGCCATGTCGTTGGTGAAGTCCTCTGCCCCAAAGGCCACCGCCACCACTCGTGGCGATGCGACCGCTATCTGGTATGCGTTCACAATCCCACGAGCGCTCTCCAGCCACGGTATCAGCCGCGTGTGGCCTATAGTCATGCCTGCCTGTCGCTCCAGCCCGTCCAGGATGCGTGACACCTCCTGCACATCCCATGCCGAGCCTACCTTCCCCACCGTCACGCCGTACACCTCTGGCGATACCACTGCCGACAGGTCGTCCTTCGCCAGCCCCGTATCCAGCGCGTTGATGCGCGGTATCACCGTCTGCCCCTTCTGGGCCAGCGACTTCACAGCCTGGCGAACCACTTGCCGGGCGTGCTCTTTCTCTTTCTCCGGGACCGAGTCCTCCATGTCCGGCACCAGCGCATCCGCCTGTAGCGTAGCCGCCTTTGCCAGCATATCCTCTCGGTTCCCTGGTACAAACAGCAAACTGCGGAACCAGTCCACGTCACCCTCCTGTTAATTCATCCGTTCGTGGTGAGCTTGCCGAACTATCGAACCATCGTGCTGAGCGCCACCACCGTCATTGCGAGCGAGCCCCGATTCATCGGGACGAGCGCGGCAACCTGGCGGGGTGGTGCCATCCGCCGTTCCTAGGGCGCTGCTTACACGGCTCACAACGCCCTCGATATCTTCCTCCACTTCATGTTCCCACACGCGAATGACCTTCCAACCGGAGCGCTGAAGTTTCCTGCGATTCAAGTAATCTCGCAATCGGTTTTTGTTGATTTTCTCTAGCCAGAACGGTGAGACGGAGGTCCGCCATTGGGCGAACCGGAATCCGTGCCAAAAATCCCCATCCACAAACACGACAACTCGACGTGCTGGAAACACAATATCTGGTCGACCCGGGAGGTCTCGCACTTGGACACGGTATCGAAGACCTACTCTATGAAGCGCAGAACGGAGCATCATTTCAGGCTTCGTATCACGTGTCTTGACGCGTGACATGCAATAGCTGCGTTGTATTGGAGTAAGGTTATCAGACACGTTCTCGCCTTGTTAGCACTTTAGCGATTTCCCTTGCATGAGCCTCCAAAAACTTAGGTGGAAGGGCATTGCCAATCATCTCTGCAACTCCAGACTTCCCCTTCCGAAGTGAGAATTTGTAGTGTTTGGGAAATGCCTGTAACAGTGCAGCTTCTCTCAGAGTGATCGCTCGGTTTTTTTCGGGGTGCAAGAACCGACCTTTTGAAGGATTGGAGCACCCCGTTGTAAGTGTGGGGGCAACATCGCACCAAGCCATGCGCCCATAAATGTCCTTAAACCCGTTGGTTCGCTGATGGCACGGTAACTGGTTATCTTGCCCTAGGTCTGCGCGGCTACCCCCATTCTTAGGGATCTTTGCGATCAACTCCAAGACCCTAGATGACCGATGCTCAGGGAAATCGTGTAGTGGGTCTCCCGACCTGCCAGCCTCCGGTAATTGTCCAATCGCGCTCCAAACGGTTTGTCTGCGGTGTGTTGGTGGTGCGAACTGCACAGCTCGCACCCGACTAGCAAGCAGCAGTAGCCTAGTTCGCCTCTGGGGCACACCATAGTCTGCTGCATCCAAAACCTTGAAATCCTGGTGATAGCCTAGTTCACTTAAGCTAGTCCGGAATTCATCGAACAGAAGTGAAAATTGGAGCCCGGGAACGTTTTCGAGCAGCAATGTCTTGGGCAAGAATTCCATGGCAAAACGCAAAAAATCATGCAACAACAGATTCCGTGCATCGTCGACCCGCTTGGAGCCGTTGAGGGTCCGGAGAGAAGAGAAACCTTGACATGGAGGACACCCCGCCAAGAGATGTAATTGCCCCCTGCGCAAACCAAGAGTGCGTCTTACATCGTGAGCATCCAGTTCGCGGATATCGCTATTCCACTGCTTCACCTCAGGATGGTTAGCACCATAGGTCTCTACCGATAGCGTGTCTATCTCAATGGCACCAAGTACATGGAACCCCGCTTGTTTGAGCCCTACAGTCATCCCGCCACAACCGGAAAAAAGGTCGACTGCCGTCAAACTGGCGGACGAAGAATGAGACGTTGACGTTGACACCATTGAGCTAATTTTATTAGCGTTCAAAGCTGAATGCAATCACATAATTGCCCTCAGGGAACCGCAGTTGGGGCCACCAAACCGCCACCTCATCGCCCGCAGGGTTTTGCCGGTAGATAAACAAGGTTGGTGCGTCCTTGGGTGCCAGTGCTTCCTCACCACCTGCCAATATCCCCTGGGTTTCACGCCGATCTGCTTGCAAGGCGCGACCACGACGAACCACTAAATACGCCTTGTCGCCATTGAGAGATCGCCACTTTTCTAATGCGGCGCCAATTGTTTTGAGATTCCACATCTCGTTGGGATATTGTGGGTCAATAAGGCAATGCTCAAGTAGCTCCTGAATAAACGTGGCATCGACTTCATAGTTGGCAACAGAGTCCTTAAACTTCGCTAGTCGCACATCCAACCATTTGGTGTGCTGACTAGCGCTTTTGGTACGTAATGGCCTTCTTGGGTTGTAGCTCCCGCCAGCTACATACATACCTATTGAGGAGGGATCCAATACGTTGCGGCGGGTCGCCTGTAATGGCGAAGAAACGTAAAGTCCTTCAAAATGCCCATGAGGATGTGCCTGAACCAAGTCTCTTAACGCAGTTTCCATTTGGTGAATAAGCCTAAAATGTTCTGCAAGCTGGGCCGGAAGAAAGAGGCGCGTTACGCCCAAGTCTCTTGCTCGATAACCATACATGCGGGCATGTTGAAGCACAGTATCGGAGTTGGGCCGCTTGGGGTTCCTTCCGTAATAACTCACAAGTAAGTTACGAATAGTCACCCCTCTCCCAAGCTTGTTTCCTCCCACAAATATGTTGAACGCTGATTCAAGTTGGATTTCTTCTTTGGAAGAGGCGTTGATCAGCTTGATACTTGCTCCAGGCAAGTAAAATCTCACCTTTGTCAACACGTCAGAAAAGGACGGAAGAGTGAGCTCCGTTTGGAGCAAGTCGTTATATGCAGCCTTGAGGTCAGCGACAACTTTGTCGTACCTTGCTTCTCCGTCGGCTTTCAGGGCAGTAATCGTTTGTTGCTGGAATTGATCCATCAAATCGACGACATATTGATGGTCTATTTTTCGCACACTTACATGACACAGAAATGCAAAGCCATCGGAGGGCCGCTTAATCAATCTCGCTGCAGCAGCTACGAAGAACGTGTGCAGGGCTCGCCTAAGTCCAGAAGGCATCTCCCCACCGCTGGGTGAGGGCTGGTATGACGCGACCAGTTGGTTAACTTCGTTGATATCTACTTCTCGCAGTAGCTGCGCGTCCGCTCCAAAGAAACGCTCTCCACCCACGTATCCCTTGCCTGGGACACTAAGAACAGTGAACGCAGGCCTATAGCTATGATCCGGTCTCTGTAAAAACAATGCTTGAGGAGTAGCAGTTACTTGAAGATAAGTATTCGTTGGGAAATATACGCGGAGATCGGAGATAACCTCGTTTATTCGGCTGACTTCTCCAGTGCCTTTACTCTCGCTGGTATTCAAGCTTGCCTGGTCGGCCTCGTCGTCAATAATCAGGGTGGCCAGCTTCTTGGCTTTTGCCGAACGAAGGGCATCCAACAAGGCTTGCAGCCTATTCCCGTTTTTTGAGCACACAATTACAACGGGTGTATTCCGAAGTTGCACCTGGAACCGTTGTGGGTCTCTCCAATCGTTTTTTCCAAGTACTACAAGACCCCGCAAGGCCTTCTTGACCCTTTCCATGGTCTGGTCATACAAAAGGTCGATGTCTGAGGTCAAAATAAGAACACATTGGAATCCATTATCTGCCGCCATCGCAGCAGTCACCGTGATGATACTGGTTTTCCCACTTTGAATTAGGCCGTACAAGAGCCCGTCGCTCGGCGAGTTTGGTGCTGGACCCCGGGGATCAACAGCTTGTTCCAACACTTCTATAGCCTTCGCTACAGTAGCAGCGATCCCAGCTTGATCCATTTCCGTTCCGAGAACCGCTAATACTTCCTGTGTGTGGCTCCCTGCTGTGTCGATGTGGCGCGGTGTTGGCGTGGTCATTTTTTCTCGTCCCTAGTCGTCTCTCTGAAGATCAAACATGTAGCCCGGCCAGGCATTAACCGGTACACTCATATCCAGTCCTTGAACAGGGCCAGCGATCCAATATTGTCCGTGATACCGTCGACTAACAGAGATGGTACTGGGAATACTTCCAGTCACTTTAAGTACGATCTCTCCGGTGAGCGCGCAGACTCCATCCCCGCCGCACACGAGAGCAACGAAGGTTCTGCAAATCTGGCAGGGTTCAGCGCGGAGAAACCGAACTTCCTCATCGGTGATAGCAAATCTCCACGGGCTCCGAGCATGGGTTGAATATTTGATCAGAAGTCTAAGATCGTTATTTACAATGTAGCCTGGTGTCCTTGACCGCACAGCGACACACCTGATGTCCTCAATCAGTACAACCAAGGCGGCACCTTTATAGAAGTCTTGCTTCGCAATTGACAAGAATGCCCGATTCCTTATGATGAAATCATTGCTTAAAGTGAATACTTCCGGTCGCGTCTTGTATATCACTTTTGCGGATTGTGGGCAAGATATTGCCTTTGGGTACAATGGCGCGGTTTCCTGGGGTTCCCAGCGTACACAACCCCCCCCTGCCATCCGCCCCTCCCCCAAACCAAAGCGCATCGCCTACACTTCAGGCATGACCGCAACAACCGTAGCCGCCTCTTGCGCGCCCTCGTTGTCCGCTACGAAAATCGGATTCGTTTCCTCAGAAAATCTTCTTCGCCCAAATATGGCCCAGATTCAACGGTTAGACATAACGTCAGGAACGAATCGCCCCCACTGCTCTCATGCCTCAAGGTTCTAATGCCAGTATGCCCGTCCCCATGAAAGGAGGCCCACCATGCCCAGAGGAGGAAAGAGGCCCGGTGCCGGAGCCCGCAAAGGCAACCTCAACGCCCTCAAACACGGGCGCAACTCCGCCCAGACAGAGCAACTCATCACAGCCCTCATGGCCATCCCTCGCCTGCAAGAAGTCCTCGCCGCCCACTACCGACGCCAGCAGCGCATGGAGCGCCAGGCCATGAAAATCACCAAAGGTCTTCTCCATGAACTTTCTTGGCACATCCCACCCTCTCAAGACGATCAATTCACCCTAGGTCCCCTTCTTCGTCACTTCAGATACAATTCCGACGAAAACAGCGAAAATTCCATCAAACCCTCGTAGCTGAAATGCAAATTCAATCAAACACACCATCTCATATCTTTTGGACAATGGAAACAACGCCGGCACGCCATACATCTGCCCTTATGCCAGCATGCCCGCCTGTCCGTCCCCCTACCCCTGGCAGACGAAACCCAGCCCAAGAGAATATAATGTCCCCACTCTATCGCGGAAGGAGTCCCGTGGCCAAGGAGATAAGACTCATACCCGTGGCAGGCCTGCCGGAGTTCAAACCTGGCGTTCACATCGCATCGGAGATAGTCCGTGCGGCCCAGGCCCAGGACACACCCCTTCAGGCAAACGACATCGTTGTAGTAACCCAGAAAGTGATCTCCAAAGCAGAGGGACGGCTTGTCGACCTCTCCACCATCACCCCTTCCGACCTGGCGATGCGATGGGCCCAGGCCTACGAACGCGACCCCCGCGTCATAGAGGTCGCCATGCGCCAGAGCCGCCGCATCTCCCGCATGGATCGCGGCGTCATGCTCACAGAGACCTTCCACGGCTTCTACTGCGTCAACGCCGGTGTTGACGCCTCCAACGTAGAAGGCAAGGACATGGTCGCACTGCTTCCAGTTGACCCCGATGCCTCCGCCAAGAAAATCCGCGACGACATACGCAGCGCCGCCGGCCTGGATGTAGCCACCGTCATCACCGACACGTGGGGCAGGCCGTGGCGAGAGGGCGTCACCAACGTAGCCATAGGCTCCTCAGGCATGGAAGTGCTGCTGGACTACCGTGGACTGAAAGACCCCTACGGCTACGAGCTTTCCGCCACCATCATGGCCGTCGTAGACGAGCTGGCCGCCGCCGCAGAGCTGGTCATGGGCAAGCTCGACAAAGTGCCCGTAGCCATCATCCGAGGCTACCAGTACCAGCC
>ORJL010561088.1_pt1 | contig 17578 bp, 11 predicted proteins | sample 1779941 | NCBI WGS metagenome assembly ORJL01 (sample SAMEA104232317, study PRJEB22302) | groundwater metagenome | biome: forest; feature: aquifer; material: groundwater | place: USA | collected 2011-08-07 | depth 5.8 m | reverse complement strand
GGGGGTTTATCAGATCCAGGGTATGGGCAACATCAACAGGCGCGGTGTGGGCCTTCGCTACAAACTGGTGCAGCCAGCGCCCGTCGGCGCAGCATCGCTGTCCGCCGACACGCGCCGGTATCCGGCAACGCTGCTGGTTATTGGCGGCCCCTCGGTGAGAGCGACAACAAGCCCGCTGACGGCGCTCAGGGGCGAAGTGCGGTTCATGCTCTCCAACGTCGTGGCCGCGGTAAATTGGGAGTTTCTGAAGACGACGCCGACCGGCGACATGTATCGCTTTACGCGAAAGACTCCGGCCGAACCAACGGACTACTCGGGCTATCCCGCCTACCAGGGCGCGCAACAGACAACGACGAAGGAAATCGTTTACACCGGCCGCGAACTTGTGATCTGGCAGGACGGATGATTCTGGCGAACGGGGCTTGGAAGTGCGACTATCGTCATGATTCCCTGATAGCCTTCAAAACCCAGATGAGTTCGGCGGCCGATTCGAAAGGAGTTTCCACCGAGTAAACCAGTAATAAACTCAAATGCCGATATGATTATGTACGAGGAACTAAGAAGCAAGAATGGTGCACTGCCCTCCCCACGATGCCAGCAATGGCGCTTCTTGACGATGATGGCGGTGGTTGCGCTTGCCATGATAGCTCTCAGCGCGTGCTCGAAAAGAGACCAAGCACAAAGGCCCAAAGCGCCGGCCGAAGGCGAGCAAGGCTCCATTGAAAAGTGCGTTGAATTGTGGGCCTCCGGGAAACAGGCGGAGGCGGTGGAGCAATTCACGGCTTTGGATTGGAGCAAGACGCCCCTATTTTCCACAGGGGAATCGCTCGGGTATTCGGACCAACAGATAGCCCGCCTTTCGGCGGCTGAGTCAGAAGAGCTCACTAGGAAGGTGTCGAACCGTAAGGCCCTTGGGGTCCATGTGCACAAACTAGCCCAAGAGGCGTTGGCGGGCCGGGACCGGGCCAAAGGAGAGGCATACGCGAGGAGCGTCAGCCAGTGCGGCGAAGCGCTAGACCAAGCGCAGCATGGCACGATGGTGCGGCAGATTGGGCGGGCCTTCAAGAAGCTCGCCAAGCAAGGAGGATCGGGTCCGCAGTAATGCAGCCTATCGTAGGTCTAGGGAATGACTGACCTTCAGGAAAGCCTCATGCCGTGGGTTAATGCATTTGCGACGCTGCTGGGTGTCGTGCAGGTTGGAGTCATTGGGTGTACACTTTGGGGGCTGATCGCAAGGCGCGGGGCAGAGCGCAAGCGGTGGCTTCTCAGGGTCGGGGCGGTGTTTCTGGTCTGGATTGCTCTCGTTGGGGGCTACTACTGGGCGACGTTTTCGGTCTATCTGCCGAAACCTTCAGATGTGGCGAACAAGCCCGGCACCCTGACCCGGATCGGGGAGCCGGCCCCGGACTTCTCCTTGCAGACGTTGGAGGGGAAGGTCTTTGTGTTGAGCGAGCAACGGGGACGCGTGGTCCTGCTGAACTTCTTCGCCACATGGTGCGGGCCATGCCAGCAGGAATTGCCACAACTGGAGCGAGTTTGGGATGAATTGCACAAGAGCGAGGCGTTCAGCATGTTAATGATCGCGCGCGGGGAATCCGTTGAGAAGGTTAGAGCCTTCCGGGCCAAACAGGGCTTTCAATTCCCAATGGCTGCGGACTCCGAGGGATCTGCCTATAGCCGCTTCGCGAAAGAGCGAATTCCCCGGACGTATTTGATCTCACGCGATGGAAAGATTCTCTATCAATGCACGGGCTACTACGAAGCCGAACTGGGCAAGTTGAAAGCGCTCCTGGCGGGAGAAATTGGGAAGGCCACCAAGCAGAGACATTGACGGGTCTTGTGGTGGTGCAACCGGGGCTCCGACAGCGGGGGGGCGGCAGCTGCCGAAGGGACCTTCCTTCGCTTCGCCTGTAACGTTTTCCGCCCAATCCGGAGTGGAAGGCTGGAATGAATGTCATGGCTGGCACGAACAACCGTGCTGAGTGCCTGGAAAGGCGACAAGATCACCCCGCTCAGCCTTTCGTTGTGAGCGGGGCCGTCGCCCGGTGGACCGCCCCGACGGGCCCCGCCGACATGCCGGCCGGGTGGACTGCCACGGATTTTGACCCCGTGGCTTGGTCCGTGGGTCAGACCGGCCTGGGTTACAGCTCCGGCCTCAGCAATGCCCCACCGCCGGGCGGCGGCACAAATCTCACCCGTGGCCGCCCTACTACCCAGTCGTCCACGCTGGGCAGTTTCACGTCCAGTCTCGGCGTAAACTGGAACTACGCCGATTTCACTCATACGCAGGCCGGCCAAAACCTGCCAGCCCAACGGCGGGTCAACCTGGGCACCAATTATGCCCTAACCCGCATCGTTCTCTACAACCGGACCGGTTGCTGCGGGTCGCGCTTGCGCGACATCACCGTAGAGATTCTCGCCGCCAACACCGGTGGCCTGATCACCAACTATACGTCCGCCTTGCTCAATCCTGAAAATCGGGGCTACAGCTATCCGAACGGCCCGGCTACGATCACCAACGACCTGATGGCGCTCACCGGCGGCGCGGTGGTTGGCCACCCGCACTCCTGACCCAGACCTCTCGGGCACTGGCGGCCGGGGTAACAGTGACGAGGCCGACGTGCTCGGGCTGGCCGAGGTCGAGGTGTTTGGGGGAACGGGTGACTCGCTCGGCGGCTTGATCAGGACGGATCTGACTGGTTCAATGCAGGGCCACAATGCCACCCTTCTGGTGCGCATTCCCTTCGGCATCCCGGTCGAAGAGATGCCCGCGCTCGACCGGCTGACTTTGCGGGTGAAATACGATGACGGGTTCGTCGCCTACCTGAACGGCGTCGAGATTGCCCGACGCAACGCTCCGGCCACACTGTTCTGGAACTCCGTCGCAACCGCTGAGCATTCCCTTCCGGGGGCGCTGCAGTTTGAGGAGATCGTGATCCCGCGTTTGGCCAAGGCGGTGAAGATTCCAATCGATGCGAACCTGATTTCCGTCGTTCCCCTTGGGGGACGCCACGTGGACCATTTCTGGAAGCTCCTTCACAGCCTAGACGTTCTCCACCTCACACTCCTTGACTTCGACCGTGAACGACTTGGCGGCGGCTGGGGGCGCATCCATTATGCGTGTAGCCAGCTGATCGAGGCCGGAGTTCCTAACCTCTTGATGCTGAATGGTGGGCGATGCAGGATTCGAACCTGCGACCTACTGCGTGTAAAGCAGACGCTCTAACCAACTGAGCTAATCGCCCAACCTGTTCCGATCCGACCGATCCGCTACGGTGCGACGGGTTGCATTTTGCCCCGCCTCGGACCTGTGGCAAGCTCATTCAGGAGGAACACTCGTCGGTTCGGTCACTATTCCCGGAGGGCGGCATCCGCCCAGTCGGCATGGTCGGCCCCGATGCCGTTGCCGCCGTCGCCGGCGATCAACTCGAGGCGCCGAGCGCCCGAGACACTGACCTCGATGCGTTGCGGCGCGCTCTCCTTGGTGAGTAAGCCCGACTCCCAGACGAGCGTTCCATCCACTTTCACCGCCATGGTGATGGTGGGGCCCGTGGCTTGGTCGGCGCCCGCCCCGGCGGGGAAGCGACGGTACTTGCCCCCGCGGCCATAAACCACCTGGGGGGGGGGGGGGGTCCCCAAGCCCCGAAGAACCCGCCGGCCTCCGATAGTCAACGGCTTTTCCCAGACGCTCTGGTTCCGTTCGAGTTTGCCCCAGCCTTGTTTGACCGACACGGGAGGCAAGGCATCCAGGTAAAGCCCATCGATGCGCTCGATGGGCGCGCCCTCGGTGACCATGGGCAAATCTTTCGAGAGCTTGGCTCTAAAAAACTCCTGGGACGCGGTATAAACAAACTCCGGCGGCGGAAGTCGTGAGCCGTCCACGATCGGCATCCGATTCCATGCCACCTCGCTACGATTCACGAGGTAGGCGGCCACTGTTTGCGCGGGATCGGTGAGTATGATCTCGCCTTTGATGAGAGCCGCTTCCGCCGGGCACGCGGCGGCAAGCCACAGCCAGTGCTCGGGAGCGAGTGCGCCCGTCGCGCGCCAACCTGTTTCGGACGAGACGGTCCGATATTGGAGGTTTTTTTCAGTTGGGTCGTGAGCGCTCGGGCCGGACGGCGTTTGGGGCGCGCTCGACGGGCCACCTGTGGGCGGAGGTTTCACGGTAACCTTGCAGAGGGGCGCTGAAACTGGCGTCTCGCCTTCCACCAGGAGGAGAAGCTCACGCGTCCCGGTTTCTTGTCTGGGCAAGGGCGCTGAAAAGCGGGCCCGGAGATAGGGTCCGTTTCCCGGCAGCAGAAGAGTGTAGTTGGACCCTAAAGCAGGACCCGAGTCGTTGATCTTCAGTTGAGAGGTCTCGATCGTTCTGGCAAGAACATGGGGTGGCGGCGGATGCGGGGACTCGGGTGGGAGCGGAGCCGCCGCAGGTTTGATTTCGATCACACGGGTTTCATAGGGCGCCAGTTCAACCACCAAGGGACCAAGGGGGTTCACGTCAGACACCAGAGTCTCCTGCTGCGGATAGATCATCACGGCCGCGAGGGTCGTTGCGGTTGGCGAGAGTCCGGCGTCCCTGGCGAGATCAAGGGTCGCGGTGGCAGGCATGATCCATGGGTTGCGCAAGCAGATCAGGCTCCGGTCACCTTTCGTGTGAGCGTAGCCGTAGGGGTCTCGCGAGGCCGCCCTGGTCTCACCGGCAGCAAGGCCTCCATCGGCGCTCCGCCAAGAGTTGGGGAAAATGGGCCGGGTATCCTCAAGGATGTCCTGATTCAGTCGTGCCCACTGGAGGAGGGCGGCCAGGAACTCCCACCGTCGCGGGGTCATGAACTTGGGGTGGATGTAAAGGGGCAGGAACTGGTGACCACGCAGAACGGTAACGACCGCGTCGTTCTGCAGAGGCTCGTCGGTCTGGTGGATGATCCCGAGCACTTCCTGTGCGGCGATGGGGAAGAGGATGTCCTGGGCGCCTTTGAGATTGTAGTAATCGCGCCCGGTCGTATAGCTCTCGCGATAGGTCGGACAGGGAACACGACCATGAGGAGCGTCATCGCCGAAGGTGCCTATTACTGAGTTACAGTACCCCAGCCACCAGGGGCTGGGATTGAATCCAAAACAGGTCGGTTCCATCCAGAGATCCGGCGCCACCTCTCGCAACGAACGGAAGATGTCGATGATCCCCTCAGCAATCGGTTCCGCCGAGAGCGCGCCGGGCGGGTGGACGTGATTGGTGGCGTCGCAGGTGGGCACATAGCCGTCGAATTTGATCTGTCTGAGGCCATACTTGCGGGTCATGTCCAGCAGCGATTGCTTGAGAGCGGCCTGGTAGCGGGGGCCGCCCAGACAGGCTTTGGTATCCGCCTCGTAGCCGGCGGTCCGCGCCCAGGCCAGATCCAGAGCCTGGCCGTACATCCCGCTGGGCGAAATCCACAGCCCGGGGCGCGCATGGACCTGGCCACAAGCCTGGGCCAAGTTGGTAAACCCGCGCGGAAAGAGGGCTGGGTCAATCTGCCACAACGTGGTGTTCTTCGCCCAACCCATGTCGATCGTGAAGGTGTCGATGGCGGCGCGATATGGCTCAAACAGATGGTCACGAAATTGACCAATGATTTCCATAATGTCGCCCTCCGTGTAGGGCACGGGCGAGGTCCACCAACTATTGTAGTTCACATGGATTCCATGCGGCGTCGGGCGCAACCCGCGGATGTAGCTTTCGAAGGACTGCCGGACCTTCCCAGGTTCGCCGACGCCGTACACGGCCGCCCGCGACACGAACCACTCGCCGGGCTGAAGGTGCTTACCCGGGGCATGGCTGAGGCGAACCTTCTCTCCGGTTACCTGCGTCGTCGCCACCGGGAACTCGATCCCGAGAAAGAAAGACCGTCCGATCACCGGGTAGCTTTGCCAACCTGTGGATTGAGCGGGGGATTGCCCGGAGACATCGGCTTCGTCAACGAGGACCGATCGGAGTAACGGCGCCGAATTGCCCTGGAGACGCAGTTCCGCGGTTTTTCGAAGGAGGTTGTCCCGGGGAGAGAGCCTCAGAACCGCGCGAATCTCCGCGGAGCACGGCTCCTTCAGGCTCCATTCAGCGACCCACTGGATCTGACCGTCGCTTTCCCGGCGGCGCCATTCTGCTGTGCCTGCTGTTTTCCCTCCAATCTGGAAGCTGCCAAAATCGAATTGCGGGGCAAGCCGCGAGATCTTAATGCGATCGGCACTGGAGGGATGGACCAGCACCCAGGCATCATCCGCCGCTTCAAGCCGCAGGGACGAAGGTGGCGATTCTTTCTGCGCGCCAACGCAGGACAACGCGCCCAGCAACAGGGCAAGGAGGAGACGAACGAATAGGGAGGGCCGGCCCGGCACGTCATGCCGCCTGGGCGACGGGATGGACAGCTCTGCTGGCCGGTAGGGCGCGTCTGTCCCAGCGCGCCGTTCCAGGCGTTCGATCGCGTGAGCGGCCCGCTGAGGACAGCGAGCCCTACCATCCCGTCCTTCGGGCCAAGGCCGACGACCGCAATTCATCGCAGAGTTCACACAGTAGGTTTGAGGCATCACAGTATTCGATTCCTTAATTGTATACTCAGCGCTGGTTTGCTTCCAATCAATCCTCCATCGACTAATCTCTTGGATAAAGGACCGTGAAGCGGCGTGTCTGCGCTTGGTTCGGGACGGCATCTTCATGCGGACCGCCGGCGGTGAAAACTTCCCGAAGGGCATCGATGTAGCCGAAACCGGCGAGGTTGGACGGCATGATGAAGTGCCCTTCGCCAAACTCGTTCCAGTTGGGCAGCAGGAGCATCCTTCGTCCGAGCGAATCCGCCGGCAACGAGGGCATGAAGTCGTCCTTCGCCCATCGAGCCAGGGTTCCGTATTCGGTTACTGACGCCCAGCCATTCGCCTCCTGAGTGCCATCCCAGGGGGACGTCTGCCACCCAACCGATACGCTGGGCAACATGCCGAAGTCGGCAGACACGGCGGCATCCCGCTGGGCCAGGTTGTTCTGTCGCTGCCGGGCTACATCCCCGGTGCCCCACGTGTAGGCATAGCAGTAGTCGATGCCGATCGCTTTCATGGTCTTCATCACGCTGGCATCGGCGCTCCGGAGTTCCATCAGGATGATGATTCCGGGGAAGCCCGCCTTGAGGCATTCGGCGCGCAAGAGGTCGGTCGCTTGCTTGCAGCCCTGCACCCCGCCAAAGTCGCGCAGGAAATTGTCGGGGAAGTAGATGGAAAGGAGAGGTTTGCCATCGATCTTGAGATAGCGCGGGTCTCTGAAGAAATACTCGATCCAGTACGGGATGATGTGCTTTCGCCAGTCTTCCGGGTTGGTATCACCCGCGCCCTGGTTCGTGTACATGATGGCGAATTTCTTGAGGCCGCTGTAACGGGCGTTGAAGAGCCCTTCCCGAATTCCTTGTTCCAGCACGCCCTCCTTGATGGGGTGGTTGAGGGCATCGTTTGGCCGGTACCAGCAATAGACCTCGAAGTCGATGCCATGTTCCACCTGCCACTTGATTTCCCAGTCTGCCACCTCGGGATTGCCATCGTCATACCAGCCCAGGTAAGGTCTCCGTCGCTGGGCGAAAGGAACCACGTAGTCCCAGCCGGCGTAGGCGTCTCCTTCCTTCCACAGAGAGCAGCTCAACACCCCGAGCAGATGTGGACTCTTGCGGGCTGGGGGCCTGGGCACGGGGACGTAGTCGGCGGGAGGCTCGTGCCAGGGAGAGATCAGCACGTCATCCACCCACATAGCGCCCTTGCCGGCCAGGCCGAATCGCACCGCGTCCAAGGAAACCGAGGCCGGGCTGAAATCGACGGCCTGGTGGGCCAATTTGCCATTCACATAAACGTCCGCTTCGCTGGTCTGTGGATTGGCTACAAGCTTGACTGCGTACCAGAGGTTAGCCCGGTAGTTTCTGACGATGGGCACCGGTCTGCCGCGCTGTTTCAGATAACAGAGATCGCCCGCCATCGTTACGATCTTGCCAGCTTTCTTTCCTCTGCTGAGGAGTTCTGCGGATGCCCCCTCGGCTGGCTCGGGAAGCAGAAATCTGAATTCGCACTGGGTCGGACCACTGCAGGGATTGAACCGCCTGCTCGCTCTGGCGCCATCTGTGAGCTTCAGACTGAAGACGTCCGGCTTGGCGGCGCATTCGAACGGCTCCACCGTCGCTGAACCACCCCGGTTCTCGATGACCCAGTCCGCCGGCGCGTGGCCCCTGCCGCACGTGACGAAAGTCTCGCACACCGCGTAACCTCGGTGGACGTTGACGAGGGGCAGGACCATGTCACCGACGGCCGCATCGCCCGTCGTGACCAAGACGTAGTCAAAGCTCTCGACGGGGTGGAGGAAGGGAGCTGCTTTCGCCTTCAACTCACCGTCTACCTGGATTTCGGCGCGTTTGGTCGCCAGGCTGGCAATAACCCTGACACCGTATTCGTGATTCAGCTTGATGGGAACGAGGGCCACAGGCCGCGTGGCCGTTTCATAGCAAAGGTGGCCGTTGTGGACGACGATGCTGACGGCTGCGTCGTTGAGATCGCGAAGCTGCCACGCCGCGCCCTCGATGGAAACTGGCAACGCGAACCGGAACTCCCACGTGACCTCGCCTTCGGTCTGGCGCGCGATCTGATGCCGGATCGTGACCGCCTGCTGTTCATTCGTGTCGTGCAGCCGGAATGATTCGACGTTAAAGGCAAAGGCGTTAGGGAAAAAGCCGCTCGGCGTCTCCTCCCATCCTCCTCCGCTCCTGTCGGTTTCCCATCCGCTCAGCCGCGGGTCCAGCTTCCAGATGTAGGGCCTGATGGCACGGAAGGCACACTTCAGCAGGTAGCCTGCCTCGATGTCGCGAAGGAGTGGAGCCCGTGCCGGGCTTGGGAGCTGGAGCCAGGCCGGAAGTTCATCCGCTGCCACGGCATTTGCAGCGCAAGGACCGCCCAGGATCGCCAGAAGCGACAGAAAGGCCGTGGCACTCCGGCAAAAGTCGTGTGGTGATTTCATAGCTCACGAGGCTTTACCAACGTGCTTCCCAAACCTCGGCCTGTCGCGGAGCAAAGACTACCTGCCGCTCAGACGCGCTTCCCACCTGAGCCGGTTCGCCCCGCGTGCCATCGGACCGCGTCACGGTGCAATGAAGCCTTCTGGCTCGAATTCCGTACTGGTTGGCGTCCAGGCGGACTGTCGCCTGGACTGGGGCATCACTTACGTTGACAAACACCATGGCCAGTCGCTTTTCCCCTGGCAGTTTCCACGCGCCGGAAAGCACGGCATCTGTCGTCACCCACCACTCACCCGACCACTGCCAGTCGGCCTTGACGGCGGGGATGCCGCCGATGAGTCGAGGTGGGCGCGCCATCTCACCGGCATGGAAGTACCGGCTGAATTTCGATCGCAGTCCAACCACCTGCCGGAAGAACTCGAGGTTGTCCTTCTCTTTGACGACATCAGGGTCCAGCCACCCGATTTGTTCGCCATAGACCAGCTCCTGGCCGGCCTTCATGCGCAGGGCCAGGTCTTTCGTGGCTCCGCCGCGATAGGCTCGACCGAACATTTGGATAGCCCCGCCATAGATCGCCGGGAAGGCGGGCACCTGCCCGTCAAACTGCCAATGCCAGGTAAGATAACCATCGATCCAGCGCACAAACGGTTCCCCGTTGCACTCGGTCGTGAGCATCGAGTCGGCGGGTTTTGCGCGGCGGATGGCATCGAGCATGTTCCAATAGCCTTCGTTCCACCAATGCCCACCACCGAGCGGGTGCCCATGGGAGGGGTCCATGCAGAGCGTTGGCGCCGCGGCGGCAATCTGGTCGATGTAAACCGCCTTGGTCCCATTTTCGCCCGTCAACCGCAACACGATGTTACTGACCGTTTGGTGCCAGAGGCGCGTCGTGGGACACATCGCCGCCAGGCGAACCGGTTGACCGTTGGTTTCCTTGCTGCCGTAGCTTTCGAGGAAGGGTTGGCCATCGTCTTTCTTAGTCGTCGCAGGCAGAGCGAGCCGTGTGAACTCGAAATCCTCAGCGCCCCGGTCGAGCGCATCCCAGAGCCGTCCGTTGATGTAAGGCATGACGAACACGCCGGACTTCTGTAGCTCGGCCACACCCTGGGCGAAGCCCTCCGTCGCCGGGAAATAGTGCGGATAATCGTTGTCGAAGGGAATCTGGTGCCAGTTGTACCAGTGGAAGCCGGTGGGCAGGCCCAGGGCCTTCTGGAAGTCCCGCACTCGAGTGACGCACTCGCGAGGCTTTCCGCCCGTCATCGTCCAGGCATTCAATTCGCGCATCCAGCGAGGGGTATCGCCCCGTCCCTCAGCCCCGAGTCGCGGCCACCAACGGGCTTCCTTGCGCGCCCAGGTCTTGTAGATCGTGGACGCGTCAAACCAATCTCCCCGGAGCAACTGCCAGACGGCTTCGCCGCTGAGGACAAAGCCGTTTCCAGTCTTGCCCATGTCGGGCGCGGGATGGTCAAATCGCAACCGCACGGAGTGCGCCGCCGGATCGCCTTCCAGCGCGAGATCCTTGGTGCCGCCCCAGGGGTCGTGGACCGCCACGTAAAGCCCAGTGGGATTGTTCCCTTCGTGGTACAGCGCCATGAACTGCATGGCGCACCAGCCGCCCGGGTAATTGCCGTGATACTTGAACCCGCGGGCGGCAACGTTCTTCTGCACCTCCCCAGGTCCGCGAGGAAAAAGGGCGGACGTCTCCGGGCCAAGATCGGCCAGGGCCAGTTGGGGAAACACCGCGCGCCACACACTCCAGGCCTGGTTGCGATTCTCCACGCGGAATCGCCATCGCCAGGCGTGATGGGCTTTGTCAGCGGTTGCTGTGGCTGAAACCGAGATACCCGCAAGCACTTCCTCGCGCGGTACCTCCCAACGCAACTCCACTGACTTCGGAGTTTTGCGCATGCTCACCTGTTGCCAGCCGGCGTCCGCGGCCAAGCGTAGTTCCTTCTTGGTGCCCGCCTCACGGAGCACGAGGCTGAAGATGGGAACGGTGTTGGTTGCCAACAACTCCTGGCCCTGCTCCTGGTCGAAGAGACTCTCCAGTCGCACTCCGTCGGTTGTTCGCATCAAAGCCACACCCAGATCGCCCGCTGCGGATTGACACCAGCCAGCAGGCGGGGCCTTGCCCCTGATCCGCGCGGCGTCATCGGGTCGTCCGGTCTTCTGGAGGCGTTCACTTATCCGCTCCCGCCAGACCTGCGACGGGTTTTCGCCCGATGTCTGCGCCCCGACGACAGGCACCGCGAGGGGGTTCAGGGAAAGCAACAACGCCGCAAGGAAGAAGCCAGGGAGCAGAGGTTTCATGGTGTCCAATGATAGAGCTGTGTCGGTCCGTGATCAACCCAAATGCGGGACGCAAATGGATCCACACAACTCCGCGTCGCGAACTGGTAAAATCGCAGACCTCGCAGGTCCCGCCGCAAGACAAAGGAGAAGCTGGAAAGAGAGAAGGGGGCAACCAATAAAACAGCGCCGATTCCCCCCTCGGCGGCGCCGCAAACACTCCCGAGCCAATGAATCTTACCGCATCTCCCGCAGCGCCGCCCGCATGGCGGCGATAATCTGCGGCGTGTGTGTTTCAATCGCTCGGAAGTTGCGGCGAACCTGCTCTTCCGGGGTGCGCACGCCAGGATCAAACGGCTCTCTCACCTGGTGCTGCAAGTCCAGCGCGGCCTTGAGCGCGGGGGAATCAATCTGTCGTAAGGCGGCCATCAGTTGCGCATCGTGCCAGAAATTCTGGTAGCCATGCTGTTTCTGCCAGATCTCCACAGCCGCGACGAGCTGGCCCAATGGTTCTTTGAGCGCCTGCCTTCTTTCTGCCGCCAGAATGAAACTGCTTCGAGCTGCCTTCATTCGCAACATCATGGCCAGGTCATTAAGAAAACGGCGTGGATCGTTGAACAGAAGACCTCCCAACGAACCGGCCTTGATCTGGCGGCTCGGCAGTTTTACGAGTTTGTCCGCCATCGCCCGCTGCGCGTTGGCGTCGTCGCTGGGCAGCAGTCTCCACGCAGCCAGAATTGTTGCTCCCTGGCCGGGAATCAGATTGTCGGCGAACTGCCAATAGTCCGTGTCCGCCAGCGGCAGATTGTTGGCGCCACGCGCGAAGGCAAAGATGTTGGGCAACTGGACGCAATGGGTTTGTGCGTTGCCCATCACGCCTCTCGCCAACGCGCCTTTGCCGCCTTCATAGGCGGCTGTGCCACCGAAGTTCGACATCGGGAAAGATGGTTCGCCTTCAATCACGCCGTAGTTGAAACTGATGACTTTGTCCGCAACGCCCAACTTTTGAGCGTAAGGCAACCCATTCGCCACGCCCCACGGTTCGGGGTTGAGTTCCTTCAGCAGCGTCAACGCTTCCAACTGCTCCTCCGGGGTGCCGAAAAGGTATTTGCCCTGCTCGTAATAACGGCTCCATCCGCGCCAGCCCAGGTGCATCCAATAAATCAATTCAATGTTTGGGCGGAGGCGGTCGAGCATCTTGCGGTGTTCGCCCAGGAGATGCACGAACTCCGCGGTCGTCGAGCCCGGATAACAGCCGGGATCGCTGTCGATGATGGCCACGCCATCCATGGGCGCGAGCGCACGCAACAGCTTCTCGCGCCAACGCACCAGTTGTCCGAGAGCGACCGGATCACCGGGATTAACGAGGCTATCGCAGTAATAGTAGTGGCGTTTTTCAAAGGTGGCTTGGGCCGCTTCCGCATTGCCCTTTATATTTGGGCAGACCACGACATAGACGCGCATCTGGAATTCCTCGTGAATCATGGTGATGACTCGGCCGAGTTTTTGGAGAAACGCCCGGTCACTGGCTGTCAATGGATCGGGCATGGTTTCGACCATCGGCCAGACGAGAATGGTGTTGTAGCCAATTGCTTTCAATCCGCCCGCAAAGCCGCGCCAGTCTTCAAACGTCCAGGTGCGGGCAGCGTAGGGATGGCGATACGGCCAGTGCATGTGGACGTAGAGCCCCTTGATCTTGTCCGTGTTTTCAGCCGCGGAAACGGGAAGGGAAAAAGCCAGTAAGAAAACGACGGCAACGCCCAGCGCGATCCAACTGTTAGGGAAGCGCTTGCCCGACACTCCGCGGCGCAGGGAGAACCTCGCTTCCCGGAAAGGGTACAATGGACGAACGGCGGGAATCGCACCAAGGAACTGCCCATTCGCGAGCGGCGGGAACGGGTCATCCAAGCCGATGTTCCCGGAGTTTCGGTGTCCATAAAGGGCAAGAGTTTCCATCGACGAAGGATTGTGCGGCAAGCGCCGACAAAAGCAACCTTGCAGATTCCTCCCGTCTGGCGACACACTGAAGAGATGGCAAAGATAGATACGTCGAACCAACCGCTCCTCCCGAGGGACGCATCGGAAGGCGTCTCGTCCGAACACCTGTGATCCAATATGCTTTTGACCACGGCAGCAGTAACAGCCGTGAGCTGGACCAACCCAAAGTCACGCGCTGTCCTGGGAATGGGTTGGGGACTGATCCTGCTCTGGATCGGACTGGGCGGCACGCTCATGCATCGTTTTCGAGAGCCGATTCGGCAAACGGTGTCGGAGATCCGGTTGGACTGGCGGCTGAAATTCATCCTCTTCGCCACCAGCCTTGCTCTCCTCGAAGAGGTGATCACAACAACCATGACGAATCTGGCGCCTCTCTTCGGCGTCAGAATAGGGGAAGCCTACATCACCGCCTCGACGAACTACCTGGACGTGGTGGCCCTTCACAGCGTCGTCATGTTCGTCCCCCTGTTCGTGGGGTGGGCACTGATTCTCTCCCGCTATGCCTTCAGCCCCTTTTCGGTGTTCCTCCTGTTTGGGCTTACCGGAACGGCCATGGAAACGAATTTGGGCACGAAGAACCCGTTGGAGTTCGGGCTGTGGATCTTCGTGTACGGGTTGATGGTTTTCCTGCCAGCGTATTGTGTTCCGTCAGACCGCCGAACTCGTCCGCTGCGGTGGTGGCACTACCCATTGGCGGTGTTTGTGCCGTTTTTTTTCATCCCGGTCGTGCCTTTGCCCTTGCTCGCAGGCTTGGTCTTTCCCCATCATCCCAAGATTCATTTTCCGCCGATTGGCCATTAAACAGATGACAAGAAGCGGACGCCATCCATGTTGTCGCACTCGACCAGGCTCAGCGCCAGCCACCTCCGTCCCGCCGAACTATGAAACTCCCCACCTTGCTCACTCTGGCCTGCCTCGCGACGCTCATCGAGGCGTCCGCCGCCGACCTTCAACCTCCCACGCTTTCCGTGGGCGCGCCCGCTCCCGATTTCAGCCTGCCCGGGGTGGATGGACGCCAGTACGCCCTTAAGGATTTCGCTTCCTCGAAGGTCCTCGTTGTCATCTTCACCTGCGACCATTGCCCGACGGCCCAATACTATGAAGAGCGCATCAAGCAACTGGTCGCCGACTGCAAGAGCAAGGGCGTCGCCGTGGTGGCCATCTCCCCGAACGACCCGAAGTCAGTCCGGCTCGATGAACTGGGCTGGAGCGACCTCGGCGACACGTTCGAGGAAATGAAGCTCCGGGCCAAGGACCGCCAGTACAACTTTCCCTACCTCTACGACGGCGACACAGAGGCCGTGTCGCGCGCCTACGGACCCGTCGCCACGCCGCACGCGTTCCTATTCGACGCGTCGCGCAAGCTTCGCTACGCCGGCCGCATCGACGACTCCGAACGTCCGCAACACGTCAAGGAGCACACACTCCGCGACGCCATCGATGCGGTCCTCTCCGGAAAGGAACCCGCCGTCACCAAGACGAAGGTGGTCGGTTGCTCGGTCAAGTGGGCCGGCAAGTCCGACTCCGTAAAGTCCTACATGGATCAACTGGCCGCGGAAAAGGTGTCCATCGCCCTTGTGGACGCCGCGGGCCTCAAAGCCTTGCGCCAGGGCAACCCGGAGAAGTTCCGCGTGGTGAACTTCTGGGCAACATGGTGCGCGCCGTGCGTGGCCGAGTTTGATGAATTCGTCACAATCAACCGGATGTACCGCCACCGCGATTTTGAGGTTGCCTCTGTCTCCGTCAACCGCCCCGAGGAGGAAAAACAGGTGCTCGGGTTCCTCGAGAAGAAACATGCTTCCTTCAAGAATCTGATTTTCGCCTCGGCGGACAGAGAGAAACTGATCGACTCCTTCGATCCTGAGTGGCAGGGGGCCGTCCCATACACTGTCCTCATCGGTCCCGACGGAAAGATCCTCTATCGCGAGACCGGCAGCATCGACGCCCTCGCCCTCAAACGCGCCATCCAGAAAGCGATGAACGAACGAAAGCCGTGGTAGGGCGGGAAGGCACGGGCCAGGGAGTATCGTCTCACGCTCCGGTGGATATCTCCACAATCTTCGCCAGGCTGACTCGACACTCGTCGATGAACTCAGCCTGCACCTTCCGCAGAAGGCCTGCGACGAATGAAACCAGTAGTCTCCTAGAGCCTGTTCGAAACCCCAGCCAGATCGCCGCGTGAGGGCACGCGGCCTACAGGGAGACGGTCGGTATCTCCCTGCCCTGTAGGCCCGGTCCCCTGACCGGGCGAGTCTTCAAGCAGTCTTTTAAGACCGACCCTGCGGACGTACCGATCCCCGACTGCCGCCCCCTAGCGGCGCCCAGCGAGCACCTCGACGACGCCTGGAGCCCCCGCCGGGCGCTTCATCTGTGGCATCGGCTTGACAGTCAATTCATGATGGTTGATATTAGGCAATGTACCGTCTGCAACCAAACCGCCCTTACCCGGGGTCAGACCCCGGAGTTTGGACCGATTGACGGTTCATCAAGACGCAACCCCTGGCTTTTCCCACCCAACTCACCCATATGATTAGCCTCCAACAAGACGTATCCGGCTCGAACGAGAATGGTAGCCGCCCACTGCGAGACCCTCCCTTAAGCGCGATGCTGCTCTGCGCGTTATTCCTCTGCCTCGTTCAAATGGCCTTTACCCTCCAAGCCGCTTCGCGGGGCCCGTTGAACAACGGATCTGGCAACGAAGGCGAAATCAGTGCTGAGAATCCCGAGGATACCTGGTCGTTCACCGCGAAGGCTGGTGAGAATATCCTCTTGCGGTTCGCGTCCACCAATTTCACTGGCCGGATGGAGTTATTCGGGCCGGACGGTGCTTTATTGGCGGATGACACTGGGGCGGACTTGGCCATTCCCCCTACTTGGGCACAAGCCTTTGCGGTAACGGAGAGCGGCACCTTTAAAGTCGTGGTCAGCGCCGCCAATTCGAGTGACACCGGATCGTACCGGCTGAATTTGGCCCAACCCTCCAAGCCCTGGACGGTTCCCGCCGGGAAAGCGGGAGGGGCGCTGGCGAACGGCGGCAACGCCGGGACTCTAGCGCTGGGCGATATGGACCTCTGGTCGTTCACCGCGAAGGCTGGCGAGAACATACTCCTGCGGTTCGCGTCCACCAATTTCAGTGGCCGGATGGAGTTGTTCGGGCCGGACGGCGCTTCACTGGTGTACCACGCTGGGGATGACGTGGCCATTCCCTATCCTTGGGAGCAAGCCTTTGCGATAACGAACAGCGGCACTTTTGCGGTCGTGGTCAGCGGGTACCATCAGGGCGACACCGGGTCGTACCGGCTGAATCTGGCCCAACCCTCCAAGCCCTGGACGGTTCCCGCCGGGAAGGCGGGAGGGGCGCTGGCAAACGGCGGCAACCTCGGGACTCTCGCGCTGGGTGACATGGACTTCTGGTCGTTTACCGCGAACGCTGGCGAGAACATACTCCTGCGGTTCGCGTCCACCAATTTCAGCGGCCGGATGGAGTTGTTCGGGCCGGACGGCGCCTCATTGGTGGTTACCTCTGGAACGGACACGCCCATTCCCGCGACTTGGGCTCAAGCCTTTGCGCTAACGAACGGCGGCACCTTTACAGTCGTGGTCAGCGCCTCCAACTCGGGCGACGCCGGATCGTACCGGCTGAGTTTTGTCCAACCGTCCAGGCCTTGGACCGTTCCCGCAGGGAGCCAGGGAGGGCCGCTGGCGGACGGCGGCAACGACGGGACTCTGACGCTGGGTAATATGGACTTCTGGTCGTTTACCGCGAATGCAGGCGAGAACCTGATGGTGCGGTTCGCTTCCTCCAATTTCATTGGCCGGTTGGAGTTGTTCGGGCCTGACGGGGTTTCATTGTCGGTTGGCACTGGGCGAGACGCAGCCATTCCCGATCCCGGGGCATCCTCCTTCGCGGTGACGGACAGCGGCACTTTTACAGTTGTGGTCAGCGCCTATGAGTCAGGCGGGATCGGGGCGTATCGTCTGAATCTGGCCCAACCCTCCAAGCCTTGGACCGTTCCCGCCGGGACTCAGGGAGGGCCGTTGGCAAATGGGGTCAACGTAGGGACGCTGGCGCTGGGTGCCATGGATTTCTGGTCGTTCACCGGCAAGGCTGGTGAGAACGTGATCCTGCGGTTCGCTTCCACCAATTTCACCGGCCGATTGGAGTTGTTCGGGCCGGACGGGGCCTCATTGATGTATGGCGTCGGGGACGACGTGGCGATTCCGCACACCGACGCGCCCTCCTTCGTGGTAACGAACAGCGGCACCTTCACAGTCGTGGTCAGCAG
>ORJL011154385.1_pt1 | contig 17593 bp, 18 predicted proteins | sample 1779941 | NCBI WGS metagenome assembly ORJL01 (sample SAMEA104232317, study PRJEB22302) | groundwater metagenome | biome: forest; feature: aquifer; material: groundwater | place: USA | collected 2011-08-07 | depth 5.8 m | reverse complement strand
GCGGCAATGGCCACAATCATGGTTTCGCCTATCGCCCGCGACAACGCTAAAATCACCGCCGCCATGATTCCCGAAAGCGCCGCCGGAAAAACAACCCGCAGCGCAACCTGGAGCCGGGTTGATCCCAAAGCATACCCGCCTTCCCGAAGCCCCATCGGAACAGCGCGCATAGCATCTTCGCTTAACGAGGAAACCAGAGGGATAATCATTATCCCCATTACAATTCCCGCGGACAGCGAGTTAAACCCCGACAGCGCGGGGATCATTTTCTTAAGTAGCGGACTGACAAAAAGCAACGCAAAATATCCGTAAACAACCGTCGGAACAGCCGCCAGTATTTCCAATGTCGGCTTCGCGACGTTGCGGACTTTCATTGAAGCATATTCGCTTAAATAAACAGCGCTCAAAAGCCCCAAAGGAACGGCAACAACAATCGCGATACTCGTGGTCAAGAATGTCCCCGACAAAAGGGGCAGAATCCCAAAATGTTTTTGGGTGAAAAGCGGCGTCCACTGCGTATCCGTCAAGAATTTAAAAAGTGATACTTCCTTAAAAAACGCCAGCGTTTCACTCGCCAGGACAAAAATAATCCCGGCGGTTGTCAAGACCGAAAAGAGGCTGCAAGAAAATAACAGCCTCTCTATGGTTTTTTCTTTGGCTTTCACAAATGCGCGCGCCATTCTTGACTATTTTTCCATACGCAATAAATCAGCCATCTTCACACCGACACTGGCCCCTTTGCCTCCGAAAACAGAACCCTTAATACGGCTTTGAAAGCGTTCCCATGCTGCCGTATAGGATTCGGGTTCAAGCGGAATATAACCAACTTCTTTAACCAGCTCAGCGGCATTCTTCAAATAGAACTCGACAAACTTTTGCACTTCCGGTTTTTGCGCCGCCTGCATGCCGATATAAATAAAAATCGGCCTTGCCAACGGTTGATACGTGTTGTTCATAACCGTCTCCATCGAAGGGAAAATGGCCCCGCTTCCGTTGGAATCGTTTTCATCGTCAATGGAAACAAGCTTTAACTTCTCTTTATTTTGTTCATAATACGCGAGCCCGAAATAACCCATCCCGCCTTTTTCGGAGGCAATCCCCTCAACAAGAACGTTATCATCTTCGCTGGCCGTATAATCGCCGCGGCTTGCCCCGGATTTTCCGTTGATTGCTTCCGTAAAATAATCAAACGTGCCGGAATCCGTCCCGGGGCCGAAAAGATAAATCGCCTCATCGGGAAAATCAGAGCGCACCTGGCTCCAGCGGGTCACGGTTTCCTGCGCGGACGGTTCCCAGATTTTCTTCAACTCTTTTGCAGTCAAATAATCAACCCATGTGTTTTGAGGGTTAACGATCACCGCCAACCCATCGTAGGCGACGGGAAGTTCGATATATTCAACATTGCCCTCTTTGCAGGCCGTCACTTCGCTTGCCTTAATCGGGCGCGAGGCGTCGCTCACATCAGTTTCCCCTCGGCAAAAGCGTTTAAACCCTCCGCCGGTTCCGGAAATTCCCACCATAACCTTGACGCCTCCGGAAGATTTCTGAAACTCTTCCGCCACCGCCTCGGTAATCGGAAACACCGTGCTCGAACCGTCCACTTTAATCAATTTACCGGCCGCGAATGTTTCTCGCGCGGCAAAACTTAAGGCAAAAACCAGCGCCAGGACCGTTACACATACTTTTCTCATTTTAATCTCCTCTTGATTATTTTCACCTTTTTAATCGTGACCATCGCCTAAAACTTAAGATTCAAGTCGGCCTGAATTAAGTTTTCAACCTTGGCCTGACGGGTATCGACTTCTTCCCCGCCGATGGGAGTTGCCCGGTAATAATCAAAATCCAGTGAGACATTTTTTCCCAAACCAAGCGTCAGCGCCGCTTCATGCCCCTGGACATGCGTCCCGCCGCCGTAAAAATCTGAATCGGGGAAATTGTCCAGAAATGCGTTTCTCTCAAGCCGGCGGTAATTGTAAGAAAGCTGCCATTGTTTGGCCCCGACAACTTTCTTGGCACCGATTTTAGCCCCGGCCAAGAAACCATCAGTATGTTCATCCACCATGCCGGCGGTGTTTTTCACATATTCACCGAAAACTCCAAATTCATCAACGCCTAAGTCGCTGAAAAATCCGGAATCACCCAATGGATTGCTTACCGTAAATTCCATCCCGCCGCTCACGGGTTTAAAATCATGGGCGTAGCAACTGCTGGCTGTGCCGGCGCTATTAGTGCAAGAGCTCACGGTGTTTGTGCTTGATGAATAAGGCAGTCGCAACTGGCCTCTTAAATTATCCAGGCCATAATAAGCCACGGCAAGTTTAAGATTTGTGTTTGGAGTTGTTTTGAGGTTTAAGCCTGGCTGGACGACATACATAAAAGGATCAAAGTTTTCCTTTGTGCCTGTGCTGGCGCCGTTGCCTTCATCCAAAATGAACAAACCGGTGTTGAAAAACAGCTCCGCTTTGTTATTCAAAAACTTTTTCGATTTTAAACTCGCGACACCGCCGTCGAAAGCGATATCACTGTCAAAAATCAAATCCTTGGGAGTCCAAAACGGCGTAAGCATTTTTCCGGCCGTAAGCGATGCCCAGGACGTCGGAGAATACTTCGCGTAGGCGTAATCCAACCGCAAATCCATTTTTTCAAACGAATTTTCCATCGTCTCATTGGTTGAGCGCGGATCGCCTGAGCCTGTCGCGATACCGATACCCGTTGAAACCTTGTCATTGACATTTGTTTCAAGCCCCAAACGCATACGTACGCGCCCGCGGTTTCGGCTATTTGAGGAATCCCTACGCTCGTTTTGATAACGCACGCGTAAATCCCCTTTGAGCTTCATATCCTGAACCCATTTGGGGAGCGTCTGCTTCGCGCTTTCTTCGGTGAGCAATTGCGTATCGGTGAGAATTTCTGTTTTTAATTCTCTGGCTTCCTCTTTATTGAGGATACCTTTTTCAACCAACTTCTCGATGAGTGAATCAACCTGCGTAACCGCCGCGAAACTCATTTTTGCGGCACCCAGAATAAAAGCCAAACCCAGCACGATGATCAAGAACTTCTTTCCCATCTCTTCCTCCTCCTCTTATCAAGATTGATATACACGTTCCACTTTTTTTACGATTCTATTTCACAAGGCTATCCCCCTTTCCCATTTAATTTTCCGGGGAGAGTTTAAACAACAACGATTAAGAGCGTATAAAGCAAATATGAATTTTCTGTTAATTTAGTTTTCGAGCCTGGAAAGTAAAAGGCGTTAACGGACAAAAGAAGGATAGCCCTTATCCATTAATTTTTGATGAAGGAATGATAAAGTTTTAATAAAGAATGGATTGATGCGGGGTTTGAAACAAAAAACTTCTACGCGCGTGCGTAGGTTTCGGTCAATTCTTTGAGGCGGGAACAAACATCAACAGAAAGCGCGTCCGGCAACACGCGCCATTGCCAATTTTGGCCAACGGTCGCGGGACGGTTCATGCGGGCTTCTTGTGGCAATCCTAAAATATCTTGAAGCGGAAAAATCGCCGTATCGGAAACCGACATCATCGCCAGGCGCACCAACTCCCAGGCGATATCGCGTGAAGGAATTTCGTGGCCTAAATAGCGCAAAACACGGATTCTATCTTCAGGCCGCGCTTCTTTTTCAAACCAGCCCCGCACGGTATTGTTGTCGTGTGTGCCGGTATAAATAACGCTATTGCGTAAAAGATTATGAGGAATATACGGATTTTTCGCGGGTGTGTCATCAAAAGCAAACAAAAGCAGTTTCATTCCCGGAAAACCAAACCGAGCCATAATGCTTCGGACATCATCCGTAATCATTCCCAAATCTTCCGCGATAACCGGCAACTGCGGGAATTTCTTTAAAAGTTTCGTAAAAAAATCCCCGGCGGGCGCTTTGACCCATTTACCATTCACCGCTGTTTTTTCTGTCACGGCAACTTCCCAAAACCCGACAAATCCCCGGAAATGGTCAAAGCGAATAACATCCATCATGGAAAGGCTATGTGCCACGCGGTCAAACCACCAGCGGTATTTTTGCTGACGCAATGCCGCCCAATAGTAAACGGGATTTCCCCAGAGCTGGCCCGTCTGGCTGAAATAATCCGGCGGGACACCGGCTACGGAGATGGGCTTGAGATTCTTATCCAATTTGAAAATTCCCGGATTCGCCCACACATCCACGCTGTCGTAACTGACATAAATCGGGATATCGCCGATAATTTTAATATTCTTAGCGTTGGCATAATTTTTTAAATCGCCCCACTGTTTAAAGAAAACAAACTGAACAAATTTCTCATACGTCATGCGCGATTCAAGCTTCTTTGAATATTCCTTTAGAGCGGTTTTGTCGCGGGTTTTAAGCTCCGAGGGCCAATCGCCCCAAACAACGCCGTTAAACTCATCTTTTAAGGCGACAAATAAACTGTAGTCCTCCAGCCAGTTTTCGTTTTTTTGGCAGAATTTTAAAAAATCTTTATTCGCAGAAATGGCGCTTTCATTTTTTTCATAAGCCTTCTTAAGAATGTGATTTTTATAGTTCGTAACGGCTTGGTAGTCAACGCAATCGCCGAGAAAGGACGGGTGGCCGTCCACGTCGGATTTTGCAAGCAAACCATCCCGCACAAGAAAGTCCGGGCTAATGAGAATGGGATTTCCGGCAAAGGTCGAAATACTGCTGTAAGGCGAATTTCCTAAGATTGGCGCGGTGGGATTTAAAGGCAGGATTTGCCAAAAACCCTGCCTTGATTGCTCTAAGAAATCAACAAAGCGATACGCGCCATCGCCGAAATCGCCGATACCATACGGAGAAGGTAAAGAAGTGATGTGCAAAAGAAGGCCGCTTTTTCTTTTGCGCGCGTCATCGTTTTGGGGAGACATCATTTACCCGCTTGAGGAAAAACTGAAATCCGAAAAATCCTATTCTTCCGTTGCCGTTGTCTGGGGCGGCTGGTTGAGGTAAGGCTGTAATTTTGCCCATGTCCTTGGCCCCACTTTTCCGTCAACCTTTAATCCGCTTTGCTCCTGAAAGTCTTTGATCGCCTTCTTTGTTTTCGGGCCGAGATCGCCGTCAATCTTTCCCTGATAGAGATTGGCGTTGGCCAGGGCCTGCTGAATTTCCTGGTTACTTGGAGACGCGGCGTCTTGTAGCCCTGACTCGTCTAATACCGGGGACGCCGCGTCAACCGCCGTCTCTTGAGAAATAACGACGCTTTTCTCATCCTGCATGCGCGTTAACTCCGTCTGCGTCGATACTGTTTGATTTAACGCGTCCTGCGTTTCATCTAATTGTGTTGAGGCTTCTTTTTTGGTGCCGCAGCCGGCAATAATAAAAATAGATAAGAGCACAAAAAACAACTTCGCCTTCTTCATCGATGAATCCTCCCTTTCATTTGATTGGAAATTTTCTTGTAACGGTATTATATTTTTTCCCGAAGCGCGTTTCTTTACCCCCTTTCTTTAACTTTCCGCGCCCACGGATTTTCGCGAATGTTATTTGGTATGAATGTAAATCTATCCCCGAAAGAGAACGCTGTCAACGGTTTTTATCTACTTTTTTGCCAACAAAAATGAAGAAGCGGAAAAAAGTCAAACCGTATCGCTCCTTTATTCGATTTTGATAACCTTAATTTGAAAATTCAGCGTTTTGCCGGCCAACGGATGATTAAAATCAATGGTCACGCTGTCCTTTTTTACTTCGGCAATGATTCCCGGAAAAACCTGTCCCTCGGGAGACTGCATTTGAAGCACCATCCCGATTTTGGGCTGCTGATCTTGCGGCAACTGAGATTTTGGAACCTCACGTAACAGCGTCGCATCAGCAGGCCCGTAGCCATCCTCGGGCTTGACAACAATCGATTTTTCATCGCCCACATGCAGCCCTTCCAGGGCCTTTTCGACCCCGGGAATGATGGCGCCGCTACCATGAACATATTCCAGCGGCGCCTTCCCTGTCGAGCTGTCAACAACCTGATTATCAACGGTCAGCGTATAATCAAACGCGACTTTTTTTCCCGTTTCAATCACCGATTGACCTGCGGCAGCAAAACTCATGTTTTCTACCGATACAATCAAACCAACTATCAAGCCAAAAATTAATCGCCTATAACTCATCACGCACACACCTTTCAAAAGTTAAACATTGTTTATCCCCGCCAAAACAACCCCCAACACACCAAAGCGACAATCATCCGGTAAAATCCAAACGCCATAAAATTATGGCGTGCGATATAGCGCAGCAAAAGGCGAATTGAAAACAGCGCGACAAGAAAGGAGCTACAAAAACCAACCGCCAGCGCGCCCATTTGTTGCTGAGAAAAAAATGCGGCATTTTTCAGCAAATCATAACCCGTCGCCGCCGACATCGTGGGAATCGCCAGAAGAAAAGAAAATTCAACAATCAAAGAACGGCGCACGCCAAGGATCAGTCCGCCGATGATTGTCGCCGCCGCCCGCGAAACACCCGGAATCACGGCCAACGACTGGAATAATCCGATGATAAAAGCATTTCGGTACGTCATGGCCGCCATACGGTCAACAACTCCTTCATGGCGGCCAAAACGTTTTTCAAAAAAAACAAGAACGGCTCCGCCTAAAAAAAGGGACGCCAAAACAACGCCCGTATTATCCAAAAGAAAACCGCGGATGATTTTGTAGAGCAGAAACCCGACAACCGCCGTCGGCAAAAACGCGACCAAAACTTTTTTTAGGGTATCCTTGTCAACCAAAAGTGTCCGGCCGTATAAAACAACAACCGCGAGAATCGCCCCCAGCTGAATCGCGATTTCAAAGCTTTTGACAAATTCTGTTTGGGAAATTCCAAGAAACCTCGCGGCGAGGATAAGATGCCCCGTGGATGAAACCGGCAGAAATTCGGTAATTCCTTCGATAACCCCTAAGATCGCGGCATGAAAAATATCCATTAAAATTCGGCGCCGGCCTGTGAAAGATGTTTGATGCGCTTAAGCATATTGGGGTGCGTGCTCATCAACTCGAGCAATTTGTCGCCGAAATTCAAGCGAATATCCTTGCTTCGAAGAAGCGTCAATTCCGATGTGTCGATGGTTCCGCTTTTATCCAAATCCAGCTGGCTCAACTCCCGGATTTCATTATACGCGCGCGACGGATCGTTGATAAAAAACGCCTTCAGCCCTTCCGTTTCTTTGAGCACATCCTTATTGAGGCGGGCTGAACCATAAACCAGTTTGTAAAGCGCGGATGCCAACGCAGAGGGTTTATTGCCCATTTCAATGGAACCGCGGTCAGCGAAATATTCCCGCACACGCGACGCGTATAAAACAAGCAAGTTTGTCACAAAATAAAACAACAATGCCGCCATACCGACAAGCGCCGCCTGGCCGCCGGAGCGCTCACTGCGCCGCCCGCCGCCATAAAACATAAAGTGCCAGGCGATGCGGTATAAAATCATGGGAATCACCGAAAGAAGCGTAATCGTCAGGACATCGCGATTTTTAATGTGTGCCAGCTCATGGCCCAAAACCGCGCGCAATTCCTCCGCGTTTAAAAGCCGCATAATCCCTTCGGTCACACAAACCCTACCGTCTCGAATCCCTCGCCCAAAAGCAAAAGCATTGGGGATGGGCATCTTGGAAATACAAATTTTTGGTATCGGGATATTTGCCCTTTGAGCTAAATCTTCAACCATGCGATAAAGCTCCGGGTAATCCTCGCGCTTGACATATTTAATCTGCATTGTCCATTCGACAATCTTGGGGCCGATAAGATACTGAATAAACATCATGGCAAAGGAAATAAAAAGATAGACGTAAAAATTCGTTACGCCCAGCATCGTCCCCACCGCGACGACAACCGCGTAAATAATCGCGAAAAGCGCCGTCAGCAATAGCCACATTTTCATTTGCAAAGCAAACATTTCACCGCCTCCTTTTTATTACCTTTTCTAATTCTGCGCCGCTATTCTATATCAAAGGAATTTGCCCTGCAAGCGTTTTAGAGCAATTTGCACCGAAATTTCCATACGGAAAGGAAAAATTCTTACCACGGATGAAATATTTTTTATTTCTATAGAATTTCTTTAATGAAATGTTACGATACTCGCGCTGAAAATTTGAAGGACATTTTAAGTTAAGGTAAAACAAAAAAAGGACCACCCACGCATGGAATTTCTCGCAAGCGCAGTTGACCTCTTCCTTCATCTTGATCATCACCTGAACACCATCATCGCCCACTACGGCGTGTGGACTTACCTTCTCGTCTTTTTGATTATTTTTTGCGAAACGGGCTTGGTGATTACGCCCTTTCTCCCGGGGGATTCGCTTTTATTCGCTCTCGGCGCTTTGGCCGCCGGCGGCCCGCTTAAAATCGGCTGGCTTCTTTTGCTTCTTGGTACCGCCGCGATATCGGGAAACATCCTCAATTATGCCATCGGCCGCCTTCTGGCACCCAAAATATTCCGTAAGGAAAATATTCGCTTTATTAAAATGGAATATCTCGAGCGAACACATCAGTTTTACTTAAAGCATGGAGGCAAGGCGATTATCATCAGCCGCTTTTTGCCGATCCTGCGGACGTTTGCCCCGTTTCTGGCCGGCGTCGGGCTCATGCCTTACGGGCGTTTTCTTATTTATAATTTTGTTGGCGGCGCGGCGTGGGTTACAACATTCATTTTGGGCGGATATTTTTTCGGTAATCTCCCTTTTGTCAAAAAGAATTTTTCGGCTGTCGTCCTTGCCATCATCATCATTTCTCTTCTTCCCGCGGTGATTGAATTTTTACGCCACCGCCGCGCCGCCAAACTCTCCAAGTAAATCCTTTTCGCTTTTCTCCCAACACCTATTCGCTTGGCAAATTTATTAACATTTTTATTGTGACGGCGATTATTTAGGATATATTAAAAATTGTGGGTATATTGTTTTTAACAATCACGGCCATCCTCTTGTTATCTCTTGGCTACTTTTTCTACGGCGCCTACCTAAGCCGCTGGCTGAAACTGCGCAGCGATGCGCAAACCCCCGCCCATCAATTTCAAAACAACGTCGATTTTGTCCCGGCGGGTAAATTTTATCTTTTAAATCAACATTTGTCCGCCATCGCCGCGGCCGGCCCCATAGTCGGGCCGATTCTCGCCGGGATGTGGTTCGGCTGGCTTCCCACGTTTTTATGGATTATTTTCGGCGGAATTTTTATCGGCGGCGTGCACGACATGGTCGCCGTTGTCGCCTCCGTGCGCCATCAGGGAAAATCCATCGGCGAAATCATCCGCGCCACCATGAGCAGGCGCGCCTTCATTTTGTTTCTTTTGTTCCTGTGGTTTTCCCTCATCTATATCATCGCCGCCTTTACCGATGTTACCTCCAGCACTTTCATTGAACCACAGCGCGGCGCGAATATCTCCTCCGCCTCAATGCTTTATCTTCTCCTCGCGCTTGTAATGGGGATTTTCCTTCGAAAGGTTCAAATTCCTTTATGGCTATCAACCGTCATCTTTTTACCGCTTGTATTCGCCTGCATCGGATTGGGGCAGATTTTTCCGTTACACTTACCGGGAATTCTTGGCTTGGATTTACGGATGACCTGGAACACATCGCTTCTCACCTATTGTTTTATCGCGGCCGTTATTCCCGTCTGGGTGCTCCTGCAGCCGCGCGGATATTTGGGCGGCTTTTTTCTTTTAATGACCGCGGCGTTAAGTTTTATCGGCCTTGTTATCGGAAGTTTTACGCAACACTTTTCCATCCATTACCCTGCCTTTGTCGGCTGGGTCAATCCGCAAGGATTACCGCTTCTTCCCATTTTATTTACGACCGTCGCCTGCGGGGCGTGTTCCGGTTTTCACTGCCTCATCGCGTCCGGCACAACTTCGAAGCAGCTTTCCAAAGAAACGGATGCCAAGGTCGTCGGATATGGCGGCATGCTTTTGGAAAGCTTTGTCGCCGTCACAGCCCTGGGGACACTTCTTCTTTTAACAACCGATCAAATGAAACAATTGCAGGACCCCAATCAAATCTATGCCAACGGCATCGCGACATTTTTAAATGCCATCGGCATCAACAAAGAATTCGCCTACAATTTCGCGCTCTTAGCTTTCGCGACGTTTGTCTATGACACTCTCGATGTGGCAACGCGCTTGGGCCGATATATTTTCGAGGAATTGACCGGATGGAAAAATAAGTGGAGCCCCTACATCGCCACCTTTGCAACGCTTGTCCTGCCGTTTTTATTTTTGACGCAAAAAATGACGGACGCGAAAGGAAATGTCATCCCCGGATGGAAAGTCTTCTGGACGGTTTTTGGCTCAAGTAATCAGCTTCTGGCGGCGATGGTTTTATTCGGCCTGAGCCTTTGGCTTTTTAAATCCAAAATGAAAATGCGCGTAACACTTTTGCCCGCACTTTTTATGGCGGTGATCGCGCTGGTGTCGCTTTTTCTTATCATCAAGCCGTGGCTCACCAATATTTTCATCAAAGGCGCGCTCACCGCCGACCCTATCGGCATAACCGCCCTGGCGTTATTTCTTCTGACATTTCTTTTATTTTTCGAGGGAATAAAGATTCTAACGGGAAAGAAGTGAGGGCTGAGTCCGATACCAGAAAATTGTTTTTGCGATTCCTTGTGCGAGAGAAACACGCGGGCGCCAGCCGAATTTTCTTCTGGCTTTCGTAATATCAACGCAAAGATTCGTCGGGATTGTCGGCTTGGAAAGGTCATGCGCGATAGATATTTTTTTTCCGCTTTGTGCGATAATCTTTCGGACAAGATCGTTGACCGAGACCGCGCGGCCGCACCCTACGTTAACTAATTCAAAATTGGATTTCTGTTTTCGAAGGGCGGAATCGACAAAATCCACAAGGTCTGAAACATAAAGCAAATCGCGCGTCTCCTCGCCCTTTCCCCAGACAGTAATCTCACCGCCATTTTTCGCGTTCATCACTTTTGCCATGGTCGCGCCAAAAACATGTGAACGCTGTAAATCAAATTTGTCATACGGCCCGTAAATATTGGAGTGGCGAATCGCCGTGAATCTTGTTTTTCCCAAGCCTGAATAAAACTCGCACATTTTTTCAAGATAAACCTTCGTCCAGGCAACGCCGAAATATTTTTCGGGAACGCCGCGGCGCGCGTCAAAATCTTCTTCCTTAACCGGGTTGCGGCTTGAGCAATACATCGTCGTGCAGCTAAAAAAAACGACATGCGAAACTCTTTCTTCAAAAGCTGAACGAAAAATCAAGGAATTCATAACCGCGTTATCCGTCACATGAACATACGGGCGCTCAATGGTGTCTTTCGCGCCGGAGGTTGTCGCGGCGGCTTGAATGACAATATCCATGCCTTTAACAGCCTTCGCGACAGAATTCTTGTCCGTTAAATCCGCTTGAATGAATTTGATATGGGGAGTTTTGAAGAGTTTGGAGCGAAAATATGTTCCGTAAACTTCAAATTTCTTTTGAGCGGCAAAAAACTGCGCCACATTTCGGCCGATAAAACCCGTCGCGCCGCAAATCAAAATCTTTTTTTTCATGCCTTTACGCCGGAAAGATTATTTTGCGTGAAAACATTGTAGCGCTTGCCGACGGATTCTTTGTTTTCACGATACCACGCGATGGTTTCCTTGATTCCTTCCTCAAGCGATACCTGCGGCTCAAAACCAATCGCGCGCGCGCGGGAAATATCCGCCAAACGTTTTTTGTCACCGGAAGGTTTTGAGGTGTCCCAAACCACCTTCGGCTTGTTTTTTATGTTCTTTAAAATAATTCCAACAAGATCCTTGATTGAAATCCCCGCCCCGTTTCCTAAATTAACAGGGTGTCCGGGCATTTTTTCAAACACCAGAAGCATCCCGCGGGCCACGTCTTTGGCATAAATAAAATCCCGAATGGGCGTGCCGTCGCCCCAAATCACAAACGGATTCTCGCCTTCCACGGCGCGGCGAATCAAAGATGGGATGACCATCGCGTTATTGGGGTCAAAATTATCATGCGGCCCGTAAACATTTGTCGGACGAACGATGGCAATCTCGCTCCATCCGTGTTCAATCTTGTACGCCTCGGCCTGTAATTCCCCCATACGTTTGGCCCAGCCGGCAAATTTGTCATACTGCGAGGGAAAAGTTTTCCAAACATCATCCTCATAAAAAACTTCGGCCGGCGAATACACGCCGACGGAGCTGGTATAAAGATACCGTTTGACGCCGCAAAGCCTCGCGGCCTCCATCATATTGGTATTCATGAGAATCATCGGAGTAAAAAAACTTGCGGGCTTTTGGGCCGTCATGACCGGAGAACCTTTGATGCCGGCTAAATGAAAAACATAATCAATCCCCCGGCAAACGTTGAGGCAATTTTCAAGATGCAAAAGATCCGCGCGGATAAATTGAGCCCCCGGGTGCGCCCGCGAGGAATCATCGAGTGAAACAATCTTGACCTTGGCCCCTTGTTCAAGAAGCAATTCGACAAGCGGCGTTCCAATCAGCCCCGTCCCGCCTGTGACAAGAATTCTTTTGTTTTTATACATTCTTTTTTACTCCCGCTGAAGCTGTGATTTTATCGCTATTGTATCAAAACAAAATTCTCCCGCAATCGAATTGATGAATAGTGGAATTCTTAAAACCCCGCCCTTTTTACAACCGCAATTCTCACAAAATAAAAAAGCCGCTTTTTCAGCGGCTTCTTCATACTCACCGCTGTAATCAGCGGCGGTAGGCTTCTTGGCAACAGTGATCTCCTTAACGGCGACGATGTTGTCAAACCCGTCTTCATATCCTTACACCAGAACCTGCGCATCGGCTGGCAGTATCTTCAATTTACCAATTAGCTCTTTGACTTTCATTTCACGACCTCCCAATGCCCACCCTTATCAGGGCCGATACGTTGCAACTGTCCTTCTTTTTTGAGTAATCGAATTGCCTTTTCTATACCCTTAATACTCAAGCCAACACTTTCTGCAAGCACCTGCGTCGTGATTGATGGATTGCCCATCATGAGCTCAAGAATTTTCTCCCTACTTTTCTCCCTACTTTTCACCCTACTTTTCTCCGTCTTTTGAGGGGTAGTTTCGGATTCTGACCGATAAAACGTCACTTGAAAACCGGTAGATACCTTCTCGAAGGCAACCCTCACACCCGCGGCATCGCATTCTTCCTTGATACGGCGCAAGCCTGACCCCCACCTCTCAATATCCTTAGCCAGATAAAAAGCTTCCGCAATCAGTGGATTTCTGGGATAGCTTTTACCATGACCTGCGATGAACTCGTCCGGATCATGATCAAAAGGAAACTGGCCGGGGTTATAAATTTCGATCCTGTCTCGATAAATAGCGATCTCGTTCGTTTTAGGATTATAAAAATCTCTGTGGCAAAGGGAATTGATAATAGCTTCCTTCATAGCACGTACGGGAACCTCCGGGATTTCTATCCTTGTGCTACCGGAAAGATCGGCGCGCCAGTTAATGTGTTCTTTGGCGTAAACTTCGCACCGTTCGATCAAACTAAAAAGAGGCCCGCGAAAACTCTGAATATCGACGAATGTCGTTTTATCTTTACCGGCAAAGACAGCCGCTTGAACTTCAACACCACTGTCTTCACAAAATAGCGCCCGACCCGCGTTAAGCAATCTTTTACCCTTGAGTAGGTGAATTTTATTAAGAACGTTATGCGCCGAATCATAAGCGTATTCAATACGTCCGGCCTTGCGGCCTTTCTCAACAAACTTCTTAATCGTCGTAACGCTAACCTTTGATAGTGAAAAATCAGAAAGCTCAGCGCCCCATGAGTAAGCATAGTTATTTTTCTTTTCAACCAGATGCCTTAGTTCATCAACCGAAAGTTTCTTATCTTCCTCTCCCATCCGTAGATAATATCGTCCGCGGGCCGAATACACGACATCATGTCCGCTGGCTTTAACAACAATACAGTCCTTGCCCTGTATTTTCTTGGCCTGAATATCCGGATAAATCTTTGGTTCGATCCAATCACTGATGGCTTTTGAAACATCTTTTATGGTTGATTTGCCGATCTGTTGTCCCAAAACGGCACCATCATCACCGATGCCGAAATAAACTGTGCCCTTGCCATGCTTATTCAACATGGCCCCTAATGAAATAATCGCCTCTTTGAGCTCTGATGTCGATGTTTTGAGCTCTACGATTTCGCTTTCTATAAATTTCATGCTTTCACCTTCTTCAGATATTTTTCTACGTGATACTGCTGAATTTTACTGGGAACGGTCTTGCCGTTAAACCAGCGGCTCACAGTCGAAAAAGCAACGCCCAGCTCCTTGGCTAAATCTTGTTGGGTAATCTTGTTTTCGAGACGATAGAGCTCAAGTTTTTTAATAATATCCATATGAGTTACTCCTGTAATTTAAACAGTAATTTTGTTGTTTGCGTATATTGCACCTTATAGCACGAATACCACTAAGAGTCAATGAAAAACACCCTCATTACGAAAAAAAAGAAATAGGCAGAACCACTAAAGACAGCAGTTCTGCCTATGTTACAAATTGGCTCCCCCATCTGCTGATTTACTCGCTATTGCTCGCAAATCAATGCGCAGAGGGTTCGCCATTTAACCAAAATGCCTCCGCCACAACGTATGGCGGAGGCATTTTAAATGGCTCCCCTTCGTGGACGAGTTTAGAATTACGTTATTAAATCTGCCAAGCGAGCATTTATATCACGGATTATTTGAAATGGCAATTTAAAGACTTTTAATCGTTGTCTAAAACCAGTTTCTTCCTAATTATTTTTTTCTGTCTTTTCCCCGAAATCGGCATAAAGCAGACCCCAATGAACTAAATTGTCATTTCCCGCAGGGCCCCCTCTTTCAATGTTCGGCAATGTTAAAAGCTGGGCTTTTTGCTTTTGAGCCCAAATATCATTGGAGTTTTCGGCTAAATACTTTTTTACTATCTGAACCAACTCCCATCTTTTTTTGTTATATTCTGTATTCGGTATACCAGACATATTCGACATGCCATGACTAAATTCCTGTTCGGTTGTCCGCCATTTATAAAATGCCTCAAATAGAACAGGAGAATATTTATTGGCACTGACGATTTTGGATAAAATTTTCAACCCATCCTCGGCCTTATCTGCGTCCTGCTTCATATCGCTATCTGTCATATTGGTGCAATCCGACATCCGAAGCAATATACAACTTTCAAAGGTTGTATTTCTATACTTCTGCTTAAGCGATGACAAGAGCTCATAAGCTTCAGCGTATTTCTTGCCCTTCATAAGAAGGGTTGCCTTAATATAAATGTCCTTATCTTTGTCATTGGTTGCTGATTTAATTTCTTCCAAAGAGCTATCAAAACTCTCAGACAAGTTAACAACGGGCCTGTATTGTTTACGGGCGCTTTTCACTTCCGCCGAATATTTTTCATAAAACTCATTAAAAGAGGCAAATTCTTCCTTCAACTTTTCCGGTTTTATATTTTCCACGTCTTTGTAGACTGCCTGTAGTCGATTTACCGCCTCTAACAGTTGGCCTTTAAGACTTTTAATGTTCTCAGGTAAGTTTAGATTTTGAATATCTTTTTTAATACCTTCCAAATCGGTTATTGCCTTAAGCGAAGCACCTTTCATGCCATCTTTGTCATCATCAAACCAGCCGAACCACAAATGCATGTCTATTGATACTGCTCCCATTTGCAGCTCTGTGAAGGCGAGCTCATCTAATACATCGTTGATTAAAGGAGTTTGAGCGCTCGCGCAAGCGACGAAAATCAGTATTACGGTTATGGAAGTTATTATTTTTTTCATTCGAACCCCTTTAAAATAAAAAACCCTTTTAGCCTTTTAATTTATTCTCGGATAATAAAGAAGCCAAGAATTACACCCTATTTTTATCTTCTTGAGAGCCATTATACTCTGATGTAAAATAGAATCAAAGCATATACAGAATTTACTTAAGAGGTGATGAAAAAGTGGCGAAAAAAAGCAAACTGAAACATCCAACGGGACATTTTAATAAAGATTATTTACTGCTTAACTTCTGCAAATGGGAATTTTTAAGAAGGAATAAGAAGTATCAACGAGACTACGAGAGGTGGATTAGAAAACCCGGCGGAAGCCCCTCATTAAAAGCAATAGACTACTTTCAAAAGAAGTGGGAGCTATCTTACCCTGCCGATTATAAAGAATCTCTCAAGCTAAAAGAGGTCTTAAACCTCTCTAATCCGAATGAATTTGCTTATGCGAAAATTCCAAATTTTCTTCCTATCTCCGAGTTTGTAGAGTGCCTTACTCCGGAAAAAATCTTTTCCGATGGACGCGTGCTCGGAGGCGGCAGAATCAAATATATCTCTCAAGAAAAATTAGCCAAAGTGTCGACTATAATTCTCAAGGTAAATTTAAAAGCCCACAAAAAAGAACTTTTTAAAGAGATTGATGAAATCATAACAAAATGGCAAGACCGAAAGAAAAAATATGGTGAATTAATTGTTTTGAGAAAACGTGTTGGGGATTGGAAAAAATATTTGAAAGTTTACGACTATAAAGCTCAAAATCCAGAGGCTACGCTAAAGACAATTGCCAAAAAAACATTAAAAATAGAAGAACCTCTGCGGAGTGACGAAGATAAAATTTACAAAATGCTCAAGAAATGCAAGGAGCTTATCGACGGAGATTATGCGAAAATAATATAAAAGAAACTTTAGACATAAACTTGAGCGCTTTTAATTTAAACTCCTGTTAGGTAATGGAAATCTAACAGGAGTTTTTATTTGAGCAACATTAACGCACAACCGCAAATTCAAGAATGGTCGCGGCGACTTGGAAGGCCTATTTCAAACGAGGAATTTACGGAAATATGCACTAATCTAAACGGTTTCTTTACGACTCTTAAAACGTGGTCAGATGACGAAGAAAGGATGAAGTTAGAAAATGAGCGAATTGATGCTGAAGGAAATTTCTATAACGCCAATAAAAAATAAAAACGGTCTTATTTCTTTTGCCTCCGCAGTTATAAACGAGCAGCTATTTATCGGAAATCTTGCGCTCTACACCTGCCCATCCTCTCCCGATGGCTTCCGTCTCGTTTGGCCAACCAAGATATTGAGCAACGGCACGAAATTACCCCTCGTGTATCCCATCAACAGAATGACGGCTTTTGCAATTCAAAAACAAATTGTCGAAAACTATTTAAGACTTATTGACGATTTAGCGAAAGGAGATTATCAAGATGAACAAAAGCCAGTCAGTCCTTAAGAAATTTGCTTCCTTAAAATCGAAATTTTTTGATTTAAGAAACGGGGAAGAAAAAATTGTCAAATTTCTATATGCCGAGCAAATAACGACTCATTTTCAAGGCTCTGAAGTTGACTCTATCCGCTATCATCTCGAAGTTGATGGAAGAGAAATGGCTTGGGATAGAACTCATCGAGAGCTGGCTCTTCAAATGGCCTGTTTCTCTGAAGGTGATTTGATTTCAATAAAACGAGTCGGTGAAAAAAATAAAACCAAGTATTTCATTGAGAAAATTGAAAAATGATTCTGCTGAGCCCCTGTCAACTCTTTCATCGCTCTGACCTGCTTACTCTGTCAACGATGACCTATACAAGCATGCAGGGGCTTGGCTTTACTTTAAGCTATTGATTATTATTTAAAGAACATGCTT
>ORJL010620617.1_pt1 | contig 17598 bp, 16 predicted proteins | sample 1779941 | NCBI WGS metagenome assembly ORJL01 (sample SAMEA104232317, study PRJEB22302) | groundwater metagenome | biome: forest; feature: aquifer; material: groundwater | place: USA | collected 2011-08-07 | depth 5.8 m | reverse complement strand
CCGCAGGCCTCCGTGCCTGCGAGCGCCCGGCATTGCTCCCACGCTCGGACGATTGAGCCAGACAGGCATTTCGTCTGGATTCCGGCCCCCCGCCTTTGCGAGGACAAGCTTCGCCGGAATGACATTCGGTGCCAGTGGCCGTTAGCGTGTCTGGCTGTGAACCTCTGATTCACGGCGGATTCTGGGAACTGTTCGACGTCACTTCCCCCACCCTATTTCACGACATCGGCTGATTTGCGGGGCGTCGCCTTGCAATGACCCGTCCTTCCAGCGAACGCGGGAATCCAGGCGCGGGATGTGGGGCCGAGGGGGCGAAGCGTTGCGCGGTGGGCACAAATGATCGGAGGTTCGAGCACTCCATCCAGGTCACTGTTTTGGCCGTCCCCTCTTCCTAGGCTTTATGGATTCGAGTTCCATGAACATGCTTTCTAGCAGAATATGGATCTCATCAGATTGTTCTTCAGCTTTGTTCTTTCGAAAAACCTTGTCGAGAGACCTGTGAGAATATATCCATCCCTCATCATACTCTAGGACCCCCTTCTTCACGTATTCCTGCAACTTGTCTTCAAGAATTCCCCTTCCCTCCAGTGCTTTGATGTTCTCTCCAGTCGAGGCCATGTAGACATGCGGAAGGTCCTCTGCCCACAACTCCACAACATATCCTTTTTCCGGCATTCGCTTGTCTTTGGAGAACCAGAAAGTAATTCCTGTGCCCCAGAATGTTGTCTTGGAGAGCGCCATTTTCAAATAATTCTCATCAAAAACCCTTTCAGCCTCCGCTTGGATGACCATGAACAGGTTCATGATATCCCCAAAACCGTTCGTAATGTTTTTCCCTGCGATCTTTTCCATCCCTGAGACTCCTTTCTCCTTCAAGTATTTGATGAATTCCTCCAAGAGGTAGTGACTGACGCCATTCGTATCAAAGTTCAGAGGCTTCAGGTCATGGTCCAACCGTTTCAGTAATCTGTGTAGTTCCGACCACTTCAGGTCCCTATCTGCCACATTACGATGCTTGGGGTCGATGAAATAGTGCCTAAGGAGTACGAGGCTGCGGCTGACACCCTCCTCCGCGTTTTTCTGCAAGGTCGTCTTGTATTCTTCCAAATCTTGGTTCACTGGAGCGGTGTCCTTGACTTCGACCCAAGCTAGAGATTGTTTGGAGATTATCTGAAAATCGGGGTAGATACTTTTCCCTTTCTTGCCTTTCTCATGTTTGAATATCTCCAGCCTGAGGCTATCGTCATCTGGCTTGAACTGCACGCCGCAGAAATATGTCAAGAAGCTTAACAGTCGCCTCCGAGGCGCCGTTCGTTGCTTCGTCGCATTGATTAGGTATTCCAACAAGTAAGTGAGAGCACATGTGAATCGATCTTCCTGCTTGTCGTATCTTGTTACTGCGGTAAATAGATCACTGTTGTGCACAGATTGGCTTCCTTCCCTTTCATCGCGCTGGCCCGGCTCTCGGTTTGATTGGCTCGAACTCCTGGCCAAGCCTGCTCACGCGAATATCAGTCTTTCGCCTTTTGGCTCCGGGACCGGGTCGCCAAACTCCTTGGCTGTGTCTACCCAAAGTTGTATCGCATCCTGCGCATTCTTCAAGGCGATCTCCATGGTATCTCCATGGGCCATACAGCCTGGAAGCTCGGGCACCTGGGCGATAAAAGCGGCATCTTCATTGCTCCAGCAAAGGATGACTTCGTACTTATACTTCAGTCTTCTCCAAGTTTGTATCTTGTTATCTTTCGCAAGCATCAACAGGCAAGGATGCCTGTTGTACCCACCCTGCCTCCCGGCAGGCGCGCCCGGACGTTGGTGGTTGTGCTGGCGTTCGCACGGAGGCCCCCGGTACCAGGCAACGCCTCCCCCTCTTGCGTTCTACGTGGCCTCTGCTTCTTTCTGCAGCTTTTGCCAGAGTGCTTTGAGCCTGAGTTTCTTGACCCACTCGAGGAGATAATCACCGTCCAGTTTCTTGTACTGCAGTTCATAAATTCGCAGGGCGTCGCCGAACTGTTTTTCGCTGCCGCCGAGCTCGTTGGCCCACCACAACTTGGCGAGGATAGTGTCCTCGGGAGTTGAAACCTTCAGCCGAATTCCCATAAAATCATATTCATATTTCCGGGCGAAACGAGACTTATCAAAAGGCTCATCTTTAAGAAGCCAGAAGTCTGCTTTGTCCCCGGTTTCTACGTGTATGAGATTGAACATTCCCCTTCTGGCAATTGCGTCGGCGACCGCTTCGGGGTCAAGGTGGTAATCAGGAGGCTGGAATATTTCTAGCAGCTTCTTTGCCCCTGTCATATTGATGGAGACCACCAGGTCCACGTCATGCGTGGACCGCGGCTCGCCCTGCAGGCTCGAAGCGATAGACCCGGTGACCATGTAGTCTACACCGGAATCATTGAGTGCCTGTATGATGCGTTTCAGTAATTCCGGTTGTGACATTTGTCCAGACGCTCAAGATAGCTCTTCTTGATTTCTTCTTCTGACTTCTCCGGGAATCTCTGGCGCAGTCCGTGGAGAAAAAGCTGCTTGGAGAATTCCGACAGTTCGAAGGCTTTCATCAGCCTTTCCTCGGGCGTCATCTTCCGCAGTATTTCCAAATAGAGTTTGTGGTTTGGGCGGTCCTTGCCGGCAGGAGATTGTTTCTTGATTGCCATAGCAGTCACGCGAATATCAATCACTCGCCTTTTGGCTCCGGTAGCGGGTCGCCAAACTCTTTCGCGGTGTCAACCCAAAGCTGGATGGCCTCATGGGCGTTTTTCAACGTGATTTCCATGGTCTCTCCGTGGGCCATACAACCTGGAAGCTGGGGAACCTGCGCAACAAAAGCGGTATCTTCATTGCTCCAATAGAGTTTGACTTCGTGATTATACATCAATCGTCTCCAAGTTTGTATCTGGTAACGTTTGCCGGCCGTTGGGCAGTCAGTCTCTTTCGCAAGCATCAACAGGCAAGGATGCCTGTTGTACCTGCCCAGGCTCCCCTGCCGGAACGGCGGGACGTTGGTGGTTGCGCGGGCGCTCGCGGGCACGGAGGCCCGCGGTACCCGCCCCGCTTCCCCCCGGCGGCTCACCAATTCGCTCCGAAAAACTCTTCGGCCTGCGGGGCTCTGAATGACAGGCGCGCCCCACCACTCATTTCCCGTGGGATCCGCTCCCTGCCTTCGCAGGGACAGGGTTCGCGGGAACGACAGAGGAAAGTGCCTCCAGCACCCTTTCCGAGGTGATGGGCAGGGTGGTGACGCGGGCGCCGGAGGCGGCGAAGACGGCATTGGCGACCGCGGCGGCGACCGGCACAACGGGTGGTTCGCCGATGCCTTTGGCCCCGTAGGGCCCGTAGGTTGACGGAAGGTTGACGATGACGACGTCCATCGGGGGAATGTCGGCAGCTACCGGCAGTTTGTAGTCGGCGACATGCACTGCCCCGTTGCGGCCTTCGAGGGGCCTGATATCTTCGGACAGCGCGTAGCCCAGGCCGAATACGACCCCGCCCTGTATCTGGGCCTCCACCATCATAGGATTTATGGCGAAGCCAATGTCGTGGGCGGCAACGTATTTCAAGACTTTGACTTTGCCCGTTTCGCTATCCACTTCCACCAGCGCGGCGTGAGCGCTGAAGGCGGGGGAGTCAACCACGTTTGGCATGGACCGAGTGGCAGCGAACAACTCCTCTCGTTTCCGCTCGTTGTAGCCTATTATTTGCCCGGTGGGTGAGCCCATGGCCTGTTTGGCCACTACAGCCAGAGTTATGCCGTCCTTCGGGGAACTGACCGGGAAGACCATGCCGTTCTTCAACTCCAGCTCCTGCGGGTCCTTGACCAGCTTCCTGGCGGCGGCTTTCAGTATCTTGCTTCTGGCATCTTCTGCCGCCTGTTTGACGGTGTTGCCGACCTGGTAGGTGGTGCGGCTGCCTACGGTGCCCATCTCAAAAGGGCAGGTATCCGTGTCGGCGGAGATTACCGATATGCGGTCCAGAGGAAGGTTGAGCACTTCCCCGACGATCTGAGAAAGAAGGGTCAACTGGCCGCCTCCCGAGTCCGCCACGCCCGTTATGAGTATCACCGTCCCGTCCTCGTTGACAACGACCTTGGCCGCCGATTCGCGGCTCATCATGTGGGAGAGGGGGACCAGAGCCCACTGGCCGCAGGCGACTCCCCATCCCTTTCCGGGTCCTTCGACAGGGGATGCGTCTATGTATTCTCTTATCTTGGACAGGGTCGCGGCCAGTCCCACGTTCCTCAGTTCCCTCCCGTCGTGAAGAACATCGCCTTCTCTAAGGCAGTTCTTTAGACGGATCTTGATAGGGTCCAGTCCCAGCCTGGCGGCGACCATGTCCAGGTGCGATTCCACGGCGAATATGATTTGAGGCTGCCTCGGCGCCCGCACGAAACCGGTGGGGATGTTGTTAGTATGAACGTTGTAGGTTGTGACTTTGATATTGGGCACCTTGTACGGCCCGTAGGTCGTGCCGACCCCTTCCACAAAGGGCACGATGAGCTCGCAGTAAGCGCCCACGTCGGCCAGGATGCTGGCTTCCATCGCCGTGATTGTTCCGTCCCTCTTGGCGCCTGCTTTGATCCTGTAGACGACCCTCGAGCGAAAGTTGGCGCCGGTGAGTTCCTCGTTCCAGTCCATGACCATCTTCACTGGCCTGCCCGTCTTCCGGGCCAGCAAAGCGCAAATGGGACCAACGATGGTGCCGCCCTTGCCTCCGAAGTCGCCCCCTACATTTGGCGTAATGATCCTGATCTTGCTCAAGGGAATCTGAAGGGCTTCGGCGATCTTGCTCCGTAGCGAGAAGGGCGATTTAGTGCTGCACCATATGGTCACCTTGCCTGACGGGTCCATCTGGGCCACGGCGTCGTTGGGCTCCATGTAGGCCGGATGCTGGAACTGGGTCGAATAAGTCCCTTCCACAATGACATCGGCCTCTTTGAAGCCGGCTTCGACGCTCCCTTTGGCCAGGTCGATCTGGTGGACGACGTTGCCGTAACTCTTTCGTTGGACTATCGAGGAGTAGCCGGGAAGGTTTTCGTGCACCAGGGTGGCGCCGGGCCGCATGGCCTCTTCGACTTCAGCCACCACCGGCAAGGGTTCGTACTCTACGGAAATCAGGGAAAGGGCTTTCGCGGCGGTGGCTTCGTCAACCGCGGCCACGGCGGCCACCGGCTCGCCCACGTGGCGGACCTTGCCCGAAGCCAGGACTGTCCGTTGCCTTACCCAGGTCCCAGTTTTAACATCGGGGATGCCGCTGTTGGTAAGCACGGCCCGGACGCCGGGAAGGCCGGCCGCTCTCGACGTGTCGATGCTCTTGATTCTGGCGTGCGGGAGCGGACTGTGTAACACTTTGCCGGTGAGCATTCCGGGCAGGTCGATATCGGTGCTGAATTTAACGGCTCCCGTGGCTTTGGCGGCAGCGTCCAGAAGCCTGGTGCTTTTGCCCACCAGGGTATAGTTATCCATAGATCATCCCCCGAACAGATTGTTGATACTAGCCCGGTATTATACTACCGGTGCGGATGTCGAGTCCTTCTTCTTGCTGAAAGCCAGCAGGTAGATTATATCCAGGATGCCCACTGTGTGGATAATCAATAGAACGATGAACCATCCGCGATGTTCGTTTCTGGCCGCTCTCCACAGGGCGAAGCCTTGCCAGATGACGCTCCAGATTACAGCAGCGAGGAAGAGTATGCTCCGAACAGGGGTGAACTCGGGATAGAACATGATGGTCCTCCTTATTTCACTAGTCTCATGCGGCGCCGGGCCGCCCCGTGATTCAATGCTCTGTGTTGCATTCTACACCCCGGCAACGCGGTCTTCCAGCCTTGCGCCGCAACAATGGGAGGTGGTACACTGCCGTAGACACTATTCGGGACGTGCGCCAGACAGCGTTTGGAGGTACAAGACATATGCCAAAGAAGCGGCCCACTGATGTCAATCCGGGCAGTGGTTTAAGAATCAAAGTTGTTGAAAACGGCCCATACCTCGTGTGCGGCGGAGTGCCCCTTTCCCGGCAGACCATAGTCGTTGATTCCGAGGGATACTCGTGCCAATGGAAAGGCGGAAAGAAGTACCCGTTACAGGAAAACTATGCCCTTTGCCGCTGCGGCCGTTCCAGGAAGAAGCCGTTTTGTGACGGGACCCACACCAAAGCCGGTTTTGACGGCAAAGAAACCGCCAGCCGAAAGCCGTACCTCAAACAGACCCGGAAGATCAGGGGTACTGCCCTGGACTTGACCGATGTCAAAGAATTATGCGCCGCCAGCCGCTTTTGCGATCGCGCCGGCGGGATATGGAATCTGACGCTGCAATCGGCCAATCCGGAGGCCAGGCGGACGGCGGTGGAAGAAGCTGGAAACTGCCCTTCCGGCCGTCTGGTGGTCTGGGAAAAGGACGGCAAGGCCATCGAGCCTGATTTTGAGCCGTCCATCATCCTGGTTGATGATCCCCAGGAAGACATGAACGGCCCGATCTGGGTGCGAGGCGGCATTCCCATTGAATCCGCCGATGGAACTCAGTATGAGATTCGAAACCGGGTGGCTCTCTGCCGCTGCGGCAAGAGTTCCAATAAGCCTTTTTGCGACGGCAGTCACTGCAAGTAGATGGTGGGCTGGCGATCCAGGTTGCTGGAAGAGCGTTACTCGCGCGCCGCCGCGTAGAAACCGGACTTGTTCAACAGCGCTTCAATGGAAGCCTTGAGAACAGGCAGCTTGAAAGGCTTGGTAACGTAGTCGTCTGCCCCGTCGGCCAATGACTTTTGCACAAAACTTGGCTCGCTTATGGCGCTGATCATGATGATCGGGACTTGGGAATGGCGGCGCACGACACTGAGCAGTGCCACCCCGTTGATTCCGGGCATGATCAAGTCCATCAGGATCAGGTCTGGGCTGCAGACTTGGAGCAATCCCAGCGCGGAAGTCCCGTCGCGGGCCATTATCACCCGGTAACCTTCTCTCTGAAGGAACGTGTTGAGCAGTTCCGACACCAGATTATCGTCGTCTACTATCATAATGGTGGGGAAGTTATCCATGCTGCTGAACCTCTACTTCGTTGCGGGCGTTACCTTGTTGAGGCCGAGATACATTCTGGCGGCGCTGACCCTGGGATGTTTCCTGTGCCAGTCGCTTTCTGATTTCATCTTGCTGTAGATGCTGTTGAGGTGATGTTCCACCGTCTTAACGTCGATGAACAGGTCTTCGGCAATGGCCGCGTTGGTGTGACCCTGGGAAAGAAGGCCGATGATCTCGATCTCTCTGGAGGTCAGTAGCTTCAGGAATGGCGGTTCCTCTCTCTGAGTCAACATCAACCCGGCGATGGCCGGATCCAGGATGACCTGACCGTTGGCAGCGGATGTGACTATTTTGCAGATCTGCTCCGCACTGTCCAGCGAATGCCTGAGGTAGACGGCCAAGCCGGTCCGGCACTGTCGCAAGAACCTCTGCAATTGCCTGCCTCCTTCGGCTCCGATAAATACCGGCAGCACGACCAGGCCCAGAGTGGGAAAGTTGTCTTTGACCTTGCCTAGCTCTTCGCATGCACCGTCGTCGAAATCTCTCACTCCCCTCACCAGAACATCCGGGCGGCGGCTCGAAACGCTGGAAAACAAGTCGAAATTGGCGCGGCTCGTTTCAACGCTCAGGAGCTCGAAGCCGCCCACCGATTCGAAGATGGTCTGGTACACCAGCCCGTAGATTTCCTGGTCATCCACCACACACACTCGCACCGCCGTGGTCTTAGTGTCAGTCACTGGTAGCCTCCGTTGCTAATACCGAGTCGAGGATATTGCGGTACCTCGAAGAAGCATTGATGCCTGGGCCCTGTAACTATGACTTGCCTGCGCAAGAGGAATGCGCAACCCGCTTTGACTGTAACAGTGAACAGTGATTTATAGCACCAAATCCAGGGTATGTCAATGGCGGTTTCATCCGTGTGGCTCTGTCCCGTTCTCATATAGGTAACGCTACTGATGTCGCGGCGGCCGCCAGTTGGTATAGTATAGTTGGAAAAAGGAGGGACAAAGAATGACAGTCCAACTTGCTCTTACGGTTAACGGCGCGCCCATTCAGACTGACTATTTTGTTCAGGCCTTCATAGATCACACCGTTAGTGGCATGATCGAGGCACTGGAAGGGACGGGCAAGATCAAAGATCTTGAGATGAGCATCGACGGTGACAAGGTGACGGTCCATCTGAATGGCGCTAACGTGCCGGTCAACGCTTTTGCCAGCAAGATGCTCAAGAGCACGACTGCTGGCATGCTCTCCCCGCTGAAGGGTGTCAAAGACGTCAAGGGAGTTAAGATCACCCTGAACAAATGACTGGCGACGGGATGAAAGCTTCAGAACCTGGCTCCAGGGAAGCCGCCGGCAAGCAGGCCGCCGCGCGGTGCAGCGACCTGGCGGCTCATGGCATTGCGGAAGGACCTTTCTACAAGCCCGGCTCGCCTGAAAGGACCCGTTTGTACGAAGAGGGAATCCCCGGCGAAAGACTGACGCTGACGGGGCATGTCTTTGATGCCGCCTGCCAGCCGGTAGCCGGGGCCTGGCTCGATTTCTGGCAGGCCAACGGTAAAGGGCGATACGACAATGCCGCCTATACGCTACGGGGACACCAGTATACTGACGCCTCGGGCAAATATGTTCTGGAAACGGTCATTCCGGGAGGATATTCGAACCGGACTCCTCACATACACGTCAAGATACGCCCGAACAGCGGCGGTCGGATCTTTACCACTCAGCTCTTCTTTCCGGGGTTGGCCTCGAACAAGCCGGACTTCCTGTTCGACGAAGCTATGGTTATGGAGTTGAAAGAAACGCCGGGCGGTAAGCTGGGGGCGTTCGATTTTGTGCTGGGCTCTCCGGCGGCCTAAATGGTCCTGCCGAAGTTGAGGCCCACTACGACCAGGTCAAAGATGTCTACCATTCCGTCTCCGTTGAAGTCGGCGTTGGCGTTGAAACCTGGCTCGCCGAAACGTTTGCTGAACGAGGAGGCTGTCAGTGATAGGTCTGTCGTATTTACCACCCCGTCGCGGTTCACGTCACCCGGAAGATACCCGGGTGATGGCGTGGGAGTTGGGAATGGACCTGGCGTCGGAGTCGGTGACGGCCACGGCGTCGGCGACGGCCATGGCGTGGGGAAAGGCGATGGTGAAGGCGTCGGTGTCACTGCCGGGGCGTCTGCCAGCTTGATGAGAAAGGCATCCCAATATCCGGAGATGGTCTGGCCGGGGAAAGTGCCGCGGGTATAGCCCGCCACATAGATGTTGCCCGACCCGTCCAGCGCGATGCCTCCGGCATAGTCCTCATAGGCTGTCCCGTATTGTGCGGCCCACACCTGGTTGCCGGCGCTGTCATACTTGAGCACGAAGGCATCCCATTGGCCGCCGCCCGAAGGGAATGTTCCGGGAAAGATGCCGTAAGTTTCCCCGGTGACAAAGACATTTCCGGAACTGTCCACCGCGATACCGTGCGTATATTCGTTGGCGCCAGTTCCGAATTGCCTGGTCCACAGAACAGCACCCGAACTATCGCACTTGGTAACGAAGCCGTCCTGCAGTCCGTGCCAGGTCTGTCCCGGAAAGGCGCCGTAAGTATCGCCGGCAGCATACACATTCCCGGCGGCATCCACTGCCACGGCGCGCCCGACGTCCTGGCTGCCGGTGCCGAACTCCGCGGTCCACAGGGCGTTTCCGGCGGCATCATACTTGCGTATGAATACATCATCAGCCCCCAGGTAAGTCCGTCCGGGATAGGCGCCCAGGGTGTACCCGGCGGCATAGGCATTTCCTGAACTGTCCGCCGCTACTGCCTGGGCCGCGTCATGGGTGCCGGTGCCGAACTGCCTCACCCACAGCATGTTGCCTTCGGCGTCATATCTGACGACAAAGGCGTCCATCTGGGATGAAGGGGTTGAGAGGCTCTGTCCCTCGAAAACGCCGTAAGTGTAGCCAGCCGCGTAGATATTCCCGCCGCCGACAGCCAGTCCCTTGGTGTACATGGTGTTGGCGCTGGAGAACGTCCGGTTCCATATCTGGTTGCCGGAGCTGTCATACCGGGCGATAAAGCCGTTGAAGGCGCCGATCAGTCCACCCAGCACCTGGCCGTCCCTGTCGCCGGCAACGTATATGTTCCCGTTGCCGTCGGTGGCTACACCTTCGGTAATCTCTTCAAGATTGGCGCCCCACTGCCGCGCCCATTGCAGGGTTCCGCTGCCGCCAATCTTCGCCACAAAGGCATCCCTGCCGCCGCCCGCAGTCTGGCCGGGGAAGGCGCCGTGGGCGGAGCCGCCGACGTATATGCTGCCGGAGCCGGACACGGCAACGGGCGCCGCGCTGTCGGTGCCATCGCTCCCGAATTCCGTGATCCAAACTACCGAGGGGGTTGGAAACGGCCCGGGAGGCATGTCCTTGGTTCGTAGCCCGGGAGTTGGGGTAGGAGCCGGGGCAGCCGCGGCGGCCGGCACCTCAGACGAAGGCTCGGGAGCCGCGGCTTCGGTCTGTTGAAGTACCAGGGCCGGGAGAATTGATAAGAGCAGGGCGCACAGAAGAAATGCTGCTTTTCCGGGGTGCCATCTTCTCACGCTCATTTGTCCTCCTGCCAGACAGGATGAGTATCAGGTAGCACTACCAGCCCGCCTTTTTCAGTTCAATTTGTCGGGTGGGTGCAACGACGCGATGCGGCGCTGAGCGTAACTCACCACGAAGTTCGGTCGGTCCCGTTCAACCGCCTTCGGCGGATTTCTCTTTACCCACCCTGCGTTAACTACTTTTCCTTGCGAGCTGGAATTGCCATTATTATACCATGTCCCGAAGAGGCTCTACCGTGTCTTATCAGTCAACAAGCTGGCCAGCAGTTCAGTCAGTCTTTTCATGGCGAAGGGTTTGGCGATTACGCCACGGAACCCGTAGTTCTGGTATTCAGCCATGATCGGGTCGTTGGCGTAACCGCTGGAAACAATGACTTTAGCTGCGGGGTCTATTTCCAGCACCTTTTGAACAGCTTCTTTGCCTCCCGTCCCGCCGGGAATGGTCAGGTCCATAATCACGGCGTCAAATCGGCGTCCGCGCTCTTTGGCTTTTCGGTACAACTCAACCGCTTCGTCGCCGTCTTTGGCTAGCTCGGCTTCATATCCGGTGACGTTCAGCATGTTATTGAGAAGCGTTCGGATTACCTCTTCGTCGTCCATCACCAGAATCCTGCCTCTACCGCGCAACGGGATGATATCTTTCCTTGCCCCCGTCCCGGCCTGGATCGGCTGCTTCGAAGCCGGAAGATAGAAACGGAAGATCGCGCCAGAGCCAAGTCTAGAATCAACGGTTATCTTGCCTCCGTGGTTCTTGATGATGGAATAGGCCGCCGCCAGGCCCAAGCCGTGTCCCTTCTCCTTGGTGGTGAAGTACGGCTCGAATATCCTGTTCAGGTATTTTTCAGGGATGCCGATGCCATGGTCCTCCACGCTTACCTGGATGTATTTCCCCGCCGGCAGCGACAAAGTATTCCCTTCCTCTAATTCCAGATTTCGTGCCTGTATCTGAATTGTCCCGCCCTCGGGCATGGCCTGGTCGGCGTTGATCACCAGGTTGCCGGTGACCTGGCTGATCTGGCCCTCGTCAGCCTCTGCTGAATAGAGGTCAGCCGGCAAAGAAAACTCGCAGCGGACTTTTGAGCCTCGCAAGGCAAAGGTGGCGCTGTCCTTTATCAGTGTGCCAAGGGCGATAGCCTTCTTGACCGGCGCCCCGCCCCGGGAGAACGTCAGCAGTTGCTGGGTCAAATCCCGGGCTCTGAGGGATGCCTTTTCTGCCTCGTGCAATCTGTCCGCAACTTTGCTGCCGGGTTGCGAATCTATCTGGGCCAATTGGATATTGCCCAGGATGCCGGTGAGAAGGTTGTTGAAGTCATGGGCAATGCCACCGGCCAGAATGCCTACCGATTCCAGCTTGGCGAAGGTTTGACGCTCCTCCTCGGCCCTCTTGCGGCCGGTGATGTCATGCGCCACGGTGAGGACCACTTTGGAGGAACCGATGTTCAACAAATTGGCATGTACTTCAAATTCACGCAAGGAGCCATCCTTACATCTGTGCGTCGTCGGAAAGATGTTTTCTCCTTTGCTGGCAAGCGTGCGTGTTCTTTCCGCCGTGATTTCGGGTGTCGAGCCCGGGTTGATGAAAGTGATGGGTTTGCCGATTATCTCTTCCCTGGAGTACCCGTGTGCCATCAAGCCGCTGGCATTGATATCGGCAATGACCGGGACCCCATCGTCACCATATTCCAGCATGAAGACGTTGTCGGCCGCCTGTTCAAACATGCTCCGATAACGCATCTCGCTCTGCTTGATGGCTGTTTCTGCTTCCTTTCGCATCAGCGCCGTTCCAATGTTAGATGCTATTCCCTCAAGTATTTCGATGGTATCGAGGTTGAAACATCCTTTCCGCCGGTCGTTGAACTGTACGAGCCCGACGATCCTTTCCGCGGTGCGAATGGGTACTAAGGCCACGGAGGCATAACCCTGATGTATGCACCGGTTGCGCGGATGGAACCGGGGATCATCGCCAGGCGGGATGTCCAGAATCGGGAATGAATCATTGGTCCAGGCGCTTCCTCCGCGTGTGAAGAGCGGGTTATGCGGGTCGGTCTTGCCGGAAACGACCAGGCCGCAGGTACACTCCAGGCTGACTTTTCCGTCTTCGCCCCGGCAGATGCTTCCAGTCGCGTCACGTTCGACCAGGGTATCTTCCGTCAGTAGATGATCCACGGAACACCCCTGCTGCACGAAATACGGGAAATCATCCCCGTGTTGCAGGCGGATGCCAACAGCATCAAAGCCGGTGGAGGTCTTCAACGTTTGGAGGACCATTCTTACCGATGACTGCAGATCCACCGGTTCATTCAGTATTCTCAGGACCTCTCGGCCCATTTCTCGATATTGTTCCGCCATTTTGCGCTCGGTGATATCTCTGGTCACACCTATCACGGCTATTACTTCGCCGGCAGGATTCTTCACCGGGCTGAGACTGGTGTTAATCCAGAGCTTCTTCCCATCGATGGTCATGTCGCCGTCGGCGTTGTATTCGGCGCTGCTTTGAAATACTCTTCTGACGTTCTCCGCGTACGTTGTGGCGAATTCGTTCTGGAAAAGATCAGGGAGTGTCTTGCCAACCATTTCTCCCGTGCTCTTACGCAACATACGTGCCGCCGAGGCATTCACCGATAGTATTTTATTGTTCTCGTCAATCAGATAGACGGCATCAGTCGTGCCTTCCACCAGGGTCTTGTAGGTTTCTTCAGACTGCCTGAGGGCGATTTCCGCCCTCTTACGGTCCGTGATGTCCTGTACCGTCCCCACCATCCTCATCGCTTTGCCAGAGCGGTCAAAGATTGTTTTGGCTTTGGCGTTGACGGTGCGCCTGGCACCGTCCTGCCGGATTATGCCCATGTCAATATCGTATGGGGCTTTGTCAGCCAGAGCATCCGCGATGGCCTTCTGCACCGTTTCCAGGTCGCCGGGTTCAACCGCTGCCAGAAAGGCCTCGAAAGAAGGCGCTACCTTCTGGGGGTCCAGCCCGAAGATGCGGTAGTTTTCTTCCGACCAGTAGAGAGCGCCGGTCAATGGGTCCCAGTCCCAGTTCCCTATGTGGGCATTTTCCTGCGCCAACCTGAGGCTCTCATCCTTGGCCTTGAGGGTCTCGGTCATCTTCTGACGCTCGGTTATATCCCGGATATTGCACTGGATAACTCTCAAACCGTCTACCTGGTAAGCATTGGCCACAACCTCCACGGCGATTGGCCGTCCGTCTTTGGCGACCAGCGGCAGGTGATCGTAACGGATGCAGCCGTTCCGGTGTAATTCCTGGTTCGAAAGCTTACTTGCCAGGGTATCTTTGAGCTCACCGATTTCCCACAGGTTCTTTCCGACAAGCTCTCCAATAGAATATCCCAGCAGGTCTTTGATAAACGGGTTGGCGTCAATGATCTGCCCCGTATCCCCGTTGAGAATCAGAATGGCGTCTTGAGCGGTCTCAAAGAGACGCCGGTATCTGGCTTCGGAATTCCTCAACTTGGCTCCGAGCAGGGTGTTCTCGGTGATGTCTTGTACTACTCCGGAGAGCTTGACTGTCCGTCCTCGACCGTCCTGGCGAGGCTGCATTATCGTATGATAGTAGGCGGTTTTGCCGCTCGGCAGCCTGACCTGGACATCGCGGACCACGGGTTGCCCGGTTTCTATTGCTCTGGCGCCATCATCTCTCAATAGCGATGCCTGCTCCGGCGTATAGTAAGCTGCCTCATCCGCCGGAGAAGGGGGGCCGAGTTTCTTATCGCGCTCGTATAGTACGTACGTTTCGTCGGACCACTCGATAGACTGTTTTTGGACGTCAAATTCCCAACTCCCGATGCGCCCCAGTTCCTGCGCTTCCCTTAAGTGCCGTTCTTTCTCGCTAAACGATTTCTTGACGGCCTCCTGGCGGGCATACATTCGTGACAGGATTATCCCCGGAATCAATATGAATGCCGTGCCCATTGATCTTATGTACACTTCGTAGGCGGAAGGATGCAATACCAGTTCGTCCAGAAAAGAATCTCCGGAGAAGAACCTAACGTCCATGATCGAGTCAACTATCCAGAAGCCTATGGCGATCAAGATCGAGACAGCGATTATTCTATTCTGGGTTATCATGAGTAACCTCCATTGATATCGAGTTCCTCACGCGGAAGCCGCCGATTCACACAATTCCTTTTTCACACGGTCACGAATCCATAGCTCAGGTCTAGCTTTCTGTTGATTTCGTCAAGCCTCTTGTCGAGGGTCCACATGGAGACACCAGCCAACCTGGCAGATGCGGACAGGTGGATTTCCACATAACCCAACCCTTTCCCCATTAGCTTGTTCTGCTCGATGAAGTGCAGGACTTCTCGGTGGCCTGCCTGAGCTACCGGAGGGAGTAACTTGAGCAGCGAAAGTACATCTGAACGGTTCTTGATATTGCAGCAGGCAAGTTCGCCAATGATAAACGGATGACACATCACCTGGCCGTCGTTCAGGAGTCTGGCAAGCTCGGCGTTTCCGTCCCGCAGGTGGGAAACCCATACGGAGGTATCTACCAGCACCATTTCTATTTCTCTGACGGCCGCCGGCGCGGTATCGATTTCAGGCTCTTTTCAGTGCCTCCCAGTTTTGCCAGTCTCCGGCTGCTTTCCCTGGCAATCAATGCCTCCAACCCAAGTTTGACCAGGGCGGTCTTTTCCCGTATCCCCGTCAGCGTCGATGCGCTGTCAATCAGGGAATCTTCGATGTTTAACGTTGTTCTCATAAGCCTTCTCCTACCTATATGCATCAGTATGCATGTTTGGTATGCATCCTGTCAAATATTCAGTTCTTCAATGTGGCAGAAAGCTTGAGAATGCGCTAGGGAGCCGTTGTCGACCTGATGAACTCCGCCGCCCACCTTTCGAGCGCCGTACCTCCAACCGACGGTTTGAGACGCTTCACCTCGGCGTTGAGCCACTTCCGGCTCTTTTCCACTACCGCGTGCCATTCGTCCCTCCTGACGCGGAACTCGGCTTCCAGAAGGGCAAACAACGCGGCAGTGCACACCAGCCTGTAACTGTCAATCTTGCCCGCCGACTTCTTGTCCGTCTTTATCCAGGCGGCGGCTTCTTTCAGTTTAGCCGGGTCTATTCCGAGGCTGCTCGCCTGTTCGGGGCGGGCAATAAGAAAGCCGCCCTCGGCCGTCTGCAGGGCCAGGATGTTCTCCAGGGTGACGGTTATCATGGGCTGCATTGTCCGTGAGTCCAGGTCCGTCTCCCCGCCGACAAGGTCGGCGTTGAACTCCTGGCCGTAGTAGATTCCCCCCATCGGTGAATGGGCTCCAATGCCTCGCATCGGTTGGGACATGGCTCCCCGGTCTATCGCCGGCATGACCGGGACTTTTCTTACGCCCATTTCGCCTTTGGCCTTATCCGCGCTGACTCTGGACTCGATGCCAACAAAGCTTGTCTCCCTGGATAACAGGCAGTACTGACGGGAAATCGCCATTATCTCGGTCTTCACGGCTTCTTCTTTGACCTGTGCCTCGCGCGACCCTTTCGCGCGATCAATCGCTTCCTCGAGGTCGCTGATTCTGCTGCGCGCCCAGAGCAACGGCAGCGCAAATCGGTAACCTTCTACCTTGACATTGCTGACCGACCACCTCCTCTCGACCCCGTTAACCCGTCCCGACAGCCCAACGCGCAGTGGGACAGGCGTCTTGAGGGACAACCTGGCGAAAATGGAAACACCCGTCCCCCAGTGTACGGCTGGACTAATCGGGGCTTGCACTGCCTCGCCCCCCCAATCCACTCTCATACCGTCTAGTCTTCCTTCGGTGGCGCTTTTGAACAGGCGAAGCACCTTGGGTTCGATGCGTTCTTCAGGCTCTACTATCTCCGCGGCTCCCCCCGACAGCGCCGCCATTTTCGTCAGCAGGCGCACGTTGGGACTTGCTCCGATGCCGATGATGAAGAGCCGGGTTTTGACGTCACTCCTGGCTAATTTCAGGAGCTCCGCCTCACTGCCCACGTCGCCGTCGGTGAGCAGCACGACACTCCTGTGGCAGCCTTCCAGCACCGGACGACGGTAGACGTCCAGCAACGGGGGAAGCAGTTCGGTCCCTCCCATGTCAACGTCGGTGCGGGCGAGGAGACGAAGCGCGGCGCCGAGGTTATTGGAGTCGTAGGGGAGAGGGGAAGGAAACAACTGCACATAAGTAGAGCCGAACCGGTACACGTTAAATGCCGTTCCTGCCCGGAGGCCCCTGAGGAATAATTCCAGTGACTTCCTGGCCTGGTCGATGGAATTGCCGGCCATGGAGCCAGAACAGTCGAGCAGGAATTGCACTTCAGAGTCGTTCCGCCCGGGCGCTGAGGCGGCCGCGAGGCTATCGAACTGCGGGGTAAAGTCTACTTGAAGATAGTTGTACGCCTCGTCGCAGCAGGCGAACCCCCTGGTCTCGAAGGCCTGGCGGTAGGTGACGGCCAGGACGAAGTCCCGGTCCATTGTCACCGTGGTACTGGAGAATTCGATGGTCGTGGCATGTTCGGAATACTTGGTGCGGATACGGTGAGAAGGAGAATCCACTTCCGCGACGTCCTCCGGCCGCAGGATGTCAAGTTGGAATTCCAGCCCCGGTTGGACGGCGGACTGGAACCGCGGATTGATCGCGGCGCCAACGGGTACGGCGCCGTGGCCGGGCATTCCGGGCGCTACATAGCGAGGGGATATTGTCCTGGGAAGGCAAAAGCTGACTTCGTTGCCTTTGGCTTCCAGCGGGGAAATGTATTCTATCTCTACGACCACGTCGGTCCGGGGGCCTACTTTACCAGGGGAAATCGCAAAGATGTTCGGCCGTTCCTCGTCCACCAGGTATTCCCCATCAACTTTCGACGCTGAGTCTTCAGACAACTTGAGGGCCTTGCCGCTTTCCTCCATTTGCCCGCGTAGTATTCTGTCCCCGGTTGCCACGGTGAAGCCGCAGACGGAGGCGCTTTCCGGCAGGTGGAGCCGGTATACCGGCTCGATCGTTTTTGGCTCCCCGGTTTCGCACCCCGCCCCCGCCCTCCCGCCT
>ORJL011918600.1_pt1 | contig 17611 bp, 9 predicted proteins | sample 1779941 | NCBI WGS metagenome assembly ORJL01 (sample SAMEA104232317, study PRJEB22302) | groundwater metagenome | biome: forest; feature: aquifer; material: groundwater | place: USA | collected 2011-08-07 | depth 5.8 m | reverse complement strand
CGTCACGTTTCGGGAGGGGCTCCAGTCGCATCTGGGCTTCGCCTTGCTGGAAGATAGATGGCGTGGATGTGCTTGTGGGTCCCCTAGGCAACACCAGCACCGGCGGTTTTCAGCGCATGCCTGGCCATGGTCAGGCCGGTAGTATCGCTTTGAACGCCCACCAGGACACCCCCCAATGACACGCCGAACTCGTAGCACGCGTAGAGCTCTGAGGACAGCCCGAAGCTCTGACGAAGCGCTGTCTCCAGACTGCTGTCTCTCACGCCTCCGGCAGTCACCGCCGGGACAAAGGCGCCGAGAGCGACGGTATGCCCGATCCCCGGAAGCTCTGCCTCCGCCCTGTCGAACCCGCATCCCAGGGAGACCGCCTGCGTGCCAGGGCTATCCTTCATTAGAAGACCGATCTCGGTCCCCTTGTAGCCCCGAGACTGAAGTTCCCTGGCAGCGCTCTCCGCGGAGGCCAGATCTCTAAAGAGCTTGACCAGTGCCTTTGCCATTGTCTCCTCCTTGTCTTCTATTTGGGCGGTTGAAACGCATTGCATTTCCCTTACCGGCTGATACAACGCTAGTGGCGTGTCTTCAGCAAGCCCTTGCCCTGAGAGTCGATCATCGCATCCGGCCACAAGCGTCGCCCCGCCAGCATCATGGTGCCCGTCGCCACGTGGCCGTTGTGGCCGATGGTGGTTAGCTGACCTGCGCCGTTGGACGACGCCGGATGAGTGCCCACGTAGCAATAATCTCCGACGACAGCGCCGTCATCAATGACGGCTGTGTCCACCACGGAGTTGCGTCCGACCCGGACGTTGCTGAAGAGCACCGAGTTACGCACCACAGCGCCCTCCGCTACCACGCACTGCGGCCCGATGACAGAGTTGCACACCTCGCCGTCTACGCGGCTGGCTGGACTGACAAGACTGTTGTCCGGTCCCTCGGCCCGTCGCTGTGACTGGCGCAAGGGGAAGGGCCGGCCAGCCGAAGCGCTGGGAAGAGGGTGGGAGCCGGACTCGAGCATCAGCAAGTTGGTCTCGTGAAATGTCTGCAGGGTGCCGACGTCCCTCCAGAACCCGGAGAACCTGTGGGCGAATACCCTCGCGCCGTCCACGATCGCCCTGGGTATCACGGAATGGCCGAAGTCGTGAGAGGACCCGGGGTCGGCGGCATCTATGCGGAGCACCCTCTGCAAGAACCTGGTGGAGAAGGCGTAAATGCCCATGGAGGCCAGCCGTCCCTTAGCAAACGCTGGCTTCTCCTCGAACTGTACCACCTGACTATCCCCGGCTACAGTCAGGATCCCGAACCGGTGCGCCTCTTCTGGTGCGACCTCCACGGCGCTCATGGTCAGGTCCGCCCGGTTGTCCAGGTGGAATTCCAACAACGGCTTGTAGTCCATGAAGTACACGTGGTCGGCCGCAAGAATGAGGACTGTCCTGGCCCCGCTGGCTTCGAGATAGCGGAGGTTCTCAAAGACCGCGTTTGCTGTGCCGGAGTAGGAGCCAATCCTGGGCACAAGGACGTCCAGGCGCCGGTGATGCGGGGGCGACCAGGCTTCGAGTTGTCTCAGATAGCCAGCGAGGGCGTCGCGCTGGTAGTCGGCCAGCACCCCTACCTGCTGTATCCCTGCCCTCAGAGCATTGATGAGAGGAAAATCTATGAGTTTGTGGTGCAGCCCCATAGGCAGCAAAGGCTTGGGGCGGTGCAGGCATAGCGGACCCATCCGGGTGCCGCGACCGCCGGCCAGGATGAACCCCAACACATCGCTGTTCATGGCTGTCTCCTTTGCTTGCGGCCCGGCACTGTTCATCAGGATGCCCAGTGTACCAGCCCGAGGTCGTGGGGGTGGGCCAGGTCCAGATGTCGTGGTAGGACACGCAAGGAGTAGCCGTAGAGGCCGCTAGACTGACACTGAATGCTGCCTTCGAAGAGATAGTCGTTCTGCCCTGAGCAGGCGACGCAACTCATGGGAGCTGTCAAGCCTGGACGAATCTGGCCTTCGGCATTGACCAGGCCGTGATACAGTTCAACGGACACATCCTCCGGGCTTAGCGCTCCCAGATGGAGTTGGGCGCGGACTCTCAGGCTGGAGCCGACCCGCGTCTTGGCTCCATCGAGGGCTTCCACGCCGGCGACATGCAGTTGAGGCCAGTACCTCCTTAGCTTGTCCTTCCACTGGCCCAAAGTTCGGGAGCGTGCAGCGGCATTGGCAGCCAGGGAATACTGCCTTGAGGCGCAAGGGACATAGAACTTTTCGTAGTATTCTTTTACCATACGGTGGGTATTGAACTGGGGACAGACGGCTCTCATGGAGGCCTTCATCCGCTTTATCCAGCCTCGGGGGAGCCGGTCGCCTCCCCGCTCGTAGAACAGAGGAACCACCTCTTTCTCCAGCAGGTCGTAGAGGTCCTGGGAAACGATGTTCTCATCGTGCTCTTTGCTTCCGCAGGTATCGCCGATGCCAATGGTCCAGCCTGCCCCGGGGTCCTGTACCTCGGCCCACCAGCCCTCGCTCCCTGTGATGTTGATGACGCCATTGACCGCCGCCTTCATCCCGCTGGTCCCGCTTGCCTCCTGGAGGTGGCTGGCGGTATTGAGCCAGACATCGCAGCCCTGAACCATGTAGCGGGCCACGGTCAAGTCATAGTCCTCCAGGAACACGATGCGGTTGTGCACGTTGTCCTGGCGCGCAAAATGGACCAGGTAGCGGATCAGCTCCTTGGCCGGAGCGTCCTCGGGATGTGCTTTCCCGGCAAAGACGATCTGGACCGGGCGGTCCGCGTTGGACAGAATGCGGGCAAGCCGGTCCGGGTCGCGCAGGAGGAGGTCGGCTCTCTTGTATGTGGCGAAGCGCCGGCCGAAGCCAATGGTGAGAGCGGCCGGGTCCAGGGTCTCGCCAGCCTGGGCGAGCTCCGTTGCCGGGGCTCCGCGCCGTTCGAACTGAGCGCGAAGCCGTCGGCGGGCGAAGGCCACCAATCTCTCACGTCGCCTCTCGTGAGTACGCCACAGCTCTTCGTCAGGCATCTGCTCCAGGCCTTGCCACGCTCTCTCGTCCGATGGGTCCTCCAGCCAGCGGTCACCCAGATAGCGGATAAGCAGAGGGTACACGTCGTACCCCGAGACCCAGGAGAGGTGGTGCACGCCATTGGTCACGTGGGCGATGGGGGTTTCCTCTTCGGGCGCTCCCGGCCATAGGCCTTGCCACATGCGGCGCGCCACCTGGCCGTGTTGCCGGCTGACGCCGTTGGCCTTGGATGAGAGCTTCAGGGCCAGGATAGCCATGCAGAAAGGCTCGTTGCAGTCTCCAGGGTTCTGCCTTCCCAGATCGAGGAAGTCCTCTCTCGATAGACCCAGTGCGGCCCGGAAGGCGGCAAGGTTCTGTTCCACCAGCTCAGGGGGAAACATATCTATCCCGGCGCGAACGGGGGTGTGGGTGGTGAAAGTGAACCCGGCAACTGCCGCCTCCCGGGCCTCTTGGAAGCCAATGCCCTGCTCTTGCATGATCTCCCGTGTTCGTTCCAGGGCTGCAAAAGCGGTGTGGCCCTCATTGAGATGGCACACCGACGGATGGATACCGAGGGATCTGAGCGCGCGAAAGCCTCCGATGCCTAGCATCATCTCCTGGCGAATACGCACTTCAGTCCCGCCGTTGTAGAGCCGCCCGGTTATGCCCCGGTCTTCCCGACTGTTTGAGGAGAGATTGGTGTCGAGCAGGAACAGGGGGATGCGGCCCACCTGGGCACGCCACACCTGGGCTTTGACCTGCCGTCCGGGGTATGCCACTTCGATGGTCACGGAATCGCCGTTCTTGCCTAACTCGGGCCTGATGGGCAGATTGTGGAAATCGTTTACGGGGTAGAGCTCCTCTTGCCAGCCATCCCGGTTCAGGAGTTGGCGGAAGTATCCTTCCTGGTAGAGCAATCCGACCCCCACGAGGGGCAGATTGAGGTCGCTGGCCGACTTGAGGTGGTCTCCTGCCAAGACCCCCAGACCACCCGCATAGAAAGGGAGGCACTCCGTAATGCCGTATTCGGCGCAAAAGTAGGCGATGGGTCTGTCGCGGGTTGGAGCTGGGGCGCGCTGGTCCCACGCACTCTTCCCGGCCATGTATTCGTCCAGACTGCGGCAGACCCTATCGAGATGAGCCATGACACTGGTATCGCCGGCGGCTCTCTCCAGCTTCTCCTGGGCAACTTCTCCCAGGAGGCGTACTGGATTGTGTCCGCAACTCTCCCACAGGTCCCGGTCCAGGCGGCGAAACAGATCAATAGTGTCGTGGTCCCAGCTCCACCGCAAGTTGTACGCCAGGTCAGAGAGGCGCTTCAGCCTCGGGGGCAGATGAGGCGCTACGTGGAAGGAGCATATCGGCTGTGGCATGGTTGGCAGTCCCCTTCTTCCCTACGCTCCACCGTCTATGACCACGGTCATGCCTTACAAGAATTCCCGCTGATGACCCGGCAAGGTTGGTCCGCACAGCGTGCTTGCGAGCAATGCCCACCGCTAATCAAGGTTGCCAAGTGCCCTCAGGCGCTTCCCGATGGTTCAGGAACATGGACAGCACCGCCGCCTCAGAGAGGTCAGAGTCCGCTCGTTTGACCAACGCGTCCAGGGCAGCCAGGACTCTGAGGTTGTCCCTGAGCGATACCTTCGCTGTGTTCCCGTTCGTTCCCTCAAGGCTGAGGAGTTGTAGCAGCACGTCTTTGCGTTGCTGGCCAAGGGTACCCAAGGAATAGGAGAGTTCTACGACGGACCGGAGACGTTTGCGCCCAATGGAGCGCAGGCCTTCCTCTATCCACTCCGTCATCAGTGCCACCGTGAGCAAATCGGTCTTGGCCCCAGGGCTCTCTAGTTCGGATGCGTCTTCCAGGTCTTGGTCGCCCCCGTCGAGCTCCTGGGTTTGGCCGCTGGCTGGCGCTGGCCGACGCACTGGTCGAGCCAGAGGCCTGGCCCTGGCGGCGGATTCCGGCCCGCTGTGCGATCCGTTGCCGCTTTGCGCTGCTCTGGAGGTCGGCTGGGCTGGCTCTCTTTTGACCGAGGACCGTGGGGGCGCTTCGCCGGGCGCGGGATAGTCTTCTTTCCTGGGCGCTGTTTCCACCGCTGTGGGCACACTAGCTGCAGGTGGGCTATACTGGCTGCTCGGCGGTGTGGCTCCAGGGCCGAAGTTCATAAGCGGACTGCCTCCGTTTCCGGGCATGAACATTGGGCCGCCCATGTTGCCTGGCATGAAACCCTGTCCCTGATTCACCATCTGTGGCATGGGGGGCACGTACTGAGGCATGGGGGGCACGTAGGTGTTCTCCTGGTGGGGGCTGGTCTGGGGTCTGTCATCGGAGACCTGGCGCACCACAGGCGCCCTTTCGCTATCCAGTTGAAAAGGATTCTCGGCGCCATTGAGCAGGTGTTCTCTGATGTCAGTAAGGGTCTCCTTGATCTGGCTTTTGAGGACTTTGACTTCGGCCTGCAACCCTTCCGTGTCCTTGTCCATTGTCCAACTCCTCTGTTTCAGGCTGCTTGTGCCGCTGCCCAAAGGCCTTCCTCTGGGCAGCGGCGCCAGGCTAGCTCAGGCCAAAGACATCCTTATCGGAGGTCCATGACATCGTCTATTACCGCGGGGAGTGTCCTCTCCAGGGTCAGCGTGCTCCCCGATTCCGGCTTCACCTCGATGGTGAAGGTGTCGTATGCGTCCAGAGCAACCGTGAGAGCGGTGAGGCTGACGGTTATCTCAAACTGCTCGCCGGGCTCCAGCAAGTTGTCGCCGTCGCCCTTCCCCATCTTCGTCACGGTCCAGGCAGCGTCAGCTACCTGCTGGACACTGTCCAGGATGGAGACTATAGCCAGGTGGCTCTTGGTAGCCTCGTCGGAAAGCAGGCCATCGCTGTCGGCATCGGTGGTGGTTGACAGGTCTATGGGCTCGCCGTCCAGGGCATTGGCGACACTGAAGATGACCTGGTCAATGTCGTTGTCGCTGTCGGTGTCCTTGGCCACCACCGGCCCCACCACTATCATGGAACCCCGGGCCTGCTGGAGACCGGAATGGATGGCCTCTTTGCCCTTCTCCGAAGAGAAGATGCCTGCCGAGAGAACGGTGTAGGCGAATACCGAGGCCACGACCACGAAAGCTATCAGGATGATGGCCGTTTCCAGACCGGTTATGCCTCGCTGGTCTCGGATCAGCTTCGTCAGGCGGTTACGCATTGATTGTCCTCCTTCTTTTCTGTATTGGTACGGGTTAGTTGAGGTCCATGCTGACGTCGACCACCGAGGGGATGGTCCGCTCGATGATGAGCGTGCTGCCTTCTTCAGGCCTCAGATGAATGCCGAAGCTGGTATAGGGCACAGGCATGGGGCTGAGCGCCTCCAGGTTCACCGTGATCTGCATCTTTTCCCCGGCTTCCAGGAGGTTGTCGTCGTCCCCCTTGCCCAACTGGGTCTTGGTCCAGGCAACATCGTTCACGCGCTGGTCCTGGTCCACAAAAGCGATGGTCATTACGTGGCTCTTGGTGCCTTCGTCCGAGATTATGCCGTCGCTGTCGGCGTCGGAAGTGGTGGACAGGTCGATGGCCTCTCCATCCAGGGCGTTGGCCACCACGAAGTCGAGCTGTACCAGCTCACCGGGAGCTTCCACCAAGTCAACGTTGATGGTGGGGGCTGCCGGGTCAGAGGCGGCGCTGATGCCCACGCAGAGCACGGCATTCAGGGCCGATGGGCTGGCCATCTTGAGCTGGACCCGAGTCCACCCGTTGGCCGAGGTGATCGCCGGTATGTTCAGGGTTTCCTCTGGGCTGACACAGGCCGCAGTCTCATCGATAACCAGAGTCAGAACGTTAGCGGCGATGTCAGTATCGGTCTTGATCCAGAACCGGACGGAATAGTGGTCGCTGATGTCCATGGAAGTGACGTTCTCGTACGCCACCAGGCCGGTGCTGAACAGCGCGGCTATGGCGAACTCCACACTGGCATCGCCCTCTTTCTTATCAGTGGTGTCTGTGCTGCCAGTCACGTTGGCCGAGGCGGTCCAAGCGTCATCCGCGTCGTCAATCTCATCCGCGGTCACTGCGGTAGCCTTCACGCTGCCAGCCAGGGTCATGGAACTCCTGGCCTGCTGCAGCCCGGAGTGGATGGCCTCTTTGCCCTTCTCCGAAGAGAAGATACCGGCGGACAGCACGGTGTAGGCCAAGACCGAGGCCACCACCACGAAGGCGATGAGGATTATGGCCGTCTCCAGACCAGTAATGCCGCGCTGGTCTTGATGCGCTCTCCTCAGTAGATTCTGCATAGTTTTCCTCCTCTCTCTCGTGTTCCGGGGCCCTACTTCAGGTCCATAACATCATCAACGTTGCCCGGGACGGTCCTCTCGATGATAAGGGTGCTCCCTTCGGCGGGTTTCACTTCCAGGGTGAAGGTGTCATACGCGTCCAGGACGGGGCTCAGGGCCGTCAGGGTCACAGTGATCTGGAATTTCTCGCCGGGCTCCAGGCGGACGTCGCTGTCGCCTTTGCCCATCTGGGTGGTGCTCCAGGTGATATCGTCCACCCGCTGGCTCTTATCCAGATAGGAGATGATCATGTTGTGGCTCTTGCTGGCTTCGTCCGAGAGCACGCCGTCGGCGTCGGTGTCGGTGGTCGTGGACAGGTCTATGGGCTCGCCGTCCAGGGCGTTGGCTACAGTGAACACGATCTGATCGAAGTCGTTGTCACTGTCGGTGTCCTTGCCCACCACGCCGCCCACCAGCTCCATGGAGCCTCTAGCCTGCTGAAGTCCGGAATGGATGGCTTCCTTGCCCTTCTCAGAGGAGAAGAGGCCGGCGGAGAGGACGGTGTAGGCGAATACCGAGGCCACGACCACGAAGGCTATCAAGATAATAGCCGTTTCTAGCCCGGTGATGCCCTTCTGGTCCTTATTGATCCTTGCGAACAGCTTCCTCATTGTTGCTTTTCCTCCTTATCGAATCTGACATGGGGAAACCGACCCCTATCGTTGCGGTCTTGTTTCATTTCATATGCTGCCTCCCCCGTCGCACCACTGCTTTTTTGTATCCCCCCGCATATTTTGCTTCGACTTCAAACAGTCAGCCGCGCTGTTTCCGACCAGGCTGCTTCCGACTGGTGCTGACGGCTAAAGACTAGCCGCAAGGCAGGTGCGAGGAATAGGAAGGCAGCACCCAGTTAAGCGTGGGTTTCCCCACAAAAAAGAGTGGGTGTTTGCCCCCGAAATAGTTGCGGGATTTCCTCCCCCTAACGGGAGGGTTTCCCTATTGTGCCATGCCCCATGCAGGGGCAGAATGGTGGTTGTCAGGCTAGGATTCGAACTCAAGACCCCGACAGTTGACGGGCCGCCAGCACTAATAGGGATGGTGATGAATGTCAACCGCAAACAACGGGCATAGGAATGAAGCTCTCAAGGTCCAGCTGCACGAGGAACGGCGGGGTCCCATTGACATGTACGTGGCACCCCGAGATACGCAGTACCGCGTGAAGGTGTATGTCGCTGAGGAGCAACAGATACTAAGAGAGGCATATCAGTCCTTCTTTCTGTCCCGCTCCGACATCCAGGTCTTGGGCGCCTCCAGCGAGACCAGTGGCGATTACCTGATAAGGATGGCGGAGGCTCTCAAGCCGGACGTAATGCTACTGGGCTTCAAGATACTCCAGCCGGCCACCGTCGAAAGGCTCAAGAGCGTGCGAGAGAGCTGCCCCGGCGTCGCTACAGTAGTGCTCTCGGCATACTACGATGTTAAGGGGATCAAGGCCTTGCGGGAGTTCTCGAGGGGCGCTTCAACGGGCTGCGCCTATTTGCTGAAGCACACCATAGATACGGTGGAACAACTGATCCAGGTAATCCATTCCGTGGCGCAGGGCCGCATCATCCTGGACCCGGCGGTTATGGAGGGGCTCATCACCATGGCAGATGCCAAGTCGTCCATGCTCAAAGAGCTAACCCCCAGAGAGCTGGAAGTCTTGAGCTGGATGGTGAAGGGATACCGGAACGACACCGTTGCCGAGGTGCTTTGCCTGGAGCCCAAGACAGTGGAGCGGCACATCAACAGCATCTACAGCAAGCTGGGGAACTGCCCCGACTCCCAGCATCCTCGTGTCCATGCCATCATGCTATACCTGAGGGCCACAGGGATGCTGCCGGCGGAAAGTTTCGACAAGCAGGACGAATGACGAGTCTAGATGAATGCCATCAGTTGCGTCAGGTTCCAGGCGACGATGGCTATGAGAAGAAAGATGGAAGGCAACAATAGCCTTGCCGGGGTCAGCCAGGCGATGAGCAGGGGGATAAGTCCCTTGACTAGCAGGAGGGCGCCCGGGTCCTCCAACAGGGAGCGCATCAAAGGGTTGACCTCGTGGAAGCCCTCCTGGCGGGCGCCCATCAGGGTGAGCAGGAGGTCAGCATAGACGAAGGCCAGGAAGCTCGCTTTGTGAAGCGCTCCCTGACGGAAGGTCGCGGCGGATTGAAGGAGAGTACTCAATCCTATTTCACCCCGTGCCCGAGATGCGACCTGGCGTTGCGCGTGTCATCCGCGCCGCCTGACTTCATATTATAGCTCGGGTCATGCCTCGAAATCCACTGCGGGTACGTTCCCCGAAAACAGCGATTGACCCGTCAGCACAATTGCGGGGCAGCGTCTCTTATGCCCCAGGATTAATCCTGGGGCATACCCATAACCCCAATCGTTCACTTCGGTCCGTTTGGTTGACCCTCCTTGCCATTCACATGACCGGTGTGTCGGCGTCGGTGCAACAGCTCCGCAGTCTGTTGAGCCAGTCAACTGAGCGGTGGCCCCATTCCGAGCGGCTGCCTGTTTCACCTCCCCCGCACAACAATGGAGCCGCCAACCACAACGCATATCGGGGCAGCGTCATCGGGCGCGCCGGGCTGGCTGTCGTAGACCACAGCATTTCCATTGTTCTTGTCCCAGATCTTGACCCGCACCTTGTCGCTCCCAGTTCGTCCCCCATCCACCACGCTGATGAGGAACCCGTAGCTGCCTGCGCCATTGACGGTGCCCGAGCCGGTCAGCCGGGCCTGATCGCCATTGATCAGGAGTGAATCTATGGAGGCACCCCGAAGCAACAGGTTGGCCTGGGGCAGATGGAACACCAACTGGCCCTGCGGCGCGGGAGCGCCCTGGGACTGCGAGGCGACCAGGCTGAATACGGCCTTGCCCCCCGGCGGAGAGTCGAACCACCCGGCCCCAGCTACCAGGGTCAAGCCTGTGTCGGGGGCGGCCCTCTGCACCACGACCTGGGCCGTGTCGGTGCCCGTCTGGCCGGACTGGTCGCTCACCCGCAAGCCGACGATGAAGGTGCCGGCGGTGGTGAAGGTAGCGACCGTGGTGATGCCGCTGGCGTCATCGTATTGGCCGTCGTTGTCCAGGTCCCAATCGAAGCGGACGGTAGAACCCGAGGGCACCGAAGACGCGGACGCATCCACGACCACGGGGACCCCTTCGGTGGTGCTGTATGGGCCACCGGCCTCGGCGGTAACGGCCCCGTAGTAGCTGCCCTTCTTGGTGCTGACCGCCACGTTGCCCGAGGCATCCACCGCCTGAACGAAGAACTCGATTTGCCCGGCGGTCGCGCTGGCGCTGCCAGTCCACTGGCTGGTACCCGTCGTGCGCTTGAGGTCCACGGCCTTCCAGGCGCTGGCGCCATCGCGGAAGAGGACAAGCACCCGTGTCACCTCATCCTGGCTAGCTTCCATAGCCTCTACGCTGAAGGTAGCCTGAGGCCCCGTGGCTGCTGCGTTTATCTTCCCGAAGCGAGGCGGCGCGAAATCGGCGCTCGTCGAGTAGTAGACCTCTACATCTACCGAGGTCAAGAGACGCTGCACACCTCTACCCGCGGCGTCACGGAAGAACTGGCCCGGCACCAGGACCAGCTTCTGCTTTGGACCGTCGGGGCCGTTGAAGCTGGATATGCTCTGGAACTTTGTGGGGAACACCACGTCGCCGAACTCGGGGGCTGGCTCGCTGCCGGACAGGTCAATGACTGGCCGGGCAAAGGCCACGTCGAATCCTGGCTGGTCGGCCGAGGCAAGGCCGGTGATCAGCGCGCCGTGGGCCTTCGTGCCCGCCCTGGTCACGTCGAACTCGGTGCGCGGCTGGATGGGCCGGTAGTGGGTCACCTGGCTCTGGCCGTTCACCTGATAGTAGCTGCCCGTGCGCCCGTTGATCAGTTGGAAGGCTGGCCGGGCATTTATGGTAGCCGTCTCAACTGTCGGCGCGGAGGCCGTTGACCTGGTACTGCTCGATGACGTAGAAGTAGTCTTGGACGAAGACTGGGCTGTAGTGGTTGAAGACTGAGTGTTCGCCGCTCGCTCCGGGCCCAGGCGGTACATCGGCAGGCCGTAGAAGGTGGCGTCGGCCAGGGCCTTCTCGTCATAGACTCCGTAGACGCCCAGGGTGCCAAAGTATTCCTGCTTGGCGAAGGTCAGGGCCTGGCCCACGGTCATGCTGCCGTCCAAGCGCTGGGCGAAGAGCGTCATGAGGCGCTCCGAGAGGGCCACCGCCTCGGTGTCGCCGTAGCCGTAGCCGGCGTTGCCCACGTACAGGGCGCCCTGCTGCCCGTAGACCTGCGCCCAGTCCAGGAGCCGCCGCGATTCCTCGGTCGTCGGCGCGCCCACCAGGACATCGGCCACGTTGAGGCCGGCGTTGCACCCCATGCTGAACAGGATGCGTCCCAGGAGCCTGGCCGGCCCAAAGGCGGTCACGTCCTGCGACGTGAATAGCTCATCCTCGGCCCCTGTCGCGTTCTGGTCGGCGGGCAGCGCCCGGTAGTGGTCGTAGTGAGCGTTCAAGGACGCTATCCCCGGAGGCAGGCCTGGCGCTGACGGGTTGAGCTTCGCGAGGAGGTCTCGGGCTGTCCAGGTCTCAGTGATGAGCGGGTCCACAGCGTATTTGCCTCCCAGGATGCCCGCCACGCTCTTGGCGCCATCGGCCAGGAAGTCGTAGCCGGTGACCAGGGCGGTCTTGGGGTCCAGGATGCCGTTGGCAGCGGTGTAGCGCTTCAGTGTCTCCACTATTTCCGACGGGGTCTCCACGAGCCGTCCCACGGCCGCATCGGGCACGAATAGCTGCCTGCCCAGCCACGGCACAGGGTCGAAGTCGCCGTAGACGTCGTCGGTCAGCATGTGCTCGGTGACGAAGCTGCCGAACAGGGCGTTGTTGCCGCCGAAGGCGACGTTGCCGGCATAGTCCCGCTGGTTGGACAGCCTGGTCAGGTCGGGCACGCGAGCCATGGGCACGATCTCGTCGGAGCCGGCGATGACAACGTACTTGAGGTTAGGCAACATGCTCTGGCCGCTGGAGGAAACTCGCAACCGCTGGACCAGAGCGGTAATGGCCGAGACCACGTTATTGGCCGCGGTCGGAGAGCAGGGGTTCTGGTTCCAGGCCGCGTAGGCCGTGCGGACGGCGGCGTCCCCCTCCACGGGGATGACCACCCCGTTGGCCGGCCCGGAGCTTCCCGCAAGCCTGGCCAGCTCGGCCATGACCTGGCCCGCCGCCTGCGGGCCGTACATGTTGCCCAACTGCTCCTGGTTGACCAGGTAAAGGGTGTTGATGGAAGGAGAAACGCTGGCCGGCAGGACGCCGGCCACAGCCTGGCCCGCGAAGGGGAAGGTCCGGGCGGTGCATCGCGGCGCCACCGTCGACGGCGTCACCTTGACGCGGAGGACGTAGGGCAGGTCGCTGAATGACCCGTTGTAGCCGGACACCTGTATGGTGTAGTAGCCGGTCTCGCCGCGGGTCAGCGTGCTGGCGGACTCATCGTTGGTGGAGCGGTTGGCCGAGATGCTGCTCAACGGCAGCGACGCCAGCGAGATGTCCTGGAGGGTCTCCGGCGGCAGGGCGCGGCCGGTGTTGTCCAGGAGCAGCCCTTCGTCCTCGACGGGGATGCTGCTCAAGGGGATGGAGCTGAGGGGAACGGAGCTGATCGGCGCCGTATGCGGCCGGTAGAGCACCAGGTCGTCATCGTTGGCCAGGTGGCTCAGATAGATGTTGACGCGCGCCCCGGCGTCGGTGGGCACCGCGATGCGGAAGTAGTCAACATCCGAGCCGCTGTTGATGTGTCCGACGTACAGAGTATCCGGAGCGATGACGGGAGCGTTGGCCGGATCGTTGCCCTCCGGCTCGAAGTACTCGATCACCGCCACCGGCGACTGGCCGGTCTGCGAGACTGCTGTTCCGCTCGACGCCACACTGACCGACGAAGCGAAGGCGCCGACGCGCAGCCCGGGCCAGGCCTGGAAGTCCAATCGGGCGGTGGCGCCGACGTTGAGCGTTATGCCCGGGCGCCAGGTCAGGGTCTGGCCGCTGACCTGCGGGTTGGCCACTGAAGCGGGGCTGCCGGGCAGGATGGCCAGCGCCGCGCTTCCCGGCACATACAGGAAGCCCTCAGGAAGCTGGACGGAGACCTCCAGGTCACTGGCGGGACTACCGCCGGAGTTGGTGAGATTCACGTGATAGTGCAACGCCGGCCCGCCTGCAAACCGCTGGATCCCCATCTGGTCCAGGGACAGCTTCTCCCAGGGGAAGTCGGAGCGCATGAGCAAGGCAATGAGGATCTGACCGAAGGTTACGGTCCCCACGTTGACATCCGGCTGGTCCAGCGCTTCGCCGAGCGTCACGTCGCCGTAGAAGAAGCTGAGGAAGAACGACACGTCGCCCTGTGTGGCGCTCAGGGCGGTCACTATGTCCTGGACCGTGGCGGCGCCATAGACTCGCAGGTCGCCGAGAACGTATCCGCCCAGAGCCACCCATATCTGGCCGAGGGTGGCCCCGGACAGGATGGCGCCCTTATCGGCGGCCAACCCCAACGTCCCCTTGACGCAGTCCACCAACTGACAATTGACGATGCTATTGATGGAGCTCAACGGTATGGAGGATAGGGGTATCGAGCTGAGCGGCGAGCTATCCATCCCGATGTTGCTCAAAGGTATGGAGCTGAGCGGAATAGAGCTGAGAGGTATCGAGGACAGGGGTATGGAGCTGAGCGGGATGGAGCTCAAGGGCGCCCCGCCGATGGCGATGGAGCTCAGCGGGATGCCGGAGAGGGGAATCGAGCTCAGCGGTATGGAGCTCAGCGGGATAGAACTTAGCGGTATGGAGCTAAGCGGGCTGGCGCTCAGCGTGTAGCCGTTGTTCAGGATGGCCTCCACCAGTTGGCGCAGCGTGCTGGCGGAAGTCAGATGGAGGGTAGCGCAGTCGAAGCCGGGGAAGCTCGCCAGGTAGTCGCACAGGTTGGTCGCAGCGCCGGGCGGGTCGATGGAGCTCAGCGGGATAGAGCTCAGGGGCGCGCCGGCAACGGCGATGCTGCTCAGCGGTATGGACGACAGGGGGATCGAGCTGAGCGGGATCGAGCTCAGGGGGATGGAACTGAGCGGGATCGAGCTCAGGGGGATGGAACTGAGCGGGATCGAGCTCAGGGGGATGGAGCTCAGAGGGATCGACGACAAGGGTATCGAGCTCAGCGGGCTGGATGCCAACCTGTCCGCTCCGATGGCGGCGACAAGCTGGCCCAGGGTGCTGGTGGAAGTGAGCTTGAGGGTCGCGCAGTCGTAGCCCGCGAAACCGGCCAGGTAGCCGCACACATCGGTCGCCGGGCCCGGCGGGTCAATGGAGCTGAGCGGGATGGAGCTCAACGGCGTGCCTGTGATGGCGATGCTGCTCAGCGGTATGGATGACAGGGGTATGCTACTCAGCGGTATGGAGCTCAACGGGACTGACGACAACGGTATCGAGCTCAAGGGTATGGAGCTGAGCGGGATGGAGCTCAGGGGGCTGGACTCCAGCGTGTACCCTTTGGCGAAGATGGCCATGACCAGTTGCTGGAGGGTGCTGACGGAGGTGAGACCCAGAGCGCCGCAGTCGAATCCGGGGAAGCCCGCCAGGTACGAGCACAGGCCGCCCGTGGTCCCCATCACGTTAATGGAGCTGAGCGGGATCGAGCTCAACGGCGTCCCGGACACGGCGATGCTGCTCAAGGGTATGGAGCTGAGCGGGATGGAGCTCAGGGGAATCGAGCTGAGCGGTATCGAGCTCAGAGGAATGGAGCTCAACGGTATCGAGCTGAGGGGTATCGAGGACAGGGGTATGGAGCTCAATGGGATGGAGATCAACGGGCTGGAGGCCAGTCTGTCCTTGCCGATAGCGGCGAACAACTGCTCCAGGGTGCTGCTAGAGGTCAGCTTGAGCGTCTCACAGTCGTAGCCCGGGAAGCTCCTCAGGTAGTCGCAGAGGTTGGTGGTAGCTCCCGGCGGGTCAATGGAGCTCAAGGGTATGGAGCTCAACGGCGTGCCCGCGATATTGATGCTGCTCAGGGGAATCGAGCTGAGCGGGATCGAGCTCAAGGGTATGGAGCTTAGCGGTATCGAGCTCAACGGGATGGAGCTCAGGGGGATCGAGGACAACGGTATCGAGCTCAGCGGGCTGGACTCCAGCGAGTACCCCTTGGCCCGGATGGCGTCCACCAGTTGCTGGAGATTGCCGTTGGCGGTCACCCCTAGCTCGGCGCAGGTGAAGCCGGGGAAGCCGGACAGGTACTGGCAGATGTCCGTGGCCGCGCCGGGCGGGTCAATGGAGCTCAGAGGGATGGATCTCAGCGGCGCGCCCGAGACGGCGATGCTGCTCAAGGGGATGCTGCTCAGCGGTATGGAGCTCAACGGGATGGAGCTGAGCGGTATCGAGCTCAGAGGTATGGAGCTGAGCGGGGTGCTCCCCAGGCTGATGCTGCTCAGCGGGATACTGCTCAAAGGTATCGAGCTCAGCGGGATGGAAGACAGGGGCACGCCCTTGAGCTGCAAGCCCAGGATGGTGGCGCTGTTGATGTCCGTGCCCAGGCTGGCCCAGGTGTAGCCCAGGGAGGCGAGCACCGCGTTCCAGTCGAGGGGGATGGAGCTTAGCGGCAGGCTGCCCAGGGCCAGGGGCGCCAGGCCGATGCTGGAGAGCGGCGTGCTGCTCAGGTCGATGTTGGCCAGGGTGATGCTGGAGAGCGGGGCGGGACGCGGACTGAGGGCCAGCACGTCCTTGAGCGTGAGGCTCTGGAGCGGTATCCCCTGAAGCGGCGTGCCCTTCAGGACGGCGTCCCAGCCGCCGATGGAGGACAGCGGGATGCTGCTCAGCGGTATCGAAGAAAGGGGAACGCCGGACACAGTGATGCTGCTGAGCGGTATGGAGCTCATCGGGATGCTGGACAGGGGCGACCCCTTGATGCTGATGGAGCTCAGCGGCGCCGCTGCCAGCAAGGACGACAGGTTAGGTATGGCCTCGATGGGGATGCCTGAGATGGGCACCGCCTTGGCCCCGGCCCCTATGGTAGCCTCGTCCACGGTCAGGGATACGCCGGAGATGACCGGACCGGTGGGCGTAGGTGTGGGGGTGGGAGTTGGAGTAGGCGTTCCATAGGTGATGGTCACCGTAGCGGTGTTGGAGTCCGCGGTGCCATCGTTGGCCTTGTAGGTGAAACTGTCGGTGGTCCTGAAGCTGGGACCGGGTGTGTAGCCGAAGGAGCCGTTGCCGTTGAGGACCAGCGTCCCCTTGGACGGGCCTGCCACCAACACCGCCGTCAGGGGATCGGGCTCAAAGTCTGAGTCGTTGCCCAGGACGCCGGGGGCGGCCACCTCCAAGGGAGCGTTCCCGTTGGTGTAGTAACTGTCGTTTTCCGCCATCGGTGCGTCGTTGACTGGCGTGACAGAAATGGCGACCGTGGCCACATTGGAGTTGAACTCGCCGTCATGGGCGCCGTAGGTGAAGGAGTCGGGCCCGTTGAACTGGGGAGCGGGTGTGTAGACAAACGAGCCATCGGCGTTCATGATAACCGAACCGTGGGCGGGCTGCGTTACCAGCCCTGCGATCAGGGTGCCGCCCAGGGCCGAGTCATTGGAGAGGACGCCGGGAGCAGGGACGCTTAGCTGAACGTCTTCCGGTCCTGAAAAGCTGTCGTTCACGGCTACCGGAGGAAGATCGGGTCCGTACTTGATGGTAACGAAGTCCTGCCTGCTGGTGCCCGTGACGTAAACGTTCCCCACAGCGTCCAGCGCCATGGCTCGGGCGTAGTCTTGAACGACTTGCCCCGGGTAGGCTGGGCTGTCGTAATGGGCGACCCAGACCTGAGCGCCGGTATGGGCGTCATACCTGGCGGTGACATAGTCATAGCTGGTTAAACCGGCGGTGGTACGAAAACTACTTCCCGTGACGTAGACGTTGGCGCCGGCGTCTACACCCAGGGCGACCGCATAGTCCAAGTCGCCACCATCGTATCGGGCCAGCCATAACTGGTTGCCGGCGGCATCGTACTTGATGGTTACTATGTCATTGTCGCCGGTCCCATCGCCCCTCCAGCTTTGGCCGGTAACATAGATGTTTCCGTCCCCGTCGGTCACTATGGCCTGAGCGTCGTCGTCGCCGATCCCGCCCCCACTGTACCGGGCCGCCCATATCTGGTTGCCGGCGGCACCGTACTTTACGGTGGCGTAGTCGCCGTCGCTGATGCCAGTGACGTACACGTTGCCGGTCCCGTCCAGCGCCAGGGCTCTGGCGAAGTCCTCGCGCGTCCCCCCTGGGGAGGCGTAGCGGGCCACCCATAGCTGAGTGCCGTTGGTGTCGTACTTGATG
>ORJL011378702.1_pt1 | contig 17613 bp, 8 predicted proteins | sample 1779941 | NCBI WGS metagenome assembly ORJL01 (sample SAMEA104232317, study PRJEB22302) | groundwater metagenome | biome: forest; feature: aquifer; material: groundwater | place: USA | collected 2011-08-07 | depth 5.8 m | reverse complement strand
GGCTAATGACGATGCTGCCATTACCGTTATGGCCTATGGCCTCCGCAGTTCAAGCCGGAATTTGGGTAATGAAGCTGTGGCTATCAAAAGTTTCCGAGCTATCTTTGGCCCCACTCCGTCAACCGCGGCTGATTGGGACGCGGTGCGTGCCATTGCTTACTCCGGCGCCAAGCGCTAGCGGCAGCTGCTCACTTATCGTTTCGGTATCAGCCCCCCGCCGTTCGCTGGGGGGCTGGTTTTGCGCTACACTTAATATGTAAAGATATGTTGGCTAGGGTTCATCAATTTTTTTCGTCACACCTCGAACGCAAGCTAGCGTTGTTATTGTCCTTAGTCGCCCTGGTGTCGCTGGTCGTGCTGGGGCTCCTGGCAATTCCAACCATCACCACTACTAGACAAAATGACGTTGAAGAGCTGCAGCGGCAGCTTGTGAACCAGTACGCGGTTACCTTGGGTAAGTACATTGACGACAGGATGGAAATGCTCAATATCAACGTGGTGGGTGATGCTGCGGCTGCTGAAGCCTACGCCCAGCTCCACGGTATCGTGTTGCAGTCGCTGCTCACACGTGACAGCTCGCTCGTCGATGTATCGTTCGTGAGTGCGGCTGATGCATCTGAAGAGGAGCGCTGGGGCAGAGTTGACGGAGTGGTGCAAAAACTTGAGCCGCGGCCGCCGCTAGATGCCAATGACCCAATTTATGCCGAGCCACGGCTAGGCAAGAACTACCTAAGCCCAATTGCGTATGTCAGTGATAAGCCCCATTTGGTGGTGTCGACACCCATAACTACCAAAGAAGGAGCGTTTCTTTCCGTACTGCGGGCGGAGATTGATCTTTCAAACTTGAGTGTGCTAGTGAGCCAAGCTAACCTTGGTACATCGGGTTATTTGTACATTATCGATAATGATCATGGACGCGTGCTGGCGCAGTCCTCTAATCTTGGTGTTAATCGCACCACACGAAAATTATTAGCGCCTAATTTTGTACGCGAGCTTTTGGTGCGAACAATTAGTCTGTATCCGTATCCCACCAGCAGCTACATTTCAACGTTAAGCAACAAAGCCGTGCTGATGGTTGGGCGCGAGTTACCCGCACTTGGCTTAAGTGTGGTGTCGGAATGGCCGACGGACGAAGCCATGGCACCAGTTACGGCAGTAGTGAACCGTCTACTGTTGGCGCTAGTTGGGCTTTTGCTATTACTCATCGTAATCAGCATATTCCTAGCGCGCGGCTTAACTAAGCCTCTGCGGGCCTTGCGCGATGCGGCCGACAGCATTGGCCACGGTAAGTTCGACGTTAAAATTAAAGTCACGAGCCACGACGAAGTTGGACAGCTAGCAAGCTCTTTTACCAACATGAGTATCGGCCTTAAGGAGCTTGAGCGTTTAAAGGACGAGTTCGTCTTTATTGCTGCCCACGAATTACGCACGCCAGTTACCGCTATTCGTGGTTATGCTGAAATGCTAGGTGACCTAAAGGGTGTGCCAGCCCAGGGCAGCGAATTTGTGCAGCGGTTGCAGCAGTCGGGCGCCAGGCTTGCTAACTTGGTGAATGATTTGTTAGAAGTGGCGCGCAGCCAAGCCGGCCGGCTGAAGGTGCAAACCACGCCGCAGGATATAGTCGTATTAGTACAGGCCACTCTAGCTGAACTTAAGCCGCTGGCCGATGAGAAAAAACATACTGTCTTATTTGCACCACCAGCCTCTTTGCCGCAGGTAATGGCAGATAAGGACAAGCTGCAAGAGGTGCTAGTGAACCTAGTTGGCAACGCAGTTAAGTACACGCCGCCGGGCGGGCGCATTGAAGTAAGCTTGCGGCCGGAACCGGGGGCTGTGGTCGCAGCCATTAAGGATAGCGGCATTGGTATTGCGCCAGCTGATCAGGCCAAGCTGTTCGAGCGGTTCTTCCGCGTCGAGTCCGACGCGACCAAGAGCATTCAAGGTACGGGCCTGGGGCTTTTCATTGTGCGTCAGCTTATTGAACGTATGAACGGCAAGGTTTGGGTCGAGAGTGAAGTAGGAAAAGGAAGCACGTTTAGCTTTGAGCTACCAGCCGTAAGGTCGTAATCTCGGAGGTTTTTTTAGGTTGGGGTAGACTCTGCCCAATGTAACACGCGAGGTGGTCGCCCGAATGGCGTCGGTATTTTGTTGTAGAAAATCAGCCTTGATTTTTTAACGATTTTATGCTACAATTGATACAATAAAAGATAAAAACTAACAAATTAAGCAATACCTATGCCTAATGTGAGGAAATTGGTTCGCCACCACGTAGTTCTGATGGCTATATTGGCAGTTTCGCTGGCCTGGAGCACAGGCTTGCTTTTGGCTATGACTGGTTTATATGAACAGGCGTCTTTGCCCACCCAAGTTGCCCGGGCGCAAGCCGCACCTCCTCTAGGGATCGAAGCCGAATCTGCGGTATTAACAACACCGACGCAGCAATACTCGGATGCGTCAGCATTTGGCGGGCAATACATTACTACCCTTACTGCCAATGTTGGTAAGGCAACCCTCACTTTTAGTGTTTCCGTAACCGGGACATATGCAATATGGGGTCGCGTGTCCTCGGGTAATAGCAGCGACCCGGATGCATCTAATACATTCCATATATCGATGGACTCTGATGCTATTGATAATGTGGCAACAGATGGAAGTAGTACTATTTGGGACACACCACAAATCAATGCGTGGGGGTGGAGCCAGATTAACAGGCGTATAGGCGGCAATATGGTTGATGCTGCAGTTACGTATAATCTGACCGCCGGTTCTCACACCTTATATATTAATGGAAGGGAACCTAACTCACGGCTTGATCAGATTATAGTTACGAGTGATTTATCTTTTGTTCCTACTGCTAGTCCTGCAGACACCGCTCCTCCCACAGTCTCCCTCTCAGCTCCAGCAGGAGGTGCAACAGTTGGAGGAGCAACAGTAACCGTCTCAGCCAATGCTTCAGATAACATAGGAGTAGCAGGTGTGCAATTCTTACTGGATGGCACAAATCTTGGATCAGAAGATACGACAAATCCATATAGCGTAACCTGGAACACAACCGCAGCTACCAATGGTTCTCACACCCTTTCAGCACGAGCACGAGATGCAGCAGGGAATCAGACAACTGCTACGAATGTCTCTGTTACTGTTTCAAATACGATAACACCCCCACCTACTGGTGAAATAACCCGTCCACAAATCACTATTTCCTCTCCTTCAAACGGCGCAACACTTACACCAGGAACAACGGTCACTATCCAAGCATCTGCATCAGATAATGTTGGCGTAACAAAAGTAGACTTCTATAACGGCACCACGCTTCTTGGAACAGATGCGTCTTCTCCCTACTCATTTGTGTGGAATACGACGGGCGTACCTACTGCACAAACCATATATACGCGAGCATATGATGCGGCAGGAAATATTGGTGTCGCAGGCGTTACTGTATTTTTCGGTTCAGGTGGCTCCACACGATACATTGACCAGATTTTTACATCAGCAGAAATCGTGATGACATCGGGTAAGCAATTTTCTACGATCACTGATCAGTATGGGACACATACACTGCTTATGGATATCTATACGCCGCCAGCATCTGATCCTGTTGCGCTCCGACCACTTATCATTTGGATACATGGCGGCAACTTTAGTGGTGGCGGTAGAGCAGACTTTACAGCATATTCCATAGAATTTGCCAGGCGTGGCTATGTTGCTGCGACAATTGATTACCGATTATTCAAGGCTTACAATCCATCGGCACTCACCAACGATGCAGTGCAGGCTGCGCAAGTCGACACAGAAGCAGCTATCAATTATTTAAAGGCGAACGCCGCCACCTATCGAATTGATGCCAACCTTCCTATTGTCGGAGGTTGGTCAGCAGGCTCTTCAACATCGTGGCGTGTTGGATATGACTATGAATATATGGGACACGCTGCTCCAGTCGTACGAGGAACCATTCCGATTGACGCTGAGAATCTTAAACCTACTGATTTTAAAGCGGGTGACCCACCGTGGAATTGGATTCAAAAAGATACATCTGATGAATACCCCGAACCTTACATTGTTCAATCGAATATTTTGAATATTCCTAATCAATTAAATAAATTTACTGGTGCGAGTCACACCGATCTCGTAGCTGCACCACTTACTCCTACGATCTCCACAATCGTTGCAAGATTTTTAGCTGATTATGTACTTATTATTACTCCACCCCCACCTTCCGGAGACACCGCTCCTCCCACAGTCTCCCTCTCAGCTCCAGTAGGAGGTGCTACGGTCGGAGGAGCAGCAGTCACCGTCTCAGCCAACGCCTCAGATAACATAGGAGTAGCAGGAGTGCAATTCTTACTGGATGGCACAAATCTTGGATCAGAAGATACGACAAATCCATATAGCGTAACCTGGAACACAACCACAGCTACCAATGGATCACATACCATTTCTGCACGAGCACGAGATGCAGTAGGGAATCAGACAACTGCTACGAATGTCTCTGTTACTGTTTCAAATATTGTTGTGCCTCCACCTCCTGCAAGCACTTCAACATGGGTAGTTGTGTATTATCCAACCTGGGCACAAAGGCCCTTAGGAGTTTCTGGCTATGGCCTTCCTCCGATAGAGGTTGATTGGACTGGTGTTACTCACGTCGTGCATTTCTTCGGAGATAACAGTGTGGTTGCAACAAGCCCATATTTTAGACCTGCCTTTGATACTGCATTTGATAATGTTGCACGGTTTGGTAGTGGAGGAGGATCCATTGACTATCAGAAACAATTAATAGATACCGTCCACAGTAAAGGAGGAAAAGTAGTGATCGATCTTCAAGACATAACTTCAGGAGCCTTGATGACCATCACCGCGAATCAAACACAGCTTGATATATTTGCTGACGCAGTAGCCACGTATGCAAATCAACGAGGGTATGATGGCGTCGAACTCGATTGGGAATTTTGGGCCACTGGTTCAAATCCATCATCAGCACAGATGAGTGCCTTGATACGTACCTTGAAGCAGAAGATGAACGGGTATCCCAACCTCAAATTAATCATCGCAGCTCCCGGCATTGGACAGTATGAGTTCAGTTTATATAACACACCAGAAGGAAAAACTATGGTTGATATGTATACCTTGCAGATGTATGCATATTCAGGAATTAATTATGATGGAAGTAAAGGTGGTAATGTTGCTTGGTATATGAATCCTTTATATATCGGGGATACGAGAACAATAGCTCCTAGTTTCGAAGGTTCAGCATATAATGAAACACCAAGACTTTTAGTATTTAGTATCAAGGGATGGATAGCAGGAGGAATGGATCCTAAAAAATTAGGCATTGGTCTTCCATCATTTGCAAGATTCTATCATGGAACAGATCAGTTCCTTCAAAGATATACGAGCGGTGGTTCGTGGATTGATGAGATATCAATTCCTAATGCCCATAAACTGTTAACCAATGGAGGTATAGAAATATTTGATTCACAAAGAAGAGCCTCTTATATTGCAGGCACTGCGTTACGAACCGAAGGCAGGGCTATCGCTGGAGAGAAATTCTGGGTTACACTTCCAAAACCGTCTGATATTCAAGAAGATATCAATTGGGCAAAGTCTTTGGGGCTCGGAAGTGTCATGATGTATGAAATAGCAAAAGATGCTGTTCCCTCAGCACCTTATGGACAGAGGCATCCTATCATGAGTGCGATTGTGAATGCGGTGGGGAGCGGCGTTACTCCGCCCCCACCTTCCGGAGACACCGCTCCTCCCACAGTCTCCCTCACAGCTCCAGCAGGAGGTGCAACAGTTGGAGGAGCAACAGTAACCGTCTCAGCCAATGCTTCAGATAACATTGCAGTTGCAGGTGTGCAATTCTTACTGGATGGTACCAATCTGAGTGTTGAAGACACAACAAGTCCCTACAGCGTAACGTGGAACACAACCACAGCTACGAATGGAACACACATCCTTTCTGCGCGAGCGAGAGATGCAGCAGGGAATATGACAACTGCAACTCTCATCACTGTCTCCGTCTCTAATGTCATTGTGACGCCGCCACCCACAGGATTCGTAAGCGTGGATAAGACCACAGCTAAGTTTATGTTAGGCGGGCAACCATTCTATTTTGCTGCAAGCAATGCATATTACCTTCAGACCTATGAAAAGCTGGATCCGGTTGGCGTGGTGAATGATGTTTTGAATGCGTTTGTATCCAATAATATCACGGTCGTGAGGACTGATGGATTTCATGATGGAACTGACTGCGGTTATTTTACAGGAGATCCCGTTATTCAGACCGCTCCCGGTGTCTATGATGAAACTGCCTTGCAATATCTCGACCGAGTAGTTAAAAAGGCTAAGGATCGGAATATTAAACTGATTGTTACGCTCACTAATTACTGGAAGGAGCTTGGAGGTATCTGTCAATACAATAAATGGGCTGGATTCGGGCCGGGAGGAGCAAATCCTACGAACGCGGAAGCCAATCAGTTCTATACGAACACCACGACTAAAACCATGTTCAAGAATTATATCTCCATGCTCTTGAACAGGATCAATACGCAGACGGGAATCGCGTATAAGAATGAGCCTACCATCATGGCGTGGGAGCTTATTAATGAAGGGAGGAATCCAGTAGATACAGGCTCTGGTCTTGTCTTGAGGAATTGGTATCAGGAGATTGCCCAGTTTATTAAAGGCATAGATCAGAACCATTTAGTAGATACGGGGGAAGAAGGATTTGATGAAAATACGCCCTCTCAGTACAGTACGGGATATACCAACACCTTCGTGTTAAGAGCAGGAGAAGGAACAAGTTATATTCTTAATACGCAAATCCCAGAAATTGATTTTGGAAACGCACATCTGTACCCATTGCTTTTTGGACTGAGCAATGCGATAAACGATGGAAATTTATTCATAAAAGATCATAACACCATTGCGAAGACTTATGGGAAACCCTTCTTTTTGGGAGAATATGGTCATTATGTAAACGGGTGGACTGCTGATGATCTAGGTAAGATTAATACGTATGGATCGTGGTGGAGTACGATTGAACAACAAGATGTCGCGGGAGATGCCTTGTGGCAATTTGTAGAATCAGTTAAATGCGGAGAATACGGAGGAAATATTTGTTATACCAGAGATCCACAATTAACTTCTTTAATCAGTCAGCATGGGTTGAATATGAAGGGTAAAAGTGGTTCTCCTTTGCCCGCAGACACCACCGCACCAACGGTCTCTCTTACTGCCCCAACAAGTGGTGCCACAGTCTCTGGTTCAGCCACGGTTTCAGTTAACGCATCAGATAACATTGCAGTTGCAGGCGTGCAGTTCATGGTAGATGGTGTGAATCTTGGTCCTGAACAGATAACTTCGCCATACTCTCTAGCATGGAATACCACTGCATCAACCAATGGAAGTTACACGATCACCGCACGAGCACGGGACGCAGTAGGGAATACCACAATCTCTGCAAACGTAACAGTCACAGTCTCAAACATTGTTTCTCCTCCAGGTGACACCACTCCCCCCGTCGTCTCAGGTATTGGAGCAACAAATATCACAAGTTCAGGTTTCCAAATCAATTGGACAACCAGTGAACCTGCAAATTCCCAAGTAGAGCATGGACCTACCATAGCCTATGGATCCCTTACAACCCTAGACAACACTCTTCTTACCACCCATGCACAAACCATAGTAGGTCGCACAGCAAGCACTCTGTATCATTATCGTGTGTTAGCACGAGACGGTGCAGGCAATCTTTCTATCTCATCTGATAACACCGTAACAACTCTTGCCCCAGCAGATACCACTCCTCCTACCATCACGAACATCCTCACTCCTACTCTTACAACTACAGGAGCTACGATCACTTGGACTACCAATGAAGCAAGTGATTCACAGATAGAGTATGGTCTCTCAACTGCGTATGGATCCATGACTGTCTTGAATACTTCCTTACTCACATCACATAGTGTTGGAGTCACAGGCCTTGCTTCTAACACCACCTACAACTTAAGAGTGAGGTCGAGAGATGCGGCAGGGAACCTTACTACCTCAGGTAACACGAATTTTACGACAGCTTCAGCAGGTTCTTCTACAGACACGACTCCTCCTATCATCTCAAACATAGGAACTAGTCTCATAACTTCAGCAACCGCTACCATCACTTGGACTACGAACGAACTTAGTTCTTCACAAGTAGATTATGGAGTTACCACTTCCTATGGCAGTTCAACGGTACTTAATAACCAACTTGTACTTGCTCATACAACCGCACTTAAGAACCTCGCTCGTGGTACCACATACCACTATCGTGTACGTTCAACTGATGGAGTAGGAAATAATGCTTTTTCAATCGATCAGACTTTCATTACTTTGAGTCGTCTCGCAAAGCCTCCCAAAGTACGGACGCTTCAGGCATCCTTAGGTTCGGTGAAGCTCTCCTGGGTAAACCCCACAGACTATGAATGGTTCAGCGGGGTAGCCATACTAAAGAGCACCACAGGATACCTCACTACCTATGACGCAAGCGCACAAGTCTTTAACCCCACAACATTAGAGAACTGGACTGATACTGATGTGTCTCCTGACACAACCTATTACTACTCCTTCTTTGTTTATGATGATGTAGGTATCTATTCAGACCCTGAATTTGTGAGTATTAAGACTGTTCCTCTTTCCCAGGTTACTGGAGGCGGCGGAGGCGGCTTTAGTCTGCCGCGAAATTCTCCGACCACGAATCCGCCCGAGGCTTCCTTACCACCGCCGGTGAGGTTCAGCCCTGTGCTCATACCTAATGAGGTTGCCAAGCTTGTGGCCAATTCACTGGCGGCTCAGGCGGATGTTGTTGGAGCGGCCCGCAGCACCACACTCGAACAGCGCTACACCACTACGTTCCTCCCGCAGCTTGCGCCAGCGAGCGCCAAGCTGCCCGAAGCTAAGCGCACCACCATACTCTCCTTCGTCACTTACGGCACGCCATCAACCGTTAGATTAGGTTCAGGCGAGCGTGCCGGTGTGGTAGCGAGCTTCAAGGTCGCCTATGGCAAGTCACCCCAAACCGAAGTCGACTGGCATGATGTGCTGAAGCTGGCCAGCGGCCGCACCCCGAGCCTACGAAACCTAACCCGAGAAAAAGACATGGCCGCAATTTTCCGGCGCATCTACCTGCGTGTGCCCGGCGCTACCAGTATCTACGACCAGAACGCCGTTACCATTCTCACCTACGGCTTGCGCGTTAGCCCGCGCAATCTGAAGTCGGAACAAGCCGCGCTCAAAACGTTCCGCGCTATCTTCCGCCGCCTGCCCAAATCAAGCGCTGATTGGGATACCCTGCGCGCCATAGCCTACTCGGGGGCTAAGCGATAGAGAACAGTTGGTAATTTCAAACAGGCTTCGCGATGTTGCGAAGCCTGTTTTACATATTCAGGACTCCGGTGGGCGGGGGGAGTACTTGCGATTCCTCATTTTCCACTGCTCTACATACTGACCCATACCATCACGCGCCAGTAGATTGCGGCGCCGCGTCGAGGCTTGCGACCAAGTAAGCACGCTTTCAAAGTTCAGCCGATAGCGTCCGCGTACCACGATGTAGGTGATGGAACCTAGTTTTATTGCTTGCCGAATAGTTTTGGGTGACAGCCCAAATAAACGTGAAGCCTCGGTGACAGATATGCGCACTGGTGTAGCCATAAAAGTAGGGGAGCTAAATCAGGCAAGATTTGCCTGTGGATAAGAAAGGCGAGTCATAGGCATCGCAATGGTGGCAGACCGTGCTGGTTACTATATCGCCCCTGTCCACAATTGAAGCTAGCTGACCGTAAATAAATCACACCCACATTCCAGTTAAAATTAACAAATACATCATTGGATTCGTTTTGTTATTAAAGTATACACTATTGTATACTTTATACAACAGATAGCGGATAAATAATGAAAATTAGCCAGTTTTTCGTGCTGTTTTGGTGTATTAGGAATTATGTGTTGCGTGGATATCCAGCTTTTTTGTCTTGCCAAACCATATCTAAATAGGTACAGTAGCGTTTACGCGGCGTAACGTTTTTGTGCTTATATCGTCTTATTTATCGTACTTGCTATGAGCTTGTCACGCAGGATTGAGGAGCAAATCCTGCTATTGAAAATTAGGCACGGTGATCAGGCAGCGTTTGCCTTGGTGTACGATCGGTACGTCGATGCGCTGTTTCGGTTTATAGCGTTCCGCGTGCGTACGCACGAACTGGCACAGGATATTTCATCGGAAGTGTTCCTGCGCGTGTGGCAGCACCTGACGAGCGGCGAGCGCGAAGTGCAAAATTTGCGTGCCTATTTGTACCAGGTGGCGCGTAATCTGATTGCTGATCACTACCGCAAGGCACAAGAATTACTTTCGCTTGATGATGCCATGAGTGTGCCAGCGAAGGGCGAGGCTAGCCACACGAATATCGAGCAGCGCCTGGCACTCGCCGATATCGAGCGGGCACTCACTAAATTGCGTGATGATTGGCAGGAAGTAGTTATCCTGGCCTACGTCGAAGGTATGAAGCCGCACGAGATCGCTCCTATTATTGGTAAGTCGCGAGGCAGCACTCGTGTACTACTACATCGGGCGCTGCAAGAATTAAGGCGAATTCTGGCGCACAACTAGTTTGCAACCCTACTACCTACTACCTACTACTTTCTACTTACTACTTACTACCTACTTACTCACGATGATGACTGATCGCGAGCTTATCAATAAGCTGCAGGAACTTAAAACAGTTAAATCTGCTCCAGCGCTGTGGCGCGCCGGAGCGCGCGAGCGTTTGATGGCACAGGTTGAACGTGAGGTTGGTTCGCCGTTTTCGTTTGCCGAATCGTTCCGATTGCGATTTAGGCAGTTGCAGTTCCGTGTCGCGCCATTGCCGCTTATGCCGGCGTTGGCTGCCATTGTGTTGATTTTGGCTGGGGCAGTGCCTTTTACAAGCGCCATGCAGAGCTCACTACCTGGCAGCGTTTTGTATCCAGTGAAGCGCTCGGTGGAACGCATGGAACTTTCTCTACAACACCAGCCCGAGCGCCAAGGTCTAATCCAACTTGAACTGGCTGCTCGCCGCCTTAACGAAGTGGCACGCCTACCGCACGGGTCTCAAGCCCAAGCCCGGCTATTGCGCGACTACAATATTACCCTAGGATTTGCCCAAGCTGGCTTGCGCGCTTCACCCGTTTCATCTGGCCTAGCCGCGGCTTACGATGCGGCGCTGGTTGAACTGGATGGGGCACTGGCGCGTTTGGCCGTAGCGTCGCCCGCCCGCCCGGCTTATGTCGTGGCGCTTACGCTGACCGATAGGCTAGCGGCCGAGTCGCTTGGCGCGATGGTGGCTGCTCACCAAAATGGCCAAAATGGATTACTGCCGCTGGCCGTTTCCGAGCGCTTGGCGCAGCATATCGCCAAAGTGGAGGCCAGGCTGGCTGGCGTGGACGTAAAAATTCGTGAATTTCCAACCACCAGTCCAAGCCCGCGTGTAGTGTTGGAATCAAAGCAGGCGATTGTGGCCGTGCGCGAGGCGCGCAACCTGGCCAGGGTATCGCTGACCGAGGCCCGCGAACTGGTTAAGCAGAATGAATTCACACTCGCCCTGCAAAAGGTGCAAGAAGGCGAGGATATTGTGGACAAGACCGAAGCCGCGGTTGATAAAAGCGCCGAGCAGCAAGTTGAAGGCGCCGCGACATCAGCCGGCGCCGTAACCCCGGCTACTGATGGCACTATGCCCTCAACCGAAAATTTTTCGCCAACTGAACCAGTTCCGCCTACCAGCGAGTAATACCAAGGTCGATGCTCTGTGGCTAATTCCGATATCTCGGAATTAGCCACGGGGTCTCGCGACCCCCCTCTGTTCATTACGAATATAAGCTACGTTGCGTTAAGCGTACGGCGTTGCCAAGGAATATCCAAGGCGTCCGCGTCGCCCTCGTTCGCTTGTTCCGTTCTCTATCTGGCTGGGTATAACCCGCTCGGTCCGATGTAACATCGGACCACAGGGAGCGTCTCGTCTCACACAATGTGCGACAGATAGCTCACCACCCATGGGCGGCTTGATGAAGAATAGGAGCAAGGGGCTTAAGGTGCCGTTTGGAGCCAAGGTATGTTCCATGACAGCTGCCGCCAAGCTTTCGTCGTAGCTAATAATCGTTCTAAGAACAGAGCTGGATACCCCCCTTTTCCAAAAGGTCGAGTCTCGCCTAGCTATTGGTTAGGTGAGATGGGGACTAGTTCCAACCTTAACACGATGAGTAAGTGTCAGAGCATGGGTTATCGAGTGGAGTTTAAAAAACTTTCACTCCAATCCCTTACCCTTACCTACTCTTTCAAGGAGATTTCATTAAATGTCTAATTTCAAAAAGGCTTTCACCGTCGTGGTGTCTGTCCTGACGATCATGTGGTCGGTTGGCGTGGCTTTCGCCCCTCAAGGGGTTTCAGCCGCTGCCATGGCCGGTGACCTCGTCAAGCAGGCCGGTAGTTCTACCGTATACTACTTCGATGGTTCCAAGCTCTTCATTTTCCCGAACGAGGGTACCTTCAAGTCTTGGTACGCCGACTTCTCGGGTGTGAAGACCATTCCTTCTTCCGAGCTCGTGTCGCTACTGTCGGCCGGCCCCGGTGGCAATGTAACCATGCGCCCCGGTACCAAGCTTGTGAAGATCACTGACGATCCAAAGACCTACGCGGTCGAACCAGGCGGTATGCTCCGCCACGTTTCGACCGAGGCAGTTGCCTTGGCGCTCTACGGTTCCAACTGGAACACCAGGATCGTAGACGTGCCAATTGGGTTCTGGGTTAACTACCGCCAGGGTACGGCGATCACTTCGAACGTCCACCCGACCGGTACACTCATCAAGTACGCCTCCGGCTCGACCCTATACATTGTCGAGAACGGCATGAAGCGCCCCTTCGCGTCTGCGTCGGCGGAGTTTCTGAATATGATCAATAGCGCCAATGCTATCACGACCACCATTACTTACCCCGATGGTTCATCCATCACGGGCAAGGAAGCGGCTGTGTCGAACGTAGCCGGCAGCGCTGTTTCCGGCACGCCGACTTCGGCGGCTGGTCTCACCGTGGCTGGTGGCTCGATGACACCATCGACCTCGCTGCCGAAGGGCGGCAACGCCGTTAAGGTTGGCGAGTGGAAGTTCACTGCTGGCCCCGAGGGCGCGGTGAGCGTTTCCGGCGTCACCTTCAAGCGCACCGGCGTTGGTACTACGAGCGACGTTTCGGCGCTCTACCTGTACGATGGCGCGAACCGCTTAACCAGCGGCCGCACCATCAACAGCTCGACCAACGAGGCGACCTTCACGGTTAGCGTGTCGGTTCCCGCTGGCTCCACCAAGACGCTCTCGCTCGTGTTGAACGTGTCGACCACGGCCAATTCTGGCGACGAGCACATCTTCATGGTTGAATCCGCGGCCAAGGTTTCGTCCAACGCCACGGCTGTCAACGGCGTCTTCCCCGTAAGCTCCAACTTGCACTCGATCGCGGGTGCCACGGCTGGTACGCTGTCGATTGAAAAGTCCGGCTCACTGTCGGCGGCGCGCGTTGGCGACTTGCAAGCCAAGGTTTCCGAGTTCAAGCTCTCGGCTTCGACCGAGGATGCTTGGGTGAAGCAGATCACCCTTACCCAGGGTGGCTCAATTTCACGCTCGGGCCTTACCAACATGACGTTGAAGCAGAACGGCGTTTCTTTGGCCACGGCCAGCGCCATTGCTTCCAACGACCGGCTCGATATGGTATTCAGCCCCAGCTTCAAGATTGAAAAGGGCAACAACCGCATCTTCGAGCTGTACGCCGATGTCAATGGCAAGCCTACGACCGACACTTACAGTTTCTACACCGATGATGTGGCTGACGTGCAGGCGACCGGCGGCACCTACGGCGTTGGTATGACGTCGTCGATCAACGCTAACTTCGATTCGTCCGGCGACACTGGTCTCACGCAAACGCTCCAGGGTGGTCAGTTCACCATTAACTGGACCGGCCCGGCCGCTGCCAACGTCTCGAACGCAGGTTCGGATGTGATGGTGTGGAAGGGCACTCTCTACAGCGCTAACCAGGTTGAAATCCGCAACTGGCGGTTCCTGTTCGAGGATACCGACGGTACGGATCCTGACCTGTGTACTGACGCCGCGACCTGCGCTATCCAGGATCTTAAGATTTGGAACCTGGATAACAACACGGTCATCGCTGGCCCCAATGAGTTCACGCCGGCCGCGAACCTGTTAAGTTCGCAGCAAACGTTCACCGACGATTACACCATGACTGCTGGGCAAACCATGAAGATTGGTGTGTCGGTTGACGTACGCAACCAGCCTGGTAACGGCCTCATCGACCTTCGTGTTACGATGGGCGATGGTACCAACGTGTTCACAGCTAACGACATCAAGAACGTTAGCAGCAACACCTACCTGACGCTGGGGACTGACATTACCCCCTCGAGCACTATCCAGGGCCAAATTCAGACCATTACCGCGGGTGCCTTGACCATGTCAACAGCTGCTTCCCCGACCGACGCCATCAGCGTCAAGGGCGTGCAGAATGTCATGGTAACAAGCTTCAACTTTGCGGCTGGTTCTGGCAGCTCGGTCAAGATTACCAGCCTCCCTGTTACGGCTAACATGACGCCAACCGATGATAACGAGTACGGCGCTGTGACTCTGGGTGGCGCTGATGTTGATGGCGGCGAAACGTCCTCCACGGTCGCTTCGCTCGTCTTGTCAGCTAAGCTGATGGATGGCCTGATCCAGGTTGGTAACGCCAAGACCTTCGTCACTGGTGTGGCCACGTTCGACAACCTGAGCTGGGTAATCCCCGCGTCGCAAACCAAGAAGCTCGACGTGGTGGTCACGTTCAGCGCTTCCGCCACCCTCAGCGCAACTTCGGACTTCATTCGTGTCTCGATCGAGACCGAGCCGACCGCAGTTGATGCCGAGGGCAACACCGTGTCTGGCGCCTCCCTTACTGGTGAGCCGTCCAACTCGGCCGAAGCCGCTGGCGACGTGGTGCGCGAGGTGAAGAGCACTGGTAGCCTTACTGCTACCATGTCGGCTACACCCACCAACCCATCGTCCACTATCTTCAACGGCGGTTCCCTCGACAGGGTGCTGGCTGCTTTCAAGTACGAAGCAACCGACGAAAGCTTCTATGTCAAGAAGCTCACCCTCGTTCCGTTGGTAGCTGGCGTAGCGGGCACCGGCTCGAACGACCGTATCGATACGCTCAAGGTGCGCTACCCCAAGGAAGCGGGTGGCACCGAGACGCGCACCGTTGGTCTAGCGAGCGCTGCCAACCTGGTTGACATCAGCGATATGCCGATGTACGTACCACAGAACGGTTCAGCGAACTTTGAGGTGCTGGCTAACTTCGCTGCCTTCGCCACGCTGGCCGGCACCGAAGCCGAGAACATCGCCTTCGGCAACGACGTCGATAACAGCTCGACCAACAACCAGGCCACGGGTGTGGCTTCGAACACCGACGATAACACCTGGGGCGCGGCCGACATTACTGGCAACCGCCACGATGTCTTCCGCACCATCCTGTCGTCTGCCGCTGGCTCGGGCACGCCGAACAACACCACGCGCACGCGCGCCGCAGGCCAAAAGGTGTTGAGCATGAACCTCACCGCCTCGTCAACTTCGAGCGCGTTCGTCCGCGGCTCTCGTAAAGCGCCGGACGGTGCTGTAGACCCAGCCGGTGTTCCGATTTGGACGGCAACCGGTGGTGGTACGGCGGCTCTGATTACGTCGGCTACCAACTTCATCAGCGGCACGACCGCCATTACGTCGGGCGCTGGTACGGCCAACACGGCCGGTACCTTGAGCTTCGACTTTGACGCTACGCCGGGCCTCGCCGTCTACGGCCGCTTGTCCGCCTGGGTGAAGATCACCCTGTCAGCCGGTGCATCGACCGCTACTCTGTCGTTCGACGACACGGCTGCCCTCGGTACACCCCAGGGCAACTCGGCGGCCATTACGGCTGATGCCACCTGGCAGTACGTCGACTTCGCCACGACCGGTATTACCTCGACAACCCAGTTCGTCGGTATCACCTTCACCGCAGCTGGCGTTGGTAACACCGTTACCGTGACCATAGACGACATGAGGTTCTACAACGACTCGATTGAACTCGATGTCGCCGGCAGCCTCGGCACCACCACTGCGATTAAGGGCTTGCTCTTCTCGCTGAAGGATTCCAGCGGCACGGTACGTGCCCACGGCGCCTTCAACGGTACGGGCGGTACCGCGGGCAGTGGTACGGTACGCCTCATCGCCGGTAACGGCGCTGATGTGACCGTCGCCACCACGCATAGCGATGTTGAGGTATCAAGCTCGGCGCTCGCCCTCGACGCTGAGACCAACTCGGTAACGCTCGTGGCCGATGTCGCCAGCGTATCCGATAACCTCAGCGTATCGTTCGACACGGGCACCAACACGTCGGCCGGCGACTTCCGCTGGTACGACAACAGCGATTCGGCCGGGAGCAACGATATGGCTTCCTTGACCGTGATTAGCCCAACCTCGACGACCACCAGCTTCTCCAACAGCTATTAGCGCATAGCGCTAGCCTGAGCCTGTCGAAGGCTAAGGCACGTAGCTCTTGGCTGACTGGTAAAGTCGGTTGAGAAAAAAGCCAAAGGCTGTCTCCCGAAAGGGCAGATGACCTAAGGCAAACACAGCCCTCCGATGGCCATCGGAGGGCTGTGTTGCTACCCTTGACGGGCTGGCATCACGAGGATTACACTATCGTTACTATGTCGAAGGAGATAACAAATGAAGAACTAGCCCGCCTAATTGCGGAAGGCTTTGCTGGCACAGCCACTAAGGAGGATATGGCAGTAGCAAGGCAGGATGTAGCAGTTTTGAAACAAGACGTGGCTGTTTTGAAACGGGATATGGTCGAGGTTAAAGGTGGGCTATCAGCCGTAGAGGCAAAGCTTGATCGCGTGCTGTACAAGGAGTTGGACAGGCACGAACATTGGATACGTCAATTGGCAGAAAAGGTTGGGCTTGAACTTTCACGGTAGGTTACTTATACTTTTCCGCGTTTCTGTTATTACTGGTCTTATTATGACAAAAGAGTTTAGCAACAAAGAGTTAGCTCGCCTTATTAAACAGGGTTTTGACCACACCGCAACCAGGGAGCAGGTGGAGGGTATTGATAATCGGTTGGGTGTTCTAGAGCAGCGGTTTGATGTATTGGAGCGCAAGGTCGACCGTGTGCTGTATCAGGAGATTGACCGACATGAGCGGTGGATAAAGCAACTCGCGGACAAGATCGGTGTAGAGCTTAGCCGATAGGTAGTCGGCGTGGCACCACCAGGGAGTGTCATTTGTGGTTCGTAATCGGAGGTTAATTATTGGCTTGTTTTAGCCAATAATTTTTTTAGCCGTTGACGAATGCCCTATTTATCGCTATACTCAACCTTTGATGTTTTCGTTACGCTTACTGCAATGGAGCAACAGCCAAAATTACTACCGAGCCCCATAGCCCAGGCCCTATCACTGGCCTGGGAGCTTGGTTACACCATTACCGTGCCGCTCGTAGTACTAGCGCTCGGTGGGCGGCTTTTGGACCGAGCCTGGGGCACCAGC
>ORJL011193658.1_pt1 | contig 17613 bp, 14 predicted proteins | sample 1779941 | NCBI WGS metagenome assembly ORJL01 (sample SAMEA104232317, study PRJEB22302) | groundwater metagenome | biome: forest; feature: aquifer; material: groundwater | place: USA | collected 2011-08-07 | depth 5.8 m | reverse complement strand
TAAAAAAGCTTTAGAGCTTAGTCCAAATTATGAGAAAGCTTATCTTGCTTATTATAATTTAGGCATACATTATATGGAGGTGGGAAAAGCTGAAGAAGCTTTAGGATATTACGAGCAGGCTATAAAATTAAAGAATGATTTTTACGATGTTCATTGGAATAGAGGACTTGTTTTACTTCTTACGAGAAGATTTAAGGAAGGATGGAAAGAATATGAATATAGATTTAAAAAAGATAATCCTAGCGATTCTAGAGTATTTAACAAGCCAAGATGGGATGGCTCTTTTTTAGATGGAAAGAGAATTTTAGTTCTTGGCGAGCAAGGTTTTGGAGATGATATTCAATTTATACGCTATTTGCCTTTAATTAAAGAAAGGGGAGGGCATATTATTTTTGAATGCAAGAAAGAACTTAGAAAATTGTTTGAAGGTTTTAATGGCATTGACGAATTTATTGAGAAAGGAAACAAAATTGAGCTTGAATATGATTATTATATTCATTTGATGAGCTTGCCTGCAATATTTGAAACAGAGCTAGATAGCATTCCTAATGAGATTCCTTATTTGAAGGCTAAAGAGTCTCATAAATTTGAGCATTTTTTTGAGAATGATAAATTCAAGATAGGAATTACATGGGCTGGAAACCCTGCCCAAGAAAATGACAGGAATAGATCAATGAGTTTTGAAAATTTTAAGGCATTAAAAGATATTCCTGGAATTTCACTTTTTTCTTTGCAAAAAGGAGAAGCTTCTTCTCAATTATCTAATTTAGATATTATTAATTTAGCTGATGAAATTAATGATTTTGCTGATATAGCTTTTATTATTGAAAATTTAGATTTAGTAATTTCCGTTGATACTTCTGTAGCTCATTTAGCGGGCGCCATGGGAAAGAAAGTATGGACTTTGCTTACATTTACTCCAGATTGGCGTTGGCTAATTGATAGAAATGATAGCCCTTGGTATCCTAGCATGAAGTTATTTAGGCAATCTTCTAAAGGAGATTGGGATTCTGTTATGAATAATCTTGTTAAAGAATTGAGGAAAGATTTATGAATTATGATTATTTTATAAAGTAATGATTACCGAGAAGTCTAGAAGAGAAAGAGAGGAGTTGCTTATAGAAGGTTGTAAAGTTATGGCAGAAGAAAATTTGAAAATAACAAAAGAATTCGAAGCTATTGAAGATATTGATAATTGGGAATGGAATGAACATTAAATTTCTACTTTTTTAATTTATTAATTATCTGCTTTTCTGTCAGCATTTTTTCTTCGCTAGTTGACATGTCTTTCAGCTTAAACTTTTGCTTTTCAATTTCTGCTTCGCCTAGGAATATAATATAAGGTATTTTTTGCGAATTTGCGAAGTCTAGGGCTTTGCTTGGCTGGCCTTCTGTAATTGAGCAAGATATTCCTTCTTTTCTTAAATTAATTGCTAGCTTAACAGATTCTTCATATTGGTTGAATGATATAATAATGGCTTTTGGAATAGGCTCTATTTTTATTTTATTTATTTCTTCTTCACATAATCCTATTAAGGCCTCTATACTGAAAGATATTCCTACGGCAGGTATTTCTTTATTGACAAATTTTCCTACTGTTTTGTCATATCTTCCTCCCGCTGCCAAGGTTGTTTTTTTATTAGACGAACAGATTTCAAATATATTTCCAGTATAATAATCAAACCCTCTTACTAGAGAAGGAATGAACTTTGCTTCTATTTTATATAATTTACATTTTTTTATTAGTTCTTCCAACTCATCTGCACCATCAAAAGCATTTTCCTTGAAGAATTTTATATCTTTTTCTAAGAGCTTGAAAAGAGTTACTATTTGATTTGAAGTTGTAAGTTCTCTTAGATTTGCTTTGACTACGTCAATTCCCAATTTATTAATCTTATCAAGTTCTTTCATTACTTGTTTTTTTTCGTCAATTTCAACACTTTCTATAATTGCATTTAATAGTTTTCTGTTATTCAGTTGTATTTCAAAATCTTTTATTTTTAGCTCCGATAATATATTAGAAATTAGTGCAATACATTCTGCTTCTGAATTTACTGAAGAATCTCCTATTATATCTGCATCACATTGTGTGAATTGCCTTGTCCTTCCAGCTCTTATTGGCTCATCACGAAATACAGGGCCTATTTGATATCTTTTAAATGGGAGCTTGATATTTGAGTTTTCCTTGAATATTCTTGCTAATTGAAATGTAAATTCATATCTCAAGCCTAAATTTCTTCCGCCTCTATCTTGCAATTTGAATCTCTGCGCAACTGCTTCATCTTCATCGTTATTTAAAGATTCTGGGCGCATTAATTCATCAAATTCTATAATAGGTGTTTCAATTGGGATGAATCCGTATAACTTATAGTATTTTTCTGCTAATTTCTTTATGTAATCTCTTTTTAGAGATTCTGGAGGCAGATAATCTTGAAAGCCCTTTACAGTTGATATGTCTAATTTCATAAAGTTTTTAGAATAACCTTATTTTTATAGTTTTTGTATTGCTTAAAATTCCTTATCAGAAATTCTTATATCATCTAAATATAGTGTTCTTGTTGATTCTTCATTTGCATTTGCAGTCAAGCCTACTTCTAGCCTATCATAAATGCTGTTTTTATTAGGAAGTGTTTGTCCTTTTCCATTTATTATTTTTATATTATCTTGCCAAACTTCCATTCTTCCATCTTTTTCTTCAGATAAGTATAAGTAAATCTTTATATTGAACCACTTATTTTTTGGAACTTTTATTTCTTTTCCTCTTTCTTGTCTAAATATTTCTGCTGAAAGGGATTTTCCTAAATCAGATGCAATAAACTCGCCTTCTTGGATGTATATTCTTCTGCCTGGATTTTGATATGCTTCAGAATCTTCTAAATCCCATAGGAAGGTATCTTGAGCATTTGCATTTCCTTCTATGTAGTACCATGCTGAAGACCAGACCTCATCGTTTTTTTTGAAAGAAAACCCTTGCCGCATAATGCTGGCTTTTGGCACATCAGAAGTTCTAGCTACAGAGAAAAATTTTAATGAATTCTTGCCTGAATGAACTATATTGTTATTTATCTCTAATTTATTGCTTGATGGCTCTTGGTGGAGATTATGCCATCTGCTTAAATCTTCGTCAAATATATCTTCGAAAGACAGAGCATCTTCAAAGCCTTCTGAAAATGTGTTTGTTAAGAATACCCTGCTTGAATTGTTATTTCCATTTCCGTTATTTCCATTTCCGTTTGTTCCAAAATCAAGCGAAAATAAGGTTATGACTAGCAAGATGCCTACTAAAACAATTAATATGGTTATAATTTTTTTCATGCTTGTTATTCTTTCAATGGTTTTGCAGAATCTATTACTTTTTTAATATCCCGGGAAAAAATCTTACTTGCCTTAAATACTTCTATTCCTATAATGCTTCCATCTAAAGAGAGGTCTATAACTATACCATTCGGTAGCTCAACACTCTTCCAATATTTCTTGTCTTGGATGTGTATTCCAAGCACATCTTCTTCTGAATCGTACCAATTCTCCATGTTATTAGTCTAACCAGAAAGCAGTTATTATTTTTATAGTTTTGCTTTTTCCAATGGAAAGAATGCTCAATTTTCACGTTCTTTGAAAGAATCTAGAGTTTAATAATATTTATTATGAAAAGGGGCGGAAGGTGGGAGTCGAACCCACGCCAATAGCGCCACAGGCTATTACGCTACCGTTACGCCACAACCGCCATATAATTATTCGTGCTGGATAGTTTTTAAAACTTCTTGAGCTAGGCTTGATTTTAGTTCAGATATCTCTAAATAGATTTTTTCATGCTTTTTATTGAGCAAGGAGAGGATTTTTTCATTTTCTTCTAGCTTGTTTTTCATACTTGAGCCCTCAACAATTAAATCATACAAATTAGTTTTAGTCTCAGATAGCTCTTTATTTAGTGAGCTTATTTCTTCATTTAATTGCAAGATTCTGCTTTTATTCGCGGAAAGGCTCTCTATTGCTATATTTATTTTTTCTAGTATTTTTGAAGGTGATTTTAAGCTTATTTTATTCGCATTAATTCTGTTTTTTATTTCATTTAATATGGTTAATATATCTAAATTTTCGTCTAGAAATAATGCGCTGATTGGGTCTTCTATATATGAAATAGATATTTTCTTGTTTTTTTTGTCTTGCTCAACATAGGCATATTTTTCCAGGTACTTTTTATCCAATAGTTCTTTTATCTCTGTTTTTATTTTATCAAGAGCTTCTTGCTTCTGATTTTTGTCTTTTGCTAGGTTCTCTTGTTTTTTGTAGCCTTCACTTTCTTTTGTATGAGTTATTTTTTTATCTAGCTCTTCAATTTTTCTTTTGTAATTTGAGTTATCTTGATTAATATTCTCTATTTCTAATTTAATATTCTCTATTTTTTTCTCTTCTTGTTTTATTTCATTAATTTTTTCTAAAAACAATTTAATATTTTCTTTTTCTTTTATTAGATTATCATTGTTTTTTAGGAAATTTTTTTCTAATTTCCTTAACTCTTTTATATTATTCATAATATTCTCTATTTCTTTGCCAATTAATTGTGTTGCTTTGAAATGGCTTTTTTCTGATTCTACTAAGAACTTATCCAAGGACTTTGATAAATGAAATATATCTTTTTTCTGCTCTAAATTATCTATTAGCTTGTTTAGGTGGACCGTGTAATCTTTTTTTCCTAGCTCTGTTATTTGCTTGATTCTATAATCTGCTTTTCTTTGTGTTAAGTCTAGGGAGATTAATATTTTTGTGTTCTCTTTTAATTTATTTAATATTACTGAAAGCTCTTTATACAGATTCTCTGATTTTTCGTTTAAAGATTTTCCTATTTCTTGGTTTTTTTCATCTAGAAATTGCCCTATATTGTTTGGAGCTGTCTTTTGAGAAGCATTCTTTTCTTTATCCTTTCTTAAGAAGCTTCTTATTTTATCAATAAATTTCATGTTGGTATTTAATAATAATATTTATTTGACCTTTAAATAATCTGTTATAGCTAGGAATATTGGGCCTGTAAGAATATAGAATATTTTCATATATAATGGAGCATGTATTATTCCCAAGCCAATTAGGCTTGGAAAATTTGTTTTTAGCTGGATATTTAAAATATGATAGCCTGTGTATTCAACTAAGAAGAGTATTAATAAATATAAAGATGATGCTACTAGTAATTTGCCTTTCATAGTAAATTTTTCATATATTTCTCTTAGAATTACTAGTCCGAAAGTCCATGAGACTAAAGGAAATAAATTAATTCTCCCTATAAATATATTAAAATTATTGTACTCATATAGGTGATAAGAAGTTATTATGAGTGACAAAAGAAAAGCTATTATTAATTCTTGGCTTACTCTTTTCTTGTAATTAATATACAATGCAATTAGCAATATTAAAAGTAGCAATGTTAAAATCAATTTTATTTCCGTGAAGAATGATGCAATTACGGCTAAAGCTAAAAAGACAAATGTTAAGTAAAGATTATTTATTCTTTTCATTTAATATATTAGAACTAAAGGTTTATTAAACTTAATATATTAATTAGTTTTCTTATGAAATTTAAGTTTTATGCTATTAAATTGTGCTTTATTTTGAGCATTGTTTTTGTAGTTCAGACTTTAATTCCTAAATTTACTGAAGTATTTATTTTAAATGAGTTGGCTATTGTTGAATTATGGAGATTTGTTAGTTCTATTTTTTTACATGCAAGTCTTGCACATCTGATTTATAATATGTTTGCTTTAGCTTTATTTGGCAGCATTCTTGAGAGCCTTGTTGGCGGAAGGAAGTTTTTAATTGTGTTCTTTTTGACAGGAATATTAGCTAACATAGTTTCTGTTAATTTTTATTCTAGTTCTCTAGGAGCTAGTGGCGCTATTTTTGGAATTATTGGAGCTTTGATTATTGTTCGCCCTTTGCTTGTTGTTTGGGCTTTTGGAATGCCCATGCCTATTTTTTTAGCAGGCATTTTATGGGGCGCTGGAGATTTAATAGGCGCTTATGGATTTTTAACAGGCAATCCAATTGATAATACAGGAAATATAGCTCATTTATCTGGAATGTTTTTTGGCTTTATCTTTGGCCTTTTATATAGAAGAAAGAGTTTGATTATGAGAAATGCTAAAACTTTAATTGACGAGTCAGAGATAAGGATATGGGAGAATAGGCATTTTCGCTAAATCTTTCTTTTTTTAGATTTACAAACTTCTCATGCAGGATATTTATATTTTTCTCACAGACGAAATCATGCTGCCTGAAACCGCCGCCGAAAGTTTTTGGAACATGCATTAATTCATGAATTATTACTTTGTCTTGCTCTATCTTATTCATTTTATCAAATCTTTCTAGGAACTCTATAGCATAGAAGGATTTTGCTTGCATTGCTCTCTGCATTAATTTTCCTAAAGCATGGCATCTTGCTATTGTGCGTTTTGATGAAGAGCCGAAACTTCTAAGGCATTCTATCCTGTCTAATTTTATGTGGCTCATGTTCAGAAGATAGACAATTTCTATTAATCTCTTTTTTAAATCAGGAGCTGGCTCATAATACATTGGTAAATTAGTTATCTGGAGTTTAAAATCATTGTTGTTTTGCAATAATCTCTATAATTTTATTGCGCGATTTAAGATTTTTTATCTTTATATTTTTTACAGGAATTTTAAATTCTTTTGATAGCATATTAATTAATCTTATATTTGCTTTTTGATGTTCTGGAGGCTCTTTTAGTTCTATTATGTACTTTTTATCTGATATTTCTTTTATTGATTCTGTTTTTGATGAAGGCTTAAGCTTTACTTCTATTATCATTTTGTTATTATTTCTAGGCCGTCCATATTCTTTATTTTATAGTCCTTGCCAACTGCTCTTTTTGTTCTTACATCTATTGCTTTTATGAAATTTTTTCCTATATCTGTGTGAAGCCTATAAGCAAAATCTAGGGCTGTCGAGCCTTCTTTCATTAAATAGCAGTCTGGCAAGACATTGCCTTTGCTGTCTTCTAATTTAGAGCCTGCTGGAAATACTGCAATATATTTTAATATATCAAACACTATTTTGTTAAGGATATCTTGAACACCTGTTGTTTTATATTCTATTAGAATTTTCTTAATTTCATCTAAAGCTTGTTTTTGTTTTTCGCTTAGCTGTTTGCTTATCTCAAATGTAGAAGAGCCAGGAATATAATCTATTAATCCTGCTTTGTCTGCTTCTCTTAAAGCTAGTTCGCCTTCTGCAAAACAAGGTATTATTGGATAGTCAAATTCTTTCTTTATTTTTTCATAATTTTCTTTTCCATTAGGCCTGTCTATTTTATTTGCTGCTATAATCATTGGCTTTGTGTTTTTTCTTAATGCTTGGGCAAAAGAGAAGACTTGCTCGTTAGTCCATAAGGTTGGCTTTTCTGGATTTAAAGAAGATTTTAAAAGCACACTTTTTACATCATCTTCTGTAACTTTTAATCCTGAAAATTGCTTTGAAATTGATTCTGTGAATTTAGTTTTCTGGACTTCTACTGTTCTTGAAAAGTTCTTCCAGGTTTTTATTAAGATTCCATAATACCATAAGTCTAATTCTTTTTCAATTATTTTAATATCTTTTCCTGGAGCGTAATTCTGCGCTGGCTTGCCTTCTCCATCTGTTTCTCCGCTTATATCTACTATATGAATAAATGCATCTGCACCTGCCAAGTCATTCAGGAATTCATTTCCAAGACCACGGCCTTCACTTGCGCCTTCTACTAGACCTGCTACATCCATTAATTCAAATGGGACAAACCTTAAATCTTTTTTTACAAAGCCTTCTCTAGGATTGCTTTTCTTCCCAAATTCAGCGGCTAAATCTTTTATTTTTACATAAGCCATGCCGCGATTAGGCTTTATCGTAGCAAATGGATAATTTGCTATTAAAACATCTGCTAGTGTTGCTGCTTTGAAAAAAGTTGATTTTCCGCTATTAGGACGTCCTACAAGGCCTATTAACATGTTTATAAAATATAAAGAGGGTTAATAAATTTAGTTATTTTTGTCATAGGCACATTTATAAATTATTCAAAATGAGTATTTATGATCCCGTAGCTCAGCCTGGTTAGAGCACCGCTCTTATATGAGCATGGTTCGTTAGAACTGTAATTTCAAGCTGAATAGCTAAGAAAGGCGGGGGTCCTGGGTTCAACTCCCAGCGGGATCATTTTTTGCACATGACAATGGCATACTCTTCTTCCTTGTCCTTTACAAGCTTTACACTGTCAAAATACATTTTACAGAAATCTTTTAATTCGTTATCATAAAGCTTGTATTGAAAAGCCACTAGTATTTTATCACCTTTTTTCATTTCTATTGTCTTTTCTTCATGTGTTATTTTTTTGTCTTTGTTTAATACATAATATCCTTCAAGCCTTTTATTATCAAAATTAACATCTACTTTTAATTCATTTTCGTTAAAGCCTATTTCTTTCATTAAATGAAAGAACCATTTATGAAATAAAGGGTGCTTGTAAGTTTCTAATTGAGTAAAGCGAGGGCCGCTCCTTATTCCGTTTCCTATTATTAAGATGTCTCCTGGAAGCATGGCTTGGCTTAATTTGAATAAGTAGTCGTTTATCTCAAAACTTGAAATTGCTGACTCCAAGAAGAGCAGGACATTTTTTTGATATGTTGAATTTCTTAATGCTGCTCCAATCTCGTTTAAGCTGTTGCAATCAGGATTTAGCCTAGGAGCATAATCTACTATATTAGAGAAATTCTCTTTTTTTACATTTTCTAATGCAAGTTTTATTAAGAATTCATTTGTTGATGCTGGGCAGTATCTCAACTTTGTTGTTTTTGGCAAGGCAGATATTATAGAGCTTACTTTTGAGCCGTCTATGCAATTCATGTCAATTAAATTAAACTTTGATGATTTTAAAGGCTTAATAAAATCCCTTATATTTTCTTTTAATAGCTTAGTTTCCGTTTCTATTAGCATCTTATATCTTGGATGTTTTCTTGCTTCTAAGAAGGCTTTTGCCATATTTTCGTTAATATACCAGAGCGAGCGCTTTGCTATATCCCATACTTTTGCTCCTTTATCCTTTGCATAGCCGTTTTTCACAAGCTCTTTCATTACTTCTTCTTTGATATTCATGTTATAATATAGTGTTTTGCATTTATAGTTTTTTCTATTTTGCTTATTCGTTAAAAATTGAGGCTTTTTTGAGCTTTTAAATGTTGGCTTTTTTGAGATTTAGGACTTAAAGATTAGATGCTCTGCTAGAGGGTTGCTAATTATTGTTTTTCCTCAGATTGAGTATGATTATTTCTTTACTAATTTGCTTCCTTCTATCCAGTCTATTACTTTGAGTATTAGTGCAACAGAAAAACTAATTACAAACGCTAAACTTACTTCTTTATTAAAAGGATAACCCAAAGATAGCATCAAAAATGAAACAATCAGCAATATAACCAAAACTCCAAATACCCATCTCCTTTTTACTTTTGTTTCTTCACTAACATCAAATATAACCTTTACCATTAGTTATTTTAAATGATTGGAGTTTAATTAATCTTTTATTTCCCAATTATCTTTTCACATTTGTTAATAAAGTCATAAGCATCTTTTTTTATTTTTTCTGCAATAGATTTTGTTGTTTGTTTTGTTATACTATATTGAGCTATTTCTCTTTTATGCCTTGCGTCAGACAGCTTTTCAATTTCTTCTTTCTGAAACATTGCTGATTTAAGCAATATCAGAGCATCTTCATCTAAAATTTTCTTTTTAACAAAAAATTCTTCTAGAACACATAAGGTTGCTGTATGGTTTTTACTTCTATAACCTATTTTTGCTAATAGAGAGATTGCAGCAGAGTACATAGCATAATATCCTGTTATAACAACCCACTCATAAGTTGAATAATCTTCTGGGATATTTAATTTTTTTCTGAAGGGTTTATCACTCTGTAGTTCATCCAATATTTTTAATGTAATAAGATTATTTTTTGCTTTAGTTAAATATTCATTTGCTAATCTTTTAACACTTTTATCTTTAATTAAAAGTTCTCTTTTTAAGTAAAATTTTATTGGTTTTATCATTTTATGTAAGCGTAGTAATAGAATAATTCATATCCCTTAAATACTATCCCATACTCTACTAAATCCTTCCAGAATTGCTCATTTTCTTTTTTAATCTTTGCAAATTCTGATTTTGGCATTATAACTGGACTAAATTCGAGATTTGTTTCATATCTTAATCCTCTTATTTTACTTTCTAATTTATTTCTATTAGGACCAACACAAAAAATATCTATATCACTATGTTTTGTAGGATTGCTTTTAGCATAACTTCCAAAGACTGCTAAAAAATCAATATCTTCCTCATAAACTTTTGATAATGCTTTATAAATTTGACTATAATCTTCTTCAAATTTCTCTTTTCTCTTATTTGCGTAAATGATAAATGCAATTTTGATTTTTTCTTTTGTAAAATCTAGAGAATAAACAAAAGTTTTTCCAAATTTCCTTTCAAGAAGTAACTTTTTTCCAACTAGTTGTTTCATTATTCTATGAACTGGTTCATAAGATAGATTTGTTCTTTTCTGAATTATTTTTAAGGTAATTTCTTTTCCCTCTGGGAAAAAACTACTTAGAATATTTAATTCGTTTTCTGATAATTTAACCATATCTGCCATTTTTGTATATTATTGTTTATCCAATAATATTATTGGTAATCCAATATTTATAAATGTTCCTATTTCCGTGGGAACTTCAACTTTAGTTTAAGGGATTACATCCCGGCATAATGGAATTTACAATTCCATAAATGCCCCTGCCGGGATTTGAACCCGGGTTTACGCCGCGAAAGGGCGTTGTCCTTGGCCTCTAGACTACAAGGGCTTGGAATTAAATAATCTTTTTCATTTTTAAAGCTTGTTATCTGTCTTCGGGAGTGATTTACTTACATAATTCTAATTTGTCTTTTGATGTAGAGTAACGATTCTTATTAGATTTAAGCTCTTTATCCCTTATGCAGTAACCTTTAAATAGGATTTTTCCTTAAATATAAAGTAAAAAAGAGCGTTACTCTACATGGTGTATGAGAAATATATTAAAAGAGGGGGAAAGTTGCACGGGCCTTATTATTACGAGTCTTATCGTGAGGGAGATAAAGTAAAAAATAGGTATCTTGGAACTCAATTGCCTAGGAAAAGAAGATTTACTCTACACATAGCTTTGATTTTTATAGTCGTATTTATAGCGATACTTTTATTATTAAATAGTAATTTTTCTTTAACTGGAAAAGCATCTTTTGAGCTTGATTCTGCAGGAGAGGCTGAACTGCTTTCCAATACTTTAAAATTTAATTTGAAAGAAGGAGAACTAATTCCTAAAGATTCAATAATAAGAGTTAATTTTGGCGAGCAAATTCAGGAATTTAGCTTGAGTGAATTAGTTAGTGAAAATACTTTTTCTGGAAACTTTTTTGCTGAAAATTCAAGCGTTGTTGGCAGTGGAGATGGTTATGGCATAGCTGGAAGTAAGGAATTTTATCCTGAAGTTGAGTTTGAGCTTGTAATTTTTGATAATTCCAATATCAGCGAAAATGAAATAATTGTTCCTGGAAAAGTAAAATATGGGGAAATATTTAGCTATAATTTAGAAGAGCGGAACGCAAAGATATTTCCTGAAAGCGTTAAAGTAAATGGCATTTCTATTTCTGACAATGAAATTAAGCTTGAGATAAAAGATAGTGTGGCTGAAGTTAGCACTAATTATAAACTAATTCAAGAAGGATTTGGAGAGGAATATTTGGGCGATGAAATCTTGGAGATAGAAATTGATTTAAGCAAGTTTGGAATTAATGCAACTGGAAGCGGAAGGTTAAATGTTGAATTAATTTATAATGATGCTGTGATTGTTGAGCTTGAAGAAGAGCTTGTTGTTTCTGATGAAAATGCTGGAATTATTGCTAATGAAAGCGAAGAGATAAATAAGACAGATGAGATTATAGAAATAAATGAAACAATTGGTATTAATATTACAGAAGAATTTACTAATGAAACATTAATAAATATTACAGAAGAGAATGTTACAGTTACTAATGTAACTGAAACTAATATAACTGTAATAGAAAATATTAGTAATTTAAGCTTAATTAAAGATATAGACAATATAAAAATAGAAAAGAATGAAAATTATAGCATTAATTTAAGCGAGTATTTTGTTGGAGCAGAAAGATACGAATTAAATGCCGACAATATAAGTGCTATATTTGATAATGATATTCTTATTTTAATTCCTGAATTGGAGCTTGTTGGTGTTGTAAAAGGAAAAGTAATTGCTCACTCTGGAAACGAAAGCTTGGAAAGCAATGAATTTGAGATAATTGTTTCATCAGGAGAAATAAGAATTGAAACACAAAGAGAAAGAATAATTTTAGGAAAGCCTGTTAAATGGACTAAGAATGTTTCAGTTGAAGGGGGAGAAAATATTACTATTGAATTGGAAGGCGCTTCAAATGTCAGTGTTAAAAAGATTGAAGATGGAGTTGAAAAAGAAGCAGGGAATATAGGAATTACAGGAGGAGTTATTTCTGGAGTTGAGCTTGAGAAGCAGCCTGGAGTTTTTGGCTTTTTCAGAAATATATTCAGAGGAATTACTGGAAGGGCGATAGAAGAATTTAATTCTTCTGCTCTTGTGGAAGTTAGCTTGAATGATTCTGCTATAAATTATATAATAGAATATTATACTGAAGCGCCAGAAGCTTTTGAGGAAAATATAAGCAATGGAAAAAGAGTAATTGTCTCTGGGCCTGATAATTTGAATTATACTGATGTGCTTGCATACACTGAAATTGATGAAAGCTTTGGCATAAAAGATAAGAGCAAAATAAAGATTTATTGGAGAGAAAATAATAGTTATGTTCAATTCAATGCAAGTGATTTAGATTTGAATGGAATTTATGAGCATGTTGAATGGAATGTTCCTCATCTTTCTAATCAGACTTTTGAGCTAATTCTGATAATAAAAGCAGAACATTTAGATAGCAATAGAACATTTATTGAAGATGTTTATGAGCTTGTAAAAGCAAGAGATGGAAACTGGACTATGATACCCACGGGCGATTATGTTCGTGTCACATTTGAGCAAGCTTTGACTTCTAATAGAGATATTACTCTTTATGCAAGAAGTAGCTCTTCATCAAGCATTGATGTTTATGAAAAAGATAAGAATGAAGTTATTGCTTCTTTCGCAGGAATTAGCGAAGATAAAGAATACAAAGTTTATTTGACTGCATTGAATGGAAGCCAGGATACATTTGACTTGCTTGTTAGTGGGGGAAGTGTTGAGTTGGATTGGATTGTAGACCCACAGGCTAATGACACTTCTAATAACGTGTATCAATGTGGAACCATTGATTCTCCGGGAGTTTATACACAAAACCAAAGTATTACCCCAACATTAAACGATCATTGTATTAACATTACTGCTTCCAATGTCACCTTTAATGGGAATGGATTTTTTATTATCAATACCACGTTGAAAAAAGCGGGAATTTACGCTGCTGGCTTTGTAAATGTTACGATTAAGAATGTCAACATTACCATGTCAGGTTCTATTCCTGGAGCTGGAGTTTATTTTAATGCTACCAATGATTCTTTAATTCAAAATAGCAGTTTTAATCGCAATTATTACGGAATTCTTAGTGCAAGTTCAAGGAACAATGTTTTTCTTGATATTACAGCAAGCAACAATACGTATGGAATTTATCTTCTCGCTTCAAATAATAACTCTTTAACTTCGATAACACTAACAAACCATACTATTGGTACAGGCCTTACGATAGATACGAGCTCTAATAATGTTCTTAATAATATCACTTCAAATGGCAATTTTAATGGAGTCTATCTTCTCTCTAGTTCCACCAATATCTTATTTAATATTACTACCTCTTTCAATGGCCAGGATGGTGTTGTTGTGAACAATAATAATACTTTAACCCAAATAACAGCGAATTTCAATGGCAAGGATGGTATTAGTGTTGGCGGCAATAATAATACTTTAACCCAAATAACAGCAAATAACAATTCGCGTTATGGTATTTCTATTGCCGGCAATAATAATGTTCTTAATAACAATACTATAAAAAATAACTCTGCTTATGGCATTTATCTTTCTTCTTCTAACGGTAATAATATTACGAATAACATTGTAAGTAATAATAATAATACAGGGATTTTCTTTAATATCAACAACGGGAATAATACTCTTATTAATAATACTATCATGAATAATAAGGGAAGGGGAATTGACGTTGGTGGCGTTAGTTCTTATAATAATTTCATCAACAACACCGTCGCTAACAATAATGGCACAGGCATTAATATTCAAAATGGTGCAGGTAATGTCCTCATCAACAATACTGTCTCTGCTAATGATCAACACGGGATTCTTACTACGTCAGATGAGAACGATAATATTACAGGTAACCTTGTCATTAACAACAAGCGTTTCGGGATCCAAAGCGCATCTAATGCAGTCACTATGACTAATAACAGTGTCTATAACAATTCTCATGGGATTTATTTAAATTTTATTTCAGATAATACTTTAGATAATAATAGAATGGGCAATAACTCCATTGCTGATTTTTATATCGATGCTACAACTCTTCCCCAGCATAATCATACTATTTATTCAAGCAATCTTGTAGATACTTCTTTTAATCTGTATTATAATCTATCAGCATCGAATTCTCGCTTTAATGGGACGCTATCTAATCCTGGTGCTTTTTTCTGCATTTCATGTACGAATGTTACTATAAAAGATCTTAATTTAAGTCATCATACTATTGCCGGCGTTTATTTTTTTAATACTACTAATTCAACTATTCAAAATATTAGCTCTGATCTCAATTATTATGGCATTTATCTTGATTCAAGTTCAAATAATACTGTTATTACTAAAACACTTTTAAGAGGTAATCTCAACCAAGGTATTTTCTTAGGAAGCGGTGGAAATAGTATTAATGACTCTCTCGTAAATAATAATTCTATAGGGATTTTTCTTAGGGGTTCGGACAATGTTCTTATGAATATTACTTTCCATAATAATAATAAAAGCATTTCTTTGGGTATTGGTGCGCCTAATAATAATTTTACGAATATCCTTGTCAATGGCTCAAGTGGAGATGCTCTCTATTTTCTTGCAACTCTCTCCCCGCTCCCTTATAATAATAACTTCGTGAATATTACTATTACCAACACGAATGTCTCTCGTTATGACATTAAGTTTGATTCAGCATCAATTAATGGAACACAATTGATTGACATGCCTCATATCGGCAATTACTCCTTTACAGGAAACGGAGGAACTCTTATTGTGAGAGATAGCAGATACGGAGAAGTACGATTTTTAGAAATTGTCAATGGAAGCGGTAATAATTTAACACGAGATGTTTTTGTGGGAGATAATAGTGTTGTTGTGAGAAGTGACTTGAATCTCGGACTGAATAAAAGCGCGAATATTACGCTTTACGGAATGGCTAGGGGGTTTGGGCCGTCGAGTATTCTCAAAGACGGAGTTCTTTGTGGATCCTCTTGTTTTAATTTCACCGCTTTAACAGTGAGTACTGTTATCTTTAATGTTAGCTCTTTTAGTAATTATAGTATTGCCGATATCACTTCGCCTACTGTAACGATTAATAACCCTGCTATTGGAATTAATTATTCTAGTTCTAGCATCACATTTAATGTATCTTTAAATGAAAATGGTTCTGTTCAATATAGTTTGAATGGGGGAATTACTAATAGTACCATGAGCGGTGACCAAGCTTATTTTGGAACTGTATTTAATGCAACAAATACGAGCATTGGAGATGGAATGTATACTGTCAATTTTTATGCGAATGATACTTCTGGAAACCTTAACAGAACTACTGTAGTGGTGTTTGGTATTGACACCATTAAACCTTTGATAAGCTACGGAACTGGAACTGAAAACGATGGCGTAAATATCAGCACCAGCTCTATCTATGTTAACCTTTCTATCAACGAGACGAATTTTGCAAACATTACGTTTATATTAAGAAATGATACAGGACAAGTGAATTCTACTATATTTACTACCCTCACAAGAACTATAAATTGGACAGGTTTACCTGAGACTCATTATACTTACAATGTTTCACTCTATGATACGGCGTCTAACTTTAATTCAACTCCCACCAGAAAAATCTCTCTTGATATTACTTTTCCTTATGCTATCATAAACTCCCTTTCGACTGCGACAGGATCCCAGACCATTACTTTTAATGCTACTATTACAGATAGCAATCTTTTATCCTGTAAATTCTCTATCTATAATGACACGGGAGGAGCAGATGGTTTGAACAATAATGCATCCTATACGTGTAATACCAATAAAGAGGTTGCAGTGTTAGGATTTAATACATATACTTTGTATGTTTCTGGTTTAGATTATGCGAATAACGAAAATTCAACGTCTCAAAGCTTTATCACAACAGCGGCCTCTAGTTCTTCTGGCGGAGGAGGCGGTGGCGGAGGAGGCGGTGGCGGCATTGGTGGAGGAAGCGATTATCAGATTGGAACATTTTATGTTAACGTGAACACTATTGATAGAGTCATCAATATCGGAGAGGAAGTATTTGAAAATATTGTTGTTGTCAATACGGCAAGGAAAAACGCTAGTGTCGGAATCATGACAAACATGAGCGTTTTAATTGATAAAGAATTATTGGGAATCGTATCTACGAATAATAAGGTTGAGATACCTGAATTTGAATCGAGGAATGTTATTATACGAATAAAAGGAGTTGAAGAAGGGGTTTATTTAGGGAACATATATTTCTTTGGAAGGAAGATTATCGAGAAGTGGATAGATAAGCGAGTTGAGGAAGATGGATATAACATCTCTGTTGTCAATGCCGGATATATGAAAGAAGTAACTATCACTAACACTACGTATGTATTGCCTGTCAGAATTATTGTTAAGGGGATCGAGCCTAAATTAGTCGGTTTAAGAGTTGTTTTAGATAGAGGCACTGTTCCTACAGGAGAGAGTGTGGGATTTGAAATCTCTGCATTTAATTTTGGTTCACTCGAGGAATATCCTATCACATTACGATACGAGATTGTTGATAGCGAAGGTAATGTCACTGTGAGTAAGCAAGAAAGCACACAGCTCAAGAGTTCATTGTCTTTAGAAAGAGAATTAATATTACCTCTAGATATCGAACCTGGAGGATATGAACTCGTAGTGAGGGCTTTTTATGATGATAAGACCGTTGTTGCTAAAGCTTCGTTAAAAGTCATACTGGCAGGAGACTTGTTGTATAGTCCACTTTCAAAATTAGGAAGTGGATTCTTTAATTTTGTTACCATTTACTTGCCGTTTATCTTAGCTTTCTTGTTCGTTGCTCTCCTGAGTATTATTGGAGTTTATTATTTCATCTATTTGAGAAAGAAGTTGTTCGAAAAGGAAATGGAAGAAATCAAGAAGAAGAGTATGTATGTCTTCCCTGACTTTGAGAAATTACCAAAGTCAAGATTTGCTTATATTGGAATGGTTGCAGATACTCGTGTAAAAACATACCTTGACCATACGCAATTGAAC
>ORJL010797600.1_pt1 | contig 17614 bp, 15 predicted proteins | sample 1779941 | NCBI WGS metagenome assembly ORJL01 (sample SAMEA104232317, study PRJEB22302) | groundwater metagenome | biome: forest; feature: aquifer; material: groundwater | place: USA | collected 2011-08-07 | depth 5.8 m | reverse complement strand
TGTTCACGCCGAGCTTGGCAAACTTGCCTTGCAGGGCGGTGTTGATACCCTTGACGATAGTAATAGGGGAATCCAGTCCGCCCCCTGGTAGGGGCACGGCATGCCGCCGTATTGGCCGTGTTTCCGTTTCTGGTAGGGGCACGGCATGCCGTGCCCGCACCGGCATTCTTGCGACCTCCATCGCCCGCGAAGGTTCCAGGGAACTTTCCAGCGCCCCGATCAATTCCAACAAGCTGTCCACAAACGTCCGTCTTTCCTTCTGGCCCATGGAGGCATAGCTGACCCCGTTACGGCGTCGCTCCAGCTTCAGCGTCATGGGGGAAGTACTGCCTATCACCGCGGGGTCGTCAGCCAGTTTTTCCAGAAAGGCGTCCAGTCCCCCTATCACCGCCCGGTCGTCGTACCCCCTCCTGGCCTCGAGTTCCAGGACTTTGCGCAAACGCTCGGCGTCCATCTAAAACCCCTCGTCCCGTAGGGGCACGTCGCGACATGCCCGCCGGGCGGGCGGTTCACGAACCGCCCCTACGAGGACATTGGATTCGCTTTTCATTTCAGGGTCGCGATGCCGATGGAGTCGGGGCCGACATACGTCCCCAGCACCGCGCCGAACCGGGCCAGGTAGACGTCCTGCCCAGGGGCCGCCTTCTTCAAGTGTTCCAGCAACTTCTCCGCCTCCGCCGCCCCGGTGCTGTAAACCACGCTGATTTCTTTGGCCGGCAGATGCCCGTCCGCCATTTGATACAGTCTTTCGACGGCCTTTGAGCGAGTCCGCACGCGTTCCAGCGGGACGACCTCGCCGCCGGCGACGGAAACAATAGGCTTGATGCTCAACACGGAACCCATCCACGCCTGAGCCTTGCCGATGCGCCCGCCTTTTTCCAGGTAATGTAGGGAGTCCAGCAGTCCAGCCAGGAAAACATTTGAGGCGCTGGAGTTCACCAGCTTCACGATTTCATCCGCGGTGGCTCCCGCCTTAGCCGCCTTGGCCGCGGCGATGGTGATAAGCCCCAGGGCCATAGTCACCTGCGTGGAATCGATCACCTCGATCCGGCATTTCGTCTTGACCTCGCCCTTGCCCATCTGGGCGGCGTCGCGGGTGCCGCTGAGCTTCGAAGAAATATGGATGGAGACGATTTCCCCGGTTTCTTTGGACAGCGACTGGTAGGCTTCGGCGAAAGCCCCCGGCGAAGGGGCGGCGGTGACCGGCAAGTCGCGGCTCTTGGTCAGCATGTCATAGAAGGTGTCGGGATCGATGTCCACCCCATCCCGGAAGCTCTTGTCACCGAACCGGACCCAGAGCGGCACCACGGTGATGCCCAATTCCTTCACCACTTTCAACGGCAGGTCGGAGGAGCTATCGGTAACGATCTTTACGGTCATGGCTAACCCACTCTCCTTACGCTTACTTACGACAGATTATACATTAACCCCCCGCCCATTCACCATAGGTGGAATCCCTCTCCCTGGCAGAGGCAGGCACCCCAAAGGTCCCTCTCCCTGCCAGGGAGAAGGTCAGGAGAGAGTCGTTACCTGGCGGGCGCTGGAAATGTCAGAGTTTCCGGTGACAGACTGCCCCATCTTGTCGTTCGCCAGCTCGGCAATCTCCGGCTAGCGGATCGCTCCAACCTCAACGAGTTCCTTGATCTCTGCCGCGGGAAGCCCCAAGAGCTCCCCAAAAACATAGTTGTTATGCTGCCCTACGAGTGGGGCGTCATGCACCACCTGCGACGGCGTAACCGAAAATTTCCACGGGCAATTGAACGTCAGTCGCGCTCCCACCTCCGGGTGTTCCACATGCGTGATCAACCCACGATCGCTAATGTGGGGATCGGTGTAGACGTCTTTGGCGGTGTACGAAGGCACAGCCGCCACTCCCACCTTCTGCAATATGCCCATCACTTCAAAATTAGTGTGGTTCCTGGTCCACTGCGCCACGAAGTCATCCATCGCCTCTCTGTTTTCCCACCGGCGTATCTGATCCCGGAATCTTTCGTCTTTGGTCCATACGGGATCGCCTATAGCCAGGCAAAAGGCCTCCCATTCCGGGTCATTGGAAACGGCAATGCTCACCCATTCATCGTTGCCGCGGCAGGGATAGCAGTTATGTGGAGCCATTATCTCATCATCATTGCCGCGCCGTGAGCCTACCCTTTCGTTCATGGAATAGTCCAGAATCGAATCGCCTATGAGGCAGGTAATGGCTTCCCGGGAGGAAAAATCGATATACTGTCCAATGCCCGTCCGCTTGCGATGGACCAGCGCTGCCATAATTGCCAGGGCTCCGCTGATGGCGCTGGCCATGTCCATCGTTACTCTTATTTCTGACGGCGGTCTGTCACTGTAGCCCGTCAGATTTCCCACCCCACCCAGGGCCCCAAAAAGGGGAGCGTAGCCAATGGCGCCGGCCTCTGGCCCGGTGGACCCGTTGCCGGAGGTTGAAAGCATGACAATGTCGGGGCGTAACTCCCTGACCACCGGGTAGCTCAGCCCGAGCCTCTGGATCACCCCCGGCGTGAAGCCCTCAACCATGACGTCGCAAATTCGAATAAGTCTCTTGGCCAGATCAAGTCCCCCGGGATGGTGCAAGTCGATCTGGACGCCCAGTTTATTAAGATTGGAATCGTTGAACCCGGGGGCCCCGTTGACTCCCTCCTGGATGCGGGTCACGGGGTTAATAAACAGGCGGGAAAAGTCCAGCCTCCGAGTGCTTTCCACTTTGATGACCTCAGCGCCGGCCAGAGCCAGCACTTCCGTCGCCACCGGGCCGGCTAACCCCCAGGAGAAATCGCAAACGCGAATTCCAGTCAATGCTCCCATGATATTCTCCCGTTGGTCAAATGACTCCCGCCTGCCTGAGTTTCGCCAGCTTACTCTTCGAGTATCCCAACACGTGGCAGTATACTTCCTCGTTGTGCTCGCCGAGCAATGGGGCGGCGCGTTCAAACCGCACAGGAGTCCTGGAAAACTGGTACGGAGCCGTGGGGTATTTCAGCGGCCCAGTTTGACTGTGTTCGATCTCCGTAAAAAAACCCCGGGCTTTCAGTTGCTCCGCCTTAACAATTTCATCGCACCCATGGTACGGCGCTATCGGGCAATGCCTGGCCTGCGCCAGGCGGTATATCTCTTCTTTCGTGAACTGCATGAGAAGAGGCTCTATAAGGCGCTTCAGTTCAGTGGCATGCTCCTCACGGTAAGCACGGTCTTTCAACCTTTCATCCCTTGCCCATTCAGGACTGCCCAGCAGATCCATGAAGGCGTCCCACTCTTCCGGCCTGTTAGGGGCGAACTCAATAAACCCGTCTTTGCAGGGAAAGCTGCCGGCGATCCGCCAACCCCTGGTAGCCCGGGTGACCACCACCCCCAGATTAGCCCACATCGGTATGTCCTGGAGGTTCAACGGGATCAGCGTCTCCTGCTTTGAAACGTCCACGTGCTGGCCGGCGCCGCCGGACAATTGGTGATACACGGCGATAAGAGTGGCCACAGCGGCGCTGATTCCTGACTCGTATTCCCCGACATACCGGCCAACCTGGAGTGGGGGCCGGTCCAATTCGACGCTTCCTCCAGGAGTAAGATACCCTTCTCCCCCGCTGTGAAAGGTGTTAAGGGGATAGGCTTTGTAGTCGCGGTACGGTCCCGTCTGGCCGAAGGGAGTGACGGAGACCATCACCAGACGTGGGTTTGTGAGGCTGAGCGACTGGTACCCGAGCCCCAGGGCATCCATCTCCCCCGGCGCCCTGTCTTCGATCAGGACGTCCGCCTGCTTCACCAATTCCTTGAATATTTGCCTGCCCGCCTCGCTCTGCAAGTCCAGAGTAACGCCGAGTTTGTTCGTGTTGACGTACAAGAACAGGCCGCTTGTTTCCTGATTCGGAACGTCATCCAGGAAAGGTCCCCTGCCCCGGGCAGTGTCGCCGGAACCGGGGGGCTCAATTTTGATAACTTCCGCGCCCATGTCGGCGAGCAACTTGGCGCAATAAGGGGCGGCTACCATGTCACCCAGTTCGATGATCTTTGTGCCGCCCAGGCAGGTGTCGCTGGCCAATGGAACCTCTTTCATAGACATGTCCGGGAGGATCGTCAGATTACCTTCTGAGTCCTCAGTTCGTTGATTTCTTCATCCGAGTAACCCAGCAACCCCTTGAGGATATCTTGAGTGTGTTGACCCAATCCAGGGGGCAACGCGAAGGCTTCGCTTCGAATCTCCGACATCTTGACCGGATTTCCGATAATCTTGACCTGCCCTCCGGAAGGATGCCCGATGGCAGGCACCATGTTTCGGTAGGCGGCCTGGGGATCAGCCAGTCCCTCTTCGATGCTGTTTACCAGAGCGCAGGGGACGTCGGCTTTGCCCAGTATCTGCATCCATTCACCGGCTGTTTTGGCGGCCAGGGCCTCTTCGATGAGAGACCACAATCCCTCTTTGTTGACCATTCGTTTTGAAAGCGAATCGAATCTCGGATCGGTTATCCATTCTTCGTGGCCGACCCCCCGGCAAAGGTTCCGCCAGAACCCGTCGCGGTGGGCGCAGATGACAAGATACCTGTCTTTGGTCTTAAACGCTCCCCACAAGTAGCGGGCCACCGGGTCTCGCGATATCCCCAGGTTCAACGGGTAAAGCCCGTACTCCATGAAAAGGGCGAGCATCGCATCCTGGAGGCTGATGTCTACCTCCTGGCCTTTTCCGGTCCGATCACGGGAATATAGCGCGGCCACGATTCCATAGGCGGCAAAGATTCCCCCCGCCAGGTCGGCGATTGCCACGGTGCTCCAGGCCGGGCGCCCGTCAGCGTCACGTTTGTCTACCATGCTCATCATTCCGCTGATGGCTTGAGCCACCAGGTCGAAAGCGGGCCGGTCGCAACCGGGACCGGTGGAGCCGAATCCGGTGACCGAGCAGAAGACTATGCCGGGATTGATCTTTCGCAGAGTCTCGTAGTCCACCCCCAGGCGCTTCATGACCCCGGGCCTGAAATTGTTGAAGACGACATCGGACTTCCGCGTCAATTTGTGAAAGACTTCTTTGCCCTTGGCGGACTGAAGGTCGAGAACAATACTCTTTTTGTTGCGGTTAAGGGCCAGGAAATGAGCGTCCTCACCTTTGATGGAATAGTCAGGGTCGTACTGGACCCGGCTGCTCACACCTCGCGCCAGTTCCGGAGTCTCGATCTTGATCACCTCGGCGCCCAGGTCGGCGAGCATCATCGAACCGTAGGGACCGCCCGTGGCCCTGGTCAGGTCCAGCACTCTTACTCCCGACAGGGGCAACCTTCCACGGGTTGCCTTCTTAGCCCGTTGTACACCATTTCCCATTTTCGCCATTACGCCCCCCGCTTCTGTGCGGCCATGACTTCAACAAACGATTCAAGAGCGCGGTCGATGTCGTTGTCAGAGTAGTAGAGAGGGTCCGTGGGGTCGGCTTCAATAACGATTCCCGGGATGCCGAATCTCTTCCTTATCTCGTCGATGAGGTCATACTGACCGATGTCTATCGGCCGGCAGGTCCTGGCCGAATGCATAATCATGCCGTTCAAGGAGTATTCTTCAACCATCTGCGAGATTCGTTCTACCTTGAACCTGGAGTTCATATCTTTGCAGATGTAGACGAGCTCCTCGGCGATGCTGTGGAGCGGGCGGTCTGGGTCTACTTTGTCGGCTTCATAGTAGAAAGCGCCGTGGGTATAAGTGCTCACGATGGGCACAGCATTCAAAGCTGCCAGCTTATCCGAGATGGCGCCCAGTTTGAACCAGATGGGAAGATTGTCCCAGTAAAGCCGGTACTGCTCGTTGACGATGGCGCCGATCTTGTTGGCGACCCTGTCTTCAATTTCAACCTTGAGTTTCTCGTAGTAGTCAACCGAGACCGGGGTCCCGCGCATGGAATGCATGGGCCGGAGACCGATAAGGCAGTCAAAATAGCTCATCGGCGTCGGGACGGCCTTGCACAGGTCCAGACATTGCCGCCGCAGCCCGGCCGCCTGCTTAACCAGCTTCATGATTTCTTTCAGCTTGTCGTAATCGAACTTCTTTCCGGTGACCCCTTCGAGAAAGGAGATGAACCCCTTCAACTGGCCCTCGACGTGTTGGATGTTCCTCTCGTATTCGGAAAGGTTATAGGTCATGGGAACGTCGATTACAAAAGACGGGACTTTGAGAAGACGGCCCAGGGAATCAGCCCACAGCCCAACCGTCTGGCAATGGTTGGCGCCTACAACGAAATCGGGCAAGGGAAGCGCCATGTCCTCTCTAATCTTCACCCCTTTTTGGGCCAGAATGGCCAGACCATTGAGCGTCCTCCAGTAAGAACAGGCATCGGTGGAATAGCCTTCCGCCTCGGCGGCCTGTTTCAGTTCAATGTTGCCGTTGCGGGCAGCGGAGTAGGCGCCGTAGCTCTCTCCATGTTCAAAGGCGATGTCCATTACCCGGAGGAGTTCGAAAGGCACCACACCACACGCCCAGGCGATCTTGCGTCCGGCGGGGCGAGCTTTTCTGAGATCGTCATAGTAACTCGTGACCATGTCCTTCACCAGGGCTGTAGTCTTGACCCGGTTTACGTTCTTCCCCATGGCTATACCCCTCCTACCATTTCAACGAATGCTTGTACCCTTGTTTTGAGCGGCGCCATGGAGACCGTATCATGTTCGACTTCAATCATGAGTTCGGGGACCCCGGCGGCAGCCAGCTTTTTCTTCAGCTCAGGGTAGTAAATCTCGTGAGGCTCGCAGTGTTTAACCACGAGGTTGATAGCGCCCTGGGCGCCAACTTTCTTTACCATGCTCACCAGGTAATCGCCCCAATCGTCTGACTGGATTCGTGTGGGGCAAGGCGCCGACTGGCCCAGATATCTGCTGGCCAGACGAGTTACGGCGCTGCCCTCGCCGGGCGTGACCGTGTCAAAGGAACGGGAGCCGACGTAAAGATCGTCGTCAACTACGACAGCGCCCGCGGCCTCACACATACTCAACAACTCGAAACGAGGCGCCTGGCAAAGGCAGCCCGAAATAACCACTTTCACACCCGTCTGTGGGGGAACAGACCTCTTCGCAAGCTTCGGAAGCAACTTCTCCAGTAATCTGGCGTGGTCCTCTTTGGGCATAATAGATGCGGACATCACCATGGCCGTGACTTCTCCCGCTGCGACTACGCCCGGCCGGCGCCTCCTGAGACTGTAGACCTCCCTCAATAAGCGACGGTCGTTCTCATATATTCCAATGCTGTTCCGTAGTGAAGTCTCGGTAATCTCGTGACCGACCAGGGATTCAAGACTGGTCTTGAACCTGTTGAATTCGGCGGCGACGTACTCCCGAGAGGTGGGGCGTTGAAGCACCGGCGGAAGATAGAGGCTCTCGTAATAGGGAAGGGGGAAGTTTCTTCTCAAGACGGAGTCGATCCCTCGAACAGCCAGACACGAGTCCGCCAGGACGATGCCGTCAAGGAAATCCAGTCTACCACTCACAGCGTCGTCAACCAGGCCCCGGGCCAACCCGCAGAAGAAACTCTGGACCAGGGCATGCCCCCTGCCGATTGGCCTGTTGCTTTCCCACATGGCTACGGGGTGGATTCCGCTGGCGTGGACGATCTCCTCCGGCACGTGCATAGGAACGCAACCAACTATCTTCCGGCCCTTTTTCTTAAGATCGCCCAGACTGCGGTATGGATCATGGCAAACCCCCAGGAATATGCCGAGTTCTTCTTCCATTGACTGACTCCTCATGCAAACGCACGCAAGCCGGTGAGTTCCCTGCCAGCTATAAGCTTCTGAATTTCCATCGTTCCGTCGGCGAAGGTTATCACACGAGCATCCCGGTAGAGCTTCTCAACCAGGAAATCCTGGCTTATCCCACAAGCGCCGTGAATCTCCACGGCCATAGAAGTCGCCTTCAACGCGGTCTTGCAGGCAAAGTACTTAGCCGCCGACGATTCCTTGGAACACCACTTTCCCTGGTCGACCAGAGAAAGAGCTTTGTAACATAACAGCCGGCTCGCTTCGATCATAGTGTCCATCTCCACCAGCATATCCTGGATCAACTGGAAGCTGGCTATCGGCCGGCCAAACTGTTTTCTTTCTTTGGCGTAGAGAAGGCTGGCATCCAGCGCTTTCTGGGCCACCCGGACGGCGCAAAGGCCAAAAACCGGGCGCTGGCTAATCCATGAAGCGGTCAGGATGCGATGGGCGTGTCCCACTGCCCCGGCGAGAATGTTTTCTTTGGGAACGTGGCAGTCCTGCAACACGATCTCGCTCAAATGGGATTGATTAACCCCCATGGTTCTTATCTCCCGGCTCTCGAACGGAGAAACGTCCCGTTCGATAACGAAGGGCGTTATCAGACTCCTGCCGGTCTCATCCTTTCCCACGGATGCCACGACCAGCATGATGTCGGACGGACTGCCGTTGCTCGACCATATCTTGGTCCCATTAATGACATATTCATCTCCAACAAGCACCGCCTTAGTCTCGATAGCCCGTGGGTCCGATCCCACGTTTGGCTCGCTATTGGCAGTGGCCGCCAGTTTATCTCCAGCCAGCAACGGAGGGAGTATCCTCTTTTTCAGGGCGTCTGTCCCGCCCATCGAAACGCGGTGACACACGACCTGGGTAGCAGTGATCGGGCACAAAGCTTCGAAAGGGATGGCCTCGGCCAATATCCCCGCCGCCACGTTGCCGAGGCCGCTGCCCCCGAGTTCCACCGGCACTCTCAAGCCGAGCGCACCCAGAGGTTTGACCAGTTGAACGATCTTGAGGCAAGCTTCCTTGGGCAACGGCTTGTCTACCGGATAGGTCTTGAGGAGAGGCTCAATTTCCTTGGAGACCAGGCGCTGAAGGGCGTCTATCCAGAGCTTTTGCTCCTCGGTGAACTCGAAATCCATAACCTTTACTCCCGGACCAGCAATGTTATTAGCTTCCTGATGTTGTCGAGGCTGTCCAGATGTTCAACGGTATCAACGATAGCTTCGACCCTTTTACCCGGCAACACGCCCGATGTCATCCGGGCGAACTTCTGTTTCACTTCTTCATCGGTCATCTGATTGTGAATCGTACCCCTGGCCCAGGCCACCTTTTCACTTAGGGTCCTTCCGTCTTTGAGTTTCATCGTGACCCGCGCCCCGGCCTCGGTGGTCTTCTCGACATCCTGATCGTATGCCCAGGATATCTTCTTGGCGAAGCTTCTGACGGCGGGATCCCAGAGATTCGCCTCGGTGTATTCGGAAACCCCATTGCCGCCCTTCAAAAGCCGGAGGGTAATTCCAAAGCGCCCGCTAAACTGCATCCCGGCGATGTCACGCGGCTCGACGATGACTCCCACTGCCCGGAGTTCCATGGGACCCGACCCAACAACGATTTCCTCTATCTGCTCCGGTTGGACGCCGTGTTTCCTGGCAATCAACTCGGCGGCATCCAGAGCGGCGTGTTGACCCGCGCAACAGCAATACGGCTTCAATCCCGTCCACATGATTCTGTATTCCTTGCCAAGGGAATCAGTGATCTGACCAAGGTCAGTAGTATCAGAAAATGCCCGGCAGAGGCCCTTTTCCCCCTCGAGGGCCGTGGATGGACCGGTAAGCCCACGTTGCGCCAGCCGGGCAGCTTTGATACCCGCGTGCGCCGCAATGCCGGCGTGTATGCGCTTCACTTCTCCGCCTGTCTCCGTGTACTCCATGAGACCGGAACTGTGACTGGCAACGATCCCAAAGGCATTTAGTACTCCATCGGCATTCAGCTTAAGTATCCTGCCTGCGGCAGCGGCGGCCCCGAACGGGCCGAAGACGGGGGGAGGATGGAAGCCTCTCTGAATAGCCAGTTTGGCAGACGCGCCAACCCTCGACGCCACGTCGTATCCTACGACTATGGCAGCAATGAAATCGCGGCCGCTGATTCCTTCCTTTTCACCAAGGGCCAAGGCCACCGGGGTAACCACGCACCCCGGATGTATCTTGCTCACCAAGTCGGTATCGTCGATTTCAAAACCGTGGCCGAACGTCGCGTTGACCTGGGCAGCGTCCTCGGCCGTGGTACGTAAACCATAGTTCAAGATAGTGCTTTCCGGCTTGACAGGCACCCTCCCGGCAGCATAGTCATACACGATCTTGCTCCAGGGCCTGGTAGAACAACCGATCTCGCAACCGAGTTGGTCCAGGACTAGCTGCTTCGCCTTGGTTACCACTGCTTTCGGCAGACGTTGGAATTCAACTTCACTAACGTGTCGGGCTAGCTCTCTTGTTTCGTTCACTTAGTGTCTCCTTGAGACCAGAGTTCCACTGGCTTGAGGGGTTTGAGGCCCAAGCGGTTACCCCTCTGTTTAGGCTCATTGAGAATCTTCTGGTTGATCCCGCCGCAGAGGTGTTCAAGTTCAGGAGATGACAAACACTCGAACCCCCGTTGGGAGTGCCAGTTCATTGCCTGGATTGGCAGGGAAATTACGACGCCAAAATGCGACAGCTCCGAATACGTCGGACAGCCCTGACCTCGAAGTTGGCAACCGCTCGCTAATTCATTTCACGAGAGGTTTGAACAACGCAATTATCTTGTTGTACAACTCAACCTGACCGGCCATGAACTTCTCGTCGGTGGCGCTGGCGTACTTCATCCCGGGTTTGCGCACTACGTCCGGGTCCAGGTGGTTGGTCGGCACATCCACGCGACCACTCTGAGACATGGTAGCCCTGGAAGCGGCGGTCTGCCCTTCTTTGCTAAGCAGGAAATTGATGAATATCTTTGCCGCGTTGGGGTGTGGAGAGCCCTTGACCAACGCCAGGGTGCCGAAACCAGGCGTAACGCTGGCGCCCTCCGCCGGCGTAACCAGGCTGACCGGAACCCCCTGTTTCTTGAGGTTGGCCAGCACATCCGGTTCAGGCCCCACCAGAAGGGGATACTTTCCCTGACCCAGCCACTGATAGGCGAGGGTGCGGTCTCTCATCAGGACAGGTTCTAGCTGGGCAAGCTGCTGCAGATAGTCCCAGCCCATTAGGACCTGAGTCAGAGCCAGTTGCTGAATGCCGGGGCCGCTGCCAGCGGTCGGGTCATCCATCAAGATTCGACCTTTGAACTTACTGATGTCCAGGTAGGACTTCAGTTCATCAGGTTTGACCATTCCTGTATTGATGGCGAAGGGTGGTTGAACATAAGCATAGAACTGAAAGACGGTCTTCGCTTCCCGATCGACCCAGGGAACGTTTCCGTCCCACCATGCCTTGGGATCGAGCACTTCAGGCAGAACAAGGACAGGCGCCAGCGGCTGGTCAACCTTTGCCGGCCAGAGAGTCATCTGATGCTGCGAGCTGCCGATGATGACGACGTCCGCAACGTTGGTCTGGCTCCTCTGCTCGGTCATAATGCGCTCAACAATCTGCGCGGACGGCCCCAACACGAATTCCACGTTGATTCCGTATTTCTCTTTCATGGGTGGACTGAGTGCCTGGCGGAACGAGTCCGGGAACCCGGTGTACACAAAAACAGTGCCCTCATCTTTGGCAGCCTTCAGAGTTCGGTCCCAGTCCTGTTCCCAGGCGGCTTTGGTTGGGACCGAAGTAACCGGTGCTGCCGTTGTTGCCGGAACGGGCGTTGGACTCGGAGTGCAGGCAACAAGGGCCAACACCCAAACAGTTGCCACTACCACAGCTAGCTTTTTCATCTATGCTCCTTCTATAAAAAGCCCGGAAGAACTTCACAGACCCCATCGCATACCGGATCTCGAAGCGTCCTCACGAGTTGACTAATGATAGTCCACTATAGGCAGACCCTAAATGATTTAGGTCAAGTTATGGGAGAAAACGCCCCCGTTGACCCATTTCGCTGCAAAGTGGGTGTCGTGCGCGGTCACCCCTTGTCGGAAGACTGCTGCGAATCCCTGATGAACGATCTCAGCATATCCTGATCGAGGATGACTACCTTTCGCCGGGCGGGGCCCAGAATCCCCAGCTTCTTCAGACTGCTGATGAAACGGACCGCTGTTTCCGTAGTTGTCCCGGCCATTTGGGCAACTTCTTCGCGCGTAAAAGGAAGGGTAAGGCCGAATTCCAGGGAGAGAGTGAACAGCACGTAGGCCAGCCGGTTCTCAGCCTTTTCAGCCGCCAGGTCCGTAAGGCGCCTCATTGCGCCCATCAGCCTTATGCCGACTACCACGAGGAGCCTTCGGAGAATCCTGAAGCCCAGTTCGGGTTTGCGCGAAAGAAATGACAGAAAGTCATCGTTCCTTATGGCCAGGAGCTTGGCGTCGAGCACGGCCTGGGCCGAATTAGCGTGAGCCCTGGCCGAATACAGCGCGGCGTTGCCGATGATTTCCCCCGGACCGCTGAAAGCCATGACGAAGTCTTTTCCAGAAGGGGAATGCATAAGGATTTTCACCCTGCCTTCAACGACCAGGTACAGGTACTCCAGCAGGTCGCCCTCCGTGAAAATGAACTGGCCGGCCCTGGCATAACGCATGGCAGCCAGTTCGGCAAGCTCGAAAAGTTCTTCATCTGTGACGTCCACAAACAACGGTGATCCCTTCAACCCCACCATTTTTTCGCCGACCCCGCCCTCTTTCGGCTGGACGGCGACAGTCACGCGGCTGAGGTCTTCACCGTTTGGCAAGTCGCCCACCGGTTCCCTTCCGGCCGAATGCGCCGCCGTGATTTGCGCCAACCTTTCGGTTATCCGGTGGACCGATCCGCTGGCAATAAGGTCGTCGATTCGCCCCAGGGAACAGACTTGATCTTCTCCGCTATTCGGGCGCCCGGCAACGACCAGTTCGAGATAGGAGTAGGTCTGTCCATTCCTTCCCCGGACCTTGTGAACCCGCGCATACATGCCCAAATGTTAGCATGTTTTCCAGTCAAGTTCCAATATCCTCGCCGCGTCATGTTTTACAGCCCGCCAACATTGAATTCGCCCCGGTGAAAGCCACTGCCAGTTCTCCCGTACCGGACATTGTTCCATTTACTGGAACATCTTCATGACCTCCCTGCAACTTCAGACTCTTCCGCCTGCCAAGGTCAATGTCGGCTATCTACGAAAGATATCCTCACGGTGTTGTCGAAAGAATTCAGGTTTGGGCAAGAACTTCTCGGGCAAGCTGATCGGATGTCCCTCGAAGGCCACGAAGTTGTCATTCAGTGTTTCGTTCGGGAGATAGTCCTTCAGCTTGGGAGAAAGTACAAGGCAGTTCTGATCGTCCAAAGTGACCAGGCCTTGATCAAAGGCAGCATCGTGAAGTCTAGATAGGCACAGACCGTTGCTCGGATTGACCCGGTGCTCAGGAAAGCGGCCCCACGGCAAGATGTGGCTGGCAATGAGCAGTTCTGGAATGGGATTGCCAGAAATGCAGCACCGGACGCCGTAGGCGGTCAGAACGGTACGACGGAAGAAGTTCTGAGTCAGGCGAACGCGAACAGTTCCTTCCATTTCGGAAGGCCCGTCCGGCTTCTTGGTGGGAGCGACTATTCCGTGACAGGGTCCTTTGCGGGCTTCTTCCATAAGGGTACCCTGTTCTGCCGAAGCAACACCCTCATCATGAGCCCCAACCTTGCTCTGCCACAATGCCTCGCTTTCTGCGGCAAGCTCTTCCCAATTAGCGTGAAACTCGTCCCAGACCTGTTTGTCTAACCGACTCGCGCCGGCAAGCCCTCGAATGCCCCTCGCGGCTTCGCTGGGATCAAGCGCCGTGAGGTTGCTCAACTTCATGGCAACGCTGCCAGGAGACCGTCCCAGAGCACGCGCGAGTTCAACCACTTCCGGCGCACGGCTGTGTTGACGCCCGAAGGGAATGCGGCAGTAGAGATTCATGGCGAGAAGTAGTTCGTCGCGTGTCCATGGCTTGCCGACGGATGAATTCATGTCTGGCATTCAATCGATTCCCGCGAGCATATTACTCAAACATCCCTGAAGTAACCCGACGCACAAAGAGAACTCGTTACCCAAGCCTGTCTACCCTCTCCCAACTGGGGTCGTCGTGGATGACGTCTGCCACGTTCTTCATGGCTTCCTTCGTACGCTGAACCTGGACTGTTACAGAAGGGCGATTGCAGGGAATGAATTCGATGGATAAGCAGTGGCCAGCATCGGGAGAATCCAGGAACCATAATGACCACCCCTCAGATTCTGAATTCTCCAAGATGATGTCAGCGTCTTTGCTGGTAAGGAGTATCTCGCTCGGTCCTTGAATTTCCATCTAATGGTCCTTCCAGAATCCATCTCGAACACAACGTTTATGATCGCGATCTTACCACAAGTTGCCTCTTCAAGCGACTGGCCTAATACACGCATCACAATAAGCGGTTGCCCTCGGGGACCCTGGACCGCACAACTAGACGAACCAGAGCCGAAATTCAGGATAGTCTTCCCGGTTGTAGAAGTCCAGGTCCTTATCATCCTCCCATACCAGCTCTGTGAAATTCTCGTCGTCTTCGTTGTATCCCCGGCACATTACAACTACCTGGTGCAATGAATTCATTCGCAAGATATGTCTGGCAAAGAATACAAATGCTTGGCGGATTAGGGTTAACCGCAAAACAAGTTTGGCAAGGAACGGCGAAAGGGGCATGTCGATGTCACGCAACACGATAATTTCCTTTCCCCGTAAATTCAAGATAGCCTTTGTTCCGCAGCAGTTGAAGCTGCTGTCGGATCTTGTCCTTGACATGGCGATTTTCCGGGTGTTTCTGGCTCAGGTCCTTTTCGAAGGCGTAGACCTCTGCCAGGGAAAAGCCTGACTTATCCAGTTTTTCAACACATTTCATCACATCCAACATCCAGCCCTTCGCACCTCCATTCTTTTCGTCCCGCAAGAACGAAGTCCTTTTCCATTCCAAGAGCACTTTATCTTTTGGTTCAGCGGTATGGTCCCTTACCAGATAGATTCTTCCGGCGGAGGGCAGACTTTGAAGAATGATGTTGCAGCCAACCCAAAGAGGGCGTCTTGCCGTTGGAGCGAGGGGCTTACGTTTCTCAATCATTCCAGGAATAAAGAAATGCTTCGGAACGACAAGGAAGTTGGAGACATCAAGACTACTCAGATCATAGCTTAACAGAAAGAGATTCGGGTTTTCATCGCTTCGCAGTCGGTCCATCATTGTCTTATAGGCGCCGTCAACGATTCTCGTCCCAATAGAGGCTTGTTTGCTTTTCAGTTCGTAGTCTTCTCCGCAGTGTGAACAGTAGAAATCGGCAACGGGCTGGTTGTTTGGATATTTCTGCATATCCCCCCTTCCACAGCTTGGGCAATAGATCTGGCTTCTCACCCAGCTTTCAGTCAGGACCCGCGTCCTCTGTGATGGGCTCTTATAATTGATGCAAAGTTGTTTATCAAACGTGAGTTTCATTGGTCCGGCTCTTCTCGCCTCATTTGGAACAGAATACACTTCATAAGGAACCCGACATGCTTCGTGGGCCTGGATTCCCACCTCCGCAGAAGTGACCAAGGTTGGCAAAGGTGGCCTGCGGCATTTACTGGATTCCTGCCTTCGCAGGAATGACGAAACCTACTCCAAAGACATGATGTAGAAATAGTGCGGCTGGCCGCCGTTGACGACTTCGATCTGCAGGTTAGGATGCCGGCGGCGCAGGTAGTCCACCATGGAATTGGCCTCTTCGGCCTTGATGTCCGCACCATAGTAGATCGTCAGTAGTTCAGCGCCTCCCACACCGGCCTCGGCCAGCGCGTTCACTACCACCCGTTCCATTTCGGCTCCGCCGGTCTTCAGATCACCGTCTACCAGGCCGACATACTGGTCCTTCAGTATGTTGATCTTGCCGATCTTGACGCCCCGGATGGCCGTGGTAATCTCAATGGATCTTACGCGCCTCATCGCTTTTTCCATCTCAAAGGAATTGCGCTGCAATTCGACTTCCTGATTGAACGCCAAAAGGGCCGCCGCTCCCTGGGGCATCGACCGTGTGGGAAGCACCTGCACCGTCTTCTTGGTAAGAGTGGCCGCCTGGCGCGCCGTAAGTATGACGTTTTTGTTGTTGGGCAGAATTATCACCTTGTCGGCCGGGACAAACTCGATGGCTCGAAGAAGCTCCTCGGTGCTGGGATTCATGGTCTGGCCACCGGGGATAATCGCCGTGGCGCCCAGGCTGCGGAACACATCTTCCAACCCCGGGCCGGAGGCTACCGCCACCGTGGCTATCTTGACCGAAACAGCCAGGGAACGACGCATCTGGACGAATTCCTCGTGCTGGTCGTCCATGTTCTGGATTTTCAGATCGTGCAGGGAACCCGCGGAACTCCCGATCCTGAGCACGGCGCCCGGGTCGGCGGTGTGGATGTGCACCTTAATGGTGGTCGCGTCGCCGACCACCAGCAGGGAATCACCTCTGGGCTCAAGTCTTCTCCTGATTCGATCGGGGTTGGCCTTTTCGCTCTTGATAATGAATTCGGTGCAATATCCGTAGACCCGGCGGTCTTCATGTTTCTTTCGCGCGGCCCTCAACGCCGGAGGCAGGCTGGCAGCGGCGATTTCAGATGCCAGAATCTTTATGTTGTCCGGTTCGCCCTTGAGATAGCCGAACATGCCCTCGAACATTATGTACAGTCCTTGTCCTCCCGCATCTACCACCCCGGCTTCTTTCAGTACGTCAAGAAGCTCCGGGGTGCGCTCCACAGAGACATGGGCTTCGTGGCAGATGGTCTTCATCATTCCCGGGAGGTCGGCGGAGGGCGATTCCACGGCAGCCACCGCCACATCCTTCATCACGGTCAGCATGGTGCCTTCCTTGGGTTTGCTCACCGCCTTATAGGACAGAGTGGTGGCCTTCTCCAGGGCGCACGCGAAGTCACGAGGACCGAAGCTCTCCATGTCATCGAGGCCAAGGCTGATGCCCTTGAGTATCTGGGAAAGGATTACTCCGCTATTGCCCCTGGCACCCATAAGGCCCCCTTTCGCCAGGGCATGAGCCACTTCCGATACCGTATCCTGGGAAGCGCGCGAAGCCTCGTCCATCGCCGATTTCATGGTCAGGAGCATGTTAGTGCCGGTATCTCCGTCGGGCACCGGAAAGACGTTCAAGGCATCCACCGTTGCCGCGTTCTTTTCCAGCCAGCGGGTGGCTACCGAGAACATTTCTCTTAGTTCGAGGCCGCTCATGGCCTTAGCTTTTCCGGGGCTGCTTGCTTTGATTGTCATGTTATGTTATCATTTCTCCGCTTATTTATCGTTAAGCGGTGGAACCCTGATGGGTTATCGCCTCTAGTATCGCTGAATCGCATAGTACCGGGAGTTACGAACGTGTCCCTTAAATGTGAAATCTGTGGCAAAAGGTCTATTTTCGGTCACAATGTGAGCCATTCCAAGCGGCACACCAACCGCCGGTGGCTGCCTAACATTCGGAAGGCCACCATCTCACTGGGCAAGTCGAGCCTCCGGATCAACATTTGTACCCGATGTCTGCGCACCTCGTGCAAAGCGCCACTCCAGAAGAAGAGCGCGGCAGTAGCCAAGTAACAAGTACCAAGTAGCAAGTTCCAAGTTTCAAACCCCCAGCCCACCCGTCCGGATTCCTGCTTTCGCAGGAATCAGTCATGAGTATTTGCAATACTCACCACCAAGCATGAAAATTAGTTGGCGTTGGCTGGCGCCAAGAGTTCGTTTTGTCATTGGTGCCGCGAGCCCGAGCGGGAATCTGAACCGGCGA
>ORJL010981184.1_pt1 | contig 17619 bp, 15 predicted proteins | sample 1779941 | NCBI WGS metagenome assembly ORJL01 (sample SAMEA104232317, study PRJEB22302) | groundwater metagenome | biome: forest; feature: aquifer; material: groundwater | place: USA | collected 2011-08-07 | depth 5.8 m | reverse complement strand
TGTGGTAAACTTTAACTTTGCGTATATTTCTTTTAATTTTGGATCCTGTTTAACTACGGGCTCGGAATCCCCAATCTTTATGTTGTACTGCCAAGGCCTGGTTTCGCCAATCCAAACTATCTCGCCGATAACCTCACCATTATCGTCTAGCTCTTTATCCCCAACGGCTATTGATTTTATAGTATTAGGCTCTAGTTTTATAAGCCTACAAGACATCTCTATCTGCGCAAAGTATTCTTTTATCTCCACTACCGGAGCCGGAACGTTTCTCTTGGAGATCGTTTTACGCATTAAGTAAAATAATGGTATAAAGCTAATTAAAAAAATAATTATCAGAAAATCAATCACATTTATCCTGCCAAACAATCTTCCTTTTTCATCAATAATTTTCATTTATCATCCCTTCTGTTATTAAATCCGCCCTTTATACCAATAATAAACTATCCCCAGATACTCATGGAATATGCCTCGAATCTGCTGTAAATTTATCGTCTGCCAAATTTTTCTTCCATACCGATCCTTATCCTCATGCGAATAGAATATGCTTTTAGGTGTCGGAGCATAATAAACATTTATTTCCTTCGCAATTTTATTAAACACTAAAGACGCACGCCGCATATGATAAGGGGAACTAACCAATAAAATATTAGCCCACCCATTTTGTTCTAATATTTTTGTTACTAATTTTACGTTCTCATAAGTATTAGCCGCATTCTCTTCTAAAATAATCGCGCTCTCCGGTATACCTAGAGATACCGCCAATACTTTCATCAATAATGGTTCTTTATAAATATACATATACCCTGAAGAAAATATTAAGTGTTTCGCATAGCCTTTATTATATAACTCAGCCGCATATTGAACTCGCTCTTCATAACCCTCCCCTGCCTTGCCAGATTCCCCAACTCCTCCAGCGAAAACAACAATTGCATCTGCTTTTTGAGACACCTGTGCTATTTTTAAAGGTTCTGCTAAAAACCATATAATCGGTGTATAAAAAATAAACACATATGCTAATGCTAATACTGATACTATTAAAATAGATTTATTGCGTATTTTTCTATAAAGAATTAAAAAATTCTCCCTCCATTTCGTTTCTATATCCCTCATCTTTTTCTCTATCGATTTCTCTATAATACCACTCATTTGTTCTATGCGATTCTGCCAGTTATTATCCATGGCAATTTCTATGCGCCGTTGTCTTAATGAATCATCGTCCTGCGCTATTGCATTACGGATATGCGCACAAAACTCGTTTACTGTTTTAGCTATATAGACTATATTTGCATCATATCTCTGATTAAATATCCTGATCTCGGGTAAATTGGTAGAAACAACGGGCTTTCCCATACAGAGATATTCATTTAACTTGGATGGATAAACATTTTCGGTATACTCATTAATAACGTAAGGGATGATGGTTACCGAGAAATATTTTACCAAATAAGGTAATTCTTCATGACTCTTATTCCCTATAAAATATATATTTTTAATATTGGATAATGCCGAGATGTCCGTTTGCAAAGGCCCCACAAAAACAAAGGCGAAATCAGGAAAGTTTAAAGCAATAGTTTTTACTAATCCTTGGTCTATCCACTTATGTACTCCGCCGATGTAGCCTACGATGGTCCCGCGGATGCCCTTAAGTTCATCTGGTATCGCGGTTTTGAGTAACCTTGCTTTCTGAAAACTCTCTATAGTCACACCGGAAGGAAAGACGGTTACATTACTGTTAAACTTACAACAATAATCATATAAAGCTTTTGAAGTAGTAAAAACCAAATCGCACTTTTTTAATAGCTTGCTTTCAGTGATTTTTACTTTTTTCGCATAAGATGAGCTTATAGAAAAATTATCGGTGCAATAATATACCGTAAGTTTTTTATTTATGTTAGCTATTATATCCAGCGTTATCCCGGTAGGTAAGTATACCCATATAATCGGGTCAACAAAACCCAACACCTTCATCCATCTTTCTAAAATAGACAGCAACATAAACCTATTGATTCTGCGGGCTATCCAGGAATACGGAAAAGGAAGAATAATTGGCGAAAGGACATAAAGATTACTCCCTTCCTTCCTAATCCCCTTCGCGCCCTTAGAATAGTTCTTTATTCTTTTTATAAGCCGAGGGATATCTTTTATGCCCGGCGAACGTACTCCTGTATTTTCAATAAAGAGCACCCGATTGCCATTCTTTGCTAAAGTAGACATGATTTCCTGGTGCCCCTGCCAGATAAAATCCCAATCGATACTTGATATGCAAATAATATTTTGGTTTTTAAGCATGGTTTCCAATGTATTTTAACATAAATCTTGAAAAATAGGCTGGGTTAGTTATTAACTTATTCCATAGTTTAGATAAAAACTTCCTTGGATTAAGCAAAAGTGATAAAAAATATAGCTTTATTTTTTCTCGATAAACTATAGAAATTAGATAATCCCGGGACAAATCTTCTGTCTCAAAGTAAGGCTGGTCCGATCTCAATCTATTATAATTAAGTTTACCTTTAATTAACTCTTTCTCTCTACATATCTCTAACAGCCGTGTCCCAGGCAAAGGGATGGCAAAGAATAAATTAACGATATCTACTCCCAATCGTTCCGCATAATAAAAAGTATTTTTTATATGCGTTGGCGTCTCGCCCGGAAAACCTATTACAAAGAAAGCAATAGTTTCTAATCCTAATTCTTTAGCTTTATTTATTATAGGCGTGATTATCTTAGGTATTGTAGGTTTTTTAATGATTTTTTTCAATACAAATTCGTCTCCGCTTTCAATACCTAGGCTTATTCTATAACAACCGCTATTTTTCATTAATACCAACATTTCTTCATCCAGAGTCTGGACAGCTATGCCATTAGGAACGCTCCAGCTCAAGTTAAAGTTCTTATCCGCCATTCCTTTAAAGATTGCTTTTGCGCGTTCTTTATCTAGAGTGAGATTATCGTCTTCAAACAAAATTTCTTTAATGCCAAACTTTTTCGTCAAGTAATCCAATTCTAATAGTACATTCTCTGCCGAACGTTTCCTATAATTACGCCCCCATACGTTATGTATGGAACAAAAAATACATTCAAAAGGACATCCCCTGGAAGTAATTACCGGTAAAAAAGGCGTATTTTTAACAACCCCTCCGTGAGGATTATTAATAGTAAAATATTTCTCAAGAGGGAATATTTCCCAATAAGGAAGCGAGGCCCCATCTAAATCTTCTTTAAAATAGCTCTTACGATTAACCTTGAAACCGTCATTGTACCTAAAAGCTATACCGTCCAAATCTTGCGCCTGGATATTCCCATTATACTCTAAATTTGTCAATAGCTTATTTAACGTATCTTCACCTTCGCCGATAATCACAAAATCTACATTGTTGTCTGCAAGAACTTCTTCGGGTATTGCCGAAGGATGCGCGCCTCCCATTACAGTGATAATTTTTTTATCTATCTCTTTAACTATCGCGCAGACCTTATGCGCATTTTCAGATTGCGTTGAAAAAAGGCAAGAAACACCTACGACATCCGGCTTAATCTCCTCTATCCTTTTTTTTATCTCCTCAAAAGGCAATCCGTATCTTAAGAATTGTTTCTCAAAGTGGTATTCCTGGCTATATCCTTCTGCTAAAGCGTCTAAGATAACAATATCGTGTTTATTCTTTATTGCCGCGGCCAAATAAGCTAATCCTAATGGCGGATGGCATTTCTTCTCCTCTGTCCTAAAAATAGTATACGGAGGCTGAATCAATAATACTTTCATCTTAAACAACCTATCCAATCATGGCTTCCCGAAATCTTCTTTTTAAATCCTATAATGCCGTCGCCAGAGGTTATTTCTGTCCTTTTTAAGGCAAATATATCGGAACTTAAGTTACTTATACCTTCTACACTTGAACAAGCGCATGAAAAGCCACCTTCTTGAAGTATGCGTTTTATTTTACCGTTAAAAGACCCATGTGGATAGCTAAACGCCCAAACCTTTTCCTTAATATTATCCTCAATTATTCTTTTTGACTCCAGTATCTGGTGCCTTGCTTGCTGAACGCCTAATTCCCCTAATCTTACATGACTTAAGGCATGAGAACCTATTGACAGGCCGCCGGCACCACTTAACTGATCAACCTCCTGCCAGCTAAGGGCTGGCCAAGAACTCCAGCATTGCCCGTCTTTAACCCTATTCTCTATAAAATCAATATTTATGAATAACGTGGCGGCAAAGCCAAATTCTTTTAATGCCGCATAAGCATTAGTAAAAATGCTCCTGTAGCCGTCGTCAAAAGTAATAGCTATTGAACCCGTGGATAAAGGCAGTTTATTTTTTATCTTATCAACCAATTCTAAAATACTGATAACATTAAATCCGGATTCTTTTAAATATTTCATCTGTGCATAGAATGTTTCCGGTGGGACGGCCAAGCCAAGCTTATCCAGCCGGCTATTAGATTCTTCTATGGAATGGTACATAAGTATACGGCAGCCTATGGATGCATCCTTCTGAAGTTGGCTGTAATAGAAGAATAGATCGGAAATCTTATTTTTTATAAGTTTTCTAATTTCCATTTAGGTCGAGACCACATAAGGTATTCTATTAGCTAACTTACGCAAATCGCTTAGCAAGTCACGCAGGTATGCGTTAAAAAAAGACATTCGTACGGCATCCGCAGGCAAATTTATCTGTAATAGCTTTCTTCCTAGTATCTGAATCTCGGGGAAGTCCTCAAGATTTTCAAGCACCTCTAGCGGATAAGTAGGCCAGGCCATAACCTCATATTTACTCCGCAGGTTTTCCAAGAAAATATCCCTCTGGGAATGAACTAAAATAGATAAACAGAATGGAACTACACCAGCGGGCAATTCCGGCCAGAGCACCTCTAACCCCCGAACGCCGCTTAATTCCTTAACTAAAAATGCATAGTAATGCCTTCTCTTCTGCATTATCAGCGTATATTCGTCTTGAGAATAATGGCTTAATTGCTCTATTGCTGCCCCGGAGACCGGCCGCAGGTAATCACAAGAAAACTCCCTTCCGATTTTATCGCGCAAAGGATACTCCGGCCAACCGTTCTTATCGGAATAAAGCGGAGGAGGAATTTTTTGTTTTAGACTAAATAGTTTAAGCAACGGTTTAATGCTTCGCCCTAATTTATGATATTTTATCCATAGGCAAGCCTTTTTAAACAACCCCGCCAATTCTGCGAAACGAATTATTTGCGCCTGCCTCTCAAACAAAGAAAATGCATACGCCGGATTATTTACCCGCAACATCCCTGCGCTTATCAAAGGAAGTTCTTTTCTTAAAGAAAAAACGGACATATCACCAAAGGCCCCCAATGGCTTACCGCCAAATCCAGAAAATAATGAATATGCATTATCCTCCAAAATTGGTATACCTGTTTCTGTTCTGAAGGCCATTATTTCATCCCATGGCTGCGGTAATCCAAAATGATTTATAATATGTATGAGCCTAGTCTTGGGAGTAATTTTACTTCTAATATCATTGATATCAACATTGAAAGTATACGGATCGGAACGGAAGAAAATCAGCTTACACCCTATGATTCTAAAAGGCTGGAGTGACCCGTCACAATCAAAAGCAGGAGTCAAAACTTCATCTGCCTCCTTTAGCCCTAACACCTTACAGGCCGCATACATAGCATTCCTGCTCAAAGTAAAGAAGAGGCATTTCCTTCCATCATATATTGAGAGATAATTTTTATACACGTCAATTCATGTTACAGTTCAATATCTTGTGATACAAATTAAAAAAAACTAATCTTATTTTGTCGTATTTATCGAAACCTAAAATAAAGAGGATAAAAAATTTAATTAATGCTTTTGGGTATAAACCATGAATTCTAAAAAATATAGAAATTTTATTCATAGCAAGCTTTCTATTATTTTCTGACATTAGAATTTCTATTTCATCCATTGCTATCAACCTTCGTTTTCTCTGTATTTCTTTTTTGTAGTTTTTTTCGAAATCTGGAATTTTATCTTTAAGCCTATCTAGCGTACTATTAAGATCCTTTATTAATAGGCTTCTGCGCAAACTGGAATCATTACCGGAATGCATTCTCCATTTCACCAGAACTTCATTGCAATAGTCGATCTTATAAACATAAGCAGCTCTTAAGAATAAATCCGCCTCTTCGGCCATTTCCATGGATTCAGGGAACCACTCATCAAGCGTATCAAAAACCTCCCTTTTTATAACTACGGTTGAAGGGGATATAGAATAGCCGCATAATAAATCTTTAAAAATATATCCTTTACGCGCAGAGCCGGTTCCGCCAGAAATACCCACTGTTTTATTATCTAATGTCATAATCGCTTCTTTACTAAAAACTAAACCCAAATCACTATCCCTATTAAAAAGTTCAATTTGTTTTTCTAATTTCTGCGGCAGCCACAAATCGTCGTGATCCAGAAACGCAATGTATTTCCCTCTAGATTCTTTAATACCGGCATTTCTGGCGGCAGACACCCCGCTTCTTTTTTCAAAGGGGATACATCTAATTCTCCTATCTAAACCTGCAAAATCCCGGATAATCCTTAAGGTATCGTCAGACGAGCTATCATCTACAACGATAACCTCAAAATCAGCCATTGTCTGCGATGCAACACTTTTTATCGTATCCAAAATAAAATGTGCTGCATTATATGTTGGAATAATCACGCTTACTATGGGCATTTCAAGAGACATGGTTGTTCGAATAAAAATTTAATCAACCGCCTTATTGATCAGGTTACAAAGCATCGGTACGCGATCCTTAAAATCATAGTTGACCGGTAAAGCAATTATTCTTGAAAAAATATCGTCTGTAACCGGAAAACCGCTTACTAGGGGATCATGATATATCTTTACTTCTACGCGATTTCGGTTAAAACAATTCACAATTTTTTCACGGTCTTTATGCGAAGGCAATAGTATGGAAAATACGCTGTAATTTGTCGCCTCCGGAATCTTCTGATTTCGATATGGTATCCTAAGATGCTCGTGATACAAATTAACTATTTCTTTTCTTCTTGTGAGGTATTTTTCTTTATTCTTAATAGCCTGATTACAAAGATAAGCATTTATCTCCGACATCCGCGAGCTAACTCTCCTAAGGTATCTTACCTCCTCGCTGAACCCTTCATCGTCTGTCAGTATAATTCCGCCTTCGCATGCCGTTATTATCTTTGAAAACGACAAAGAAACTACCTCAACTAATCCACGCTTTCCAAGCCGCGGAAGTCCGAAGGCATGTGCCGCATCATAAAGCACGGGCCTATCCGTATCAATAGAACACTGATTTCCAAACAAATCAACAGCAATTACCGCATCAAATTTTTTACGGCATTTCTTAAGATAATTTAAATCTATCAACCAAGTCTGCGGATCTATATCGGTAAAAACTGGCTCTATATCAGCAAATTTCTCTATCGCGTAATATGTGCTTGGCCACGTAAATGACGGCAGAGCAACCTTCATCTTCTTCCACCCGAGCGCTTTTACCGTTAATAATAATGCCTGACTGGCGCTTGTCGTTGCGACGGCATATTTTACGCAGCACATTTTTTTAAAATTTTCTTCTAATTCCAAAACATGCCTACCGTTAGAAACCCAACCCGAAATAAGTATTTCTTTTATAACCTTAAGATTTTCCTTAGTAATATCGAAGTGCGGATTAGCATAACGGATATTATATTCAGGCATCAGATTATTTTACCTTTCTTAGACTATAATACAACCTTATGGCGCCAAGCAAGATTATCTTTGAATTTATTTACGAGGTAGCTCTGCCAATACTTTAAATCCTGGTTTGTAAAATATTTTGTCCTCCAAAAATCATTACTGTATTCATCCGCGAAACTCCAGTCGACTTCAGAAAACGCATCACGTTTGTAAAGCCCGGTGCCCGGATAAGGACAGAGTATGGTCACCCCAAAGACATCGGGATTAATCTCTTTAACAAGTTTTTCCGTCAAACGAATATCGTCTTCCGACTCATCGGGCATTCCGATACTGAAAAATCCCCGCCGTAAAATCCCATATTTTCGCGCCCAGGCAAATACCTTGACTATCCGCTCAACCGTAACCCCTTTCTTTATTTGTTTTAGAATCTTAGGGCTACCACTTTCACAACCAACATTAATCTGCTTACAATTGGCTTGGCTCATCCAATAAAACATCTCCTCACTAGTCAAGGCAGCATGAATATTACATTCCCATTCTATCGTATTATTTCTTTGAATCTTTTTTTTACAGAAATCGATAACTTTATCAATAGACGTATTCCAAGTAGCATCAACAAATTTAAACATATCCAAGCTATATCTTCTGGAAATAATCTCTATCTCATCAAGAAGATTATCGGCGTTTCTTGTGCGGATAGGATTTATCTTTTTGTTGCTTTTGCCAGTAATAACCCGTTCTGCACAAAAAACACATTGAAAAGGGCATACCCGCGCACTCTGGAAACTTACTATCCGCTTTTTTATCATTGAAAAACAAAGCTCTACCTCACGATGATTTTTTATAAATTCCCTATCAGGAAAGGGAAGCTCAGAAAAATCTACAGGACTACCGCGTACTATCTTATCCCTATTGCCGTTCAAAATCGATAAAAACGCCTTCTCGCCTTCCCCGCATACAACCTGATCAACAACATCCAAAGATGAAACCTCATCTTTGAGCGCGCTTGGATGAAATCCCCCAAAAACAATCCAGATATGAGGGTTTATCTCTTTCAGCCTACGGGCGATACTAATACCGTTTTTAAATGTCGGGCTCGTACAAGAAAAACCAACAATATCGCTCTCTTTAGCTTTGGATAAAATAAGGTCATCATCATCAAAATATCCCTGGAAATAACTCATATCAAGATGGCCTTTAAAATTTTTCTTGCAGTATGCCGCTACATAGCCTAGGCCGATTGATTCCCAAATATTAACGTACCGCGGCTGTATCAATGTTATTTTTATTTCTGCCATATTTTATTATCACATAAAATTTAGGTGCTCTAAATTATTTAGAGTATGAAAAAGCTGATTAATACCATCCCCTTTACAACAAGCGAAACACTTGCTTAAATCTAAGTTTTTTACTACCTTCTTCCTTTCGTCAGAAAACCAGATATCTTCGAACTTTTTCTTCTTAATATTCCCAAAGGCATATTTCTTCTTCCCTTCAAACTCACAACAAACATAAACATCCCCCTCGGCTGATATCGAAGTTACGAATTCATGAGCATAGCATAATTTATATTCTTTCCCATACCTAGGCGTAGCTCTTACTAATTCATCCCTCATAATAATGTCAAAATTATTATCGGCGTAACCCTTTGCCTTCTCGTATAAAATATCATTCTCCCGTGTCAAAGAGCCTGGAGTAAAACATGGCGTATTTTTTATTAAACGAACCTCAAAAAACTTGAGCCCACTCTTTTTCACTAGCTCGATCGTATCAAGTAATTCGGATTGCGTCTTTGGCTCTAATAGAAAAAGTACACCGGTTAAACATTTAGACCCCTTTGAATACTCTCCAAGTAATTTAAGATTCTCAATAAGTTTCTTAAAATCATCCTTATGCGCATTATGGAATTTCCTATAGTTTTTGGCTCCCGAAGAACTAAGGCTTATTCTGATAAACTTTGCTATACGAGTTAAACGCCTTATTTTCTCTTTGTTTAGCAATACCCCGTTTGTTATCAAGCCTACATCAATTCCTTTTGCATGGGCATACTCCATCACCTCGATAAGCGCAGGGTGAGTTAGAGGTTCCCCTCCTCCTGTAAAATTTATCCCCTTAACTCCAAGCGCGCTTAATTCCCTAAGCAAACTAAGAAGCAATCCCTTATCAAGCATGGTACGCGCACTCTCAAGATATCCACGATAATAGCACCAAACGCACTTCTGATTACAAAAATTACTCACTGACAAATCAACCGAAATAGGAAACATCTTCTTGCCCTTCATCAAATCGCAAACACGATCCATGTGCCTGAACACCTTAAGGGCATTGAATTGACTTTGTTCAGTAAATATGAGATTTTTTTTCATATTACTTCGAATTCCCTTTAGACAAAAATGTCGTCGAGTAAATCCATCTTAAATTCAAAAATTCTTTCTTTTAACTCCTGCGCTATTTTTATCTTTAGAGAACATAGCTCTTTAACCGCTTCTCGTAAATCATCTGCGCCAGAAACTATCCTACAGGGGATGTCTTTTAAAATAACATCTAAGTGAATAATATCAATATCCGTTTCATTACCTAAAATTATTGTCCCAATGCCCCTATAAATAGACTCCACCATTGTACTGCTGCCGTTAACAATGACTACTTTTACTTGCTTTAAAGATTCTTCCATACTCGCCTGCGCTATCTTAAAGTTTTCCGGCCAAACAAAAGATAAATTATTTTTTATCCGGCGCAAGTCATCCATAGGGTGAAATTTCACTAAAATCATAAAGTTAGAATTATGTTTACAGAATGCCTGGTAGCATATTTCGAGCATTTCACAGGCGCTACTAATTTTCATAGGCAAACAAACCAGAATACTGCCATCGCCCCTGATTGGTTCAACAATAGAATTAGAATATTTACTAAGATAGTTAAACCGCAAAGCAGGGCCTAGCTTAATGAAGGTCTCCGGAAAACCTTGGGTCAATAAAAAATCTTTATTTATTTTTCCATTAACAATTCCAATATCCGCATGGGGCGAAGCATTAAATTCATCCAGAGTTGTTTTATAGTTGGCAAGCCATAATTGCGCGACTAACGCGTTGTGTTGATAAGCCACAATCTTACAGGAAGGAAAATATTTCTTAATTCCTATTATAGCCGGCACCTCGCAGTTTTTTAGTTCCCATGTATCCACATAAGAAAACAAAGAAAAATTCAACTTCTTCCATCTGGCGAACATGCTAACCTGATTAACGAAATAAGCGCAAGCCGGACTGTAATATTGGCGCCTGCCTTCCTGCCTAAGGAGAATACCTATATCAAAACCTCTAAATACAGAATCTTCTTTATTAAATTTAAAGCCCGCGCTCTTCATGACCGAACAGAAAGAACGAAAGCAATCAAATAAATTATAATAATCTTGGGGTATGAGGAATGATTCTTTATTAGCCCTTAACCATTTAAAAACACTGAACAAGTTTTTTTTTCTAACATTAAACAGCCAAGTCAGTATAGATACCTTAAAGCCTTTTTCCCGCAAATAACCGGCCAAGCCGGGATAGAAACGATCATTAAAGTTTCCGTCACTGCCAAAACATGCGTCATCTATGCAGGTATGTATAACTATGTGCCGCTGATTAAAGAGGTGATCTGGCTTTGGCCTTGCGTAACAAAAGGTAATTTTAGAAATTATCCATTCATAGAGGCTCTTTAGAAAAAACTTTCCCCATACTAATATAAAATACAATTTACTATTTAAGCCATCAGCTACCAGCTTTAATTTTTGCTCTATCGGGAAAGGCCTTACGATCTCAAAATTCTCTTTAAAATTTATTTGAATAGCGTCTAATAATCCCCAGTCTTCTGAAATAATAATCAACTCTCTAGAATATTCTTTCAGGGCATCCTTTAAAACTTCTAAGTAACATATGTACAAAAAAAATGGGCTAATTAAATTATTGCGCGTAGCAAAATTGGTAATCCACCATTCCCAATTATTCCAATGCCAACGGCCAAGCTTGATTAACCATTCTACATATTCATCTCTTATTAAATATGAAATCGTCTTAAGTTTTTTCTTGTAATTAACCTTTAAATCGCTACCTAACGCGCTTTCCCACTTCATGCGGTCGAGGTATTCCCTGCCAAAAAATATCCAAATTGTATCCGGAAACATCCTGGCTATTCTTTGCGCAGAGGCAGATTTGTGGATTAATATAATTTTTTTAGGCTTCATCTTGAAAACATTATAACGGCGCGATTACATTTTCTAATTCTGTTAAATCCCTGACTTTAATACAATTTGTTCCTAAAAGGACAGCTTTATCATTGCTAATTCGCGCTATAAAATTTATGGCATTATCCGATGCTGCCTGATAATCACTTAAGGCATCGCCTAGATAAATAATTTCACTGGCCGCTAATCCATTAGCGCCGATAATTCCCCTCACCGCCTCTTTCTTATCCTTAGGCGCGCCATAAATGCCTTTAAAATAATGCGACATCTGCCTTCTTTTTATAATCTCGTCTAGTTCTTCTTGGGGAGTGGCAGAAATGATAAAACATTGATATTTATCGGAATACTTATCCAGGAATTCTTTTGCCCCTTTTACATAACCTGCCTTGATTACCGCATCAGTTACTAGTTGCGAAAACTTATTGCACAAATCTGAAAAAATAGCATCACTAAGCGGCCGATTTAGAATCTCTTTATAAATGTACCTTAATTTATCATACCTGGAAACTCCGGCATTTTTATTGTGATAGGCGACTATTTTACAAGCATCAGATGGATCTTCTTTCTCAAATAACTTCGCGAATGCACCTGTTTTTATTTCTAGTGACTCTATTAACACCCCGTCAAAATCGAAAATTATCGCTTTAATCATCGCGCTATGCCTTTAACGCCCCCTGCTTTTTCCTTTGGTTTCGGTAAACTTTCTTTTATAGTTAACCCGTCTTGTTTCGGAAACTTGCTAATTCTTTCCGAGAGCTCTTGGATTAGGCTTAGAATTCCTTGGCCCAAGTCTAAATATGTTTGACTGGTTATCCTTTTTGCCAATTTAGGTGCAAAGGTATAAGGAGTAACTTCGTAATGATAGGTATAGCTCGGCTCTACACACTTTATATCCACTTTATTATCTAAAATTTCCTTTACCATCATCAACAGATCTTTTACTTTCATCTGCTGATTTCCACTAATAATCACATATTGATTCTTAAATTTTAAAGAAAGAATATCTACGCTACATCTGGCTGCGTCACAAATATGCAGATATTCTCTTATCTCTTCTCCATCGCCTTCCCGGATAATTTTTCCGGTTGTTATAGCTTGTTTTAATATTTGATGGATAAAATTCCGCTCATCGGCTCTAGGCCCATAAAGAGAAGTATATCTAAGTATTGTATAAGGCAATCCAAAAACCTCATTATAGTTTTCAATAAGAAGTTCGCATGCCTGTTTCGTACTCCTATAAAAAGACCCTGTCTTGCTATATACATAAATTGAGCTTGCATAGACAAATCTTTTTATCCTATTCTTTCGACATGCCTCAAGGATAACGGTATTGCCTAAGATATTTGTTTTCACGCTTTCTAATGGTTTCTGTGTTGCTTCGCCTATATCCGCAATTCCAGCGAAATTATAAACTATCGTGCAACCTTTAACTGCCCTTTCAACGGCTTTCTCATCTAAAACATCTCCGATTATCATGTTTTGTTTTTTCTGTAGATAAGGCGACTTCTTACAGTCAAATATCGTCACATTATAACCCGCGTCTGTTAAAGCATCGGCTACGTGGCTACCAATAAAACCGGAACCGCCGAAAATGATGACTCTTTTATCCACCTTAAACCCCCTTTAAATTTTTTAAAAGATTTTCTACCGCTTCTATTTCCATCTTTATCCTTGCCTCTTTAGCGTAAGAACCTATATGCGGAGTAAGAATTACATTATTCAGCTGCCTCAAACAGCCAACATATGGTTCATTTTCAAAAACATCCAAAGCGGCACCGCTAAGATGTTCTGTTTTAAGCGCGTGATAAAGGGCCCCCTCATCAACTACGCCGCCCCGGGAAAGATTAATCAACCAAGATCCTTTTCTCATCAAGTTTAACTCTTTTTTACCGATAACATAACGCCGTTTTTTGGATGCCGATACATGCACAGTTACAATATCCGCCCATCGAAGAATATCTTTAAGCCCTTTACGCGAACAGTTCATCAATGATGGCTTCTTAGCCACATCATAAAAAGCTATCCTCACTTTAAAAACTGAAAGTATTTTTGCTACTTTCTTACCGATGCGCCCAAAACCAATTATTCCTACTTTTTTACCATACAGTAGATTTCCCATTGGTTTTTCCCACACCCCATTCTTAAGATTATGATCCGCTTGATAAACTTTTCTTAAGAGATTTAGGATCAACCCTACAGTTAATTCGGCTACTGCACAAATAGGAGCATCTGGCGTATTAAATACCTTTATTCCTAATCTCTTAGCAGCATCTAAATCAATATTATCCAACCCTGTTCCGCAGCGCGAAATAACTTTCAACTTGGGCAACTTTAAAAGCACTTCTTGGGTTATCAGCTCTGTGCCCGCTATTATACCCGTGACTCCTTTACCAAGCTCAATTAATTCTTCTGGCTTAATTTTGCGATTGTAAGGATTAAGGATAATCTTTAATTTTCCCCTTTTGCACAAATCTAACAGCAACCTATTTTCTTTGCCGAAAGTTGTAGTTGTTATTAAAACTTCATTCATTTATTCTTTCGCACTTTCTATATTTTATAACCGATCCCCGCCATTTACGTTTATAATTTGCCCTGTAATATAAGAGGCGCCTTCTGTTAATAGAAACATAACTGTAGCAGCAAATTCTTTAGTTGTGCCTGCCCTTTTTAATGGTATCAATTTAATTCTTTCCTCGATTTGTTCTTTTGTCCTCTTCAAGCTTTCTGTATGAAATTTTGTTAGAATAAACCCCGGAGCAATCGCATTTACTAAAATATTATATTGCGCACAATCTTTGGCTAATTTCTTAATTATACAATCTATCCCTGATTTCGCAGCCCCATAGGCAAGAGAAGTACTCCCCCCTCCATAAGGCGCAGATGCAGTACTCATCAGGATGATTCTTCCACCTTTGCGTTTCATATAAGTAACTACTTCCTGGGCTAAAAAGAAAGGCATTATTAAATTCATATTTAAATCAAAATCCCAATCCTTTTGGGTTAACCTCTCCCAATGGATTGGTCTTCTGATGTCACCTGATAACTGAACTAAATAATCGATACCCTTTGCCCAATTTACAAAATCGTCAATAAGCTCAAAACATGATTTAGCGGTTATTAAATTCTTTCGGAATTTCTTAATCTTGCTATTCTCTTTATACCTTAATAATGCTTTTGCATTTTTATGATAATGTAATCCAACTATTGCTCCACTCTGATATAGCGCCTGATTCAAATCTATTCCTATATCGCTGCTTGCGCCTACAATTAATATCTTTTTATCTTTTAAATCCATTTCTCCATCTCCATTAGCAAAGACCGCCACAGAAAAAGTATACTTTCTTAACGATATACTTTGTTTTATTTTTCCACAGCGCTTTTTAATATTCTATTATATCTAACAATAGCTTTAATCCTCATTAACATACTATACTGTAATCCTCTCCATGTCAACCTAGCAAGAAAAATTTGAAAAAGAGGGGTTTTTTCATTGCATAACTGTGTTTTGTAAAATGCCTCATGGCCATACCAGTTATAATAAATTTCTCCGCGATTACAAATCTCGTTAATCAACTCTTCAATCAAGAGATAACCAGGTCTAAAATATTTATAATCATAGTTGAAGCTGGTTAATACCCAATTAAACCCCTTGCCAAATTTATAGCCGAAACTGACAGCCATGATCTCATCTCCTGCAATCAAGGCATGGCCGTATAGCCTTTGTTTCTGGTCCATAAGCACAAAAAACTCTTTTAAAAATGCAGAATATCTTTCATCTTCGAAAACGCTGTTTCGATTTCTCGAGGCAAACGCATTAAGCGAAAATTTAATATAAAAACCAAAATATCGCTCCACTTCTTCCCTTCCGCTTATTTTTATTAGTTTTAATTCGCCGCATTTATTCGATAAATGCCTTCTTTTAGCTTTCAAATCTCTTAATAATTTCTTAGAAAGGCTGGCAAGGTAGTTTTCTTTTCCCGCCGAGAGATCAATTGCCAAATTCATATGATCCTGCGATATATATAACTTAAAATGTTTATTCCGTACATAATTATGGCATTCATCGATAAGCCTATTTGTAGCTCTGACATCGCTAAGGTGAAGGACGTCCCAATCATTTCTTTTTGCCAATGCCTTTTCAAGCAATAACAGCATATTTACTTCCTTTGCTGCATAGAAAGGCTCGGTATAATTTGCCGTTGGGCCACCTACGAAAGATAAGACTCTTGCAAAACAATCCTTAACACCTGGCTTTCGCATAAATAAGGGTATGCCGCCCTGTATTTTATCACTATTATAGATAACGAGAATTCTCAAGCGTAAATTATCGCTAAAATGTTTCCACCAGGTAATAATAAAATCCGAAAGTAGAAAGGGATTATAATTTCCTGAGTTAATAAGCGCAGTATCCCATTTTGCAGAAATGTCACGAAACTCTTCGATATCTTCTACCCACTTATAGTCCATCTGGCTGCTTTTCGTCAAGGTCATAACAAACACTTCTCTGGTGACTAAGAATTGCTCTACTATAACTCTATATGATACTTCTCTTTCACGTAAGCGACGGCTTTTCTTATAACTTCCCTTGTATCGCCAAAGCTTCTCTTCATCTCAATAGAAACAAATCCTTTATATAGCGATTTGGAAAGAGAATTTCCAATCTCTGAATGATCCCATCCGGTATATCCGGGCGGAGCAAGGCCGGGATCTCCAACATGAAAATGCCTTAATATAGAGCCGTATTTGTTAAATACTGCGCTAAAGTCCTCTTTTGCCTCAAGCATCGCTTTAGCATCAAGATGTAAACCAAAATAAGGGCTATTCACGTCTTGTACTAATTGATATCCTTCATCGGCATTATTTATAAAATCACTTTCTCGAGGGCCAAGCGGCTCAATACAAAAACAGATATTATAGCTAGACGCCTTTTGGGCTAATTCCGAAAAAACATCAATAGCTATTTTATAGCATTCTTTATAAGATTTATTATCGACCTGCCGGCTTCTTGGTGAACCATAAACAAATACTTTAACCGAAAGGTTCCCTGCTAATTCTAAAAGACGCTTCAAATATAATATTGTGTCATCTCGAGCGGCTTTATTTCCAAAAAGATATAATTCAGGCTTTGTAAATAGTAAAGCGTGAAATGCCGGAATCTCAAGCCCATATTTCGCGACATTTTTTCCAAAATTATTTATTTCTGAAATGGTAGCATTGATCGGCTCTTCCCATATACAACTAGGCGCTACCTCAACGCCATCGCAATTTAAATCCTTTAAAAGCGCTAAATGTTCGTCTAATTCTTTATTTTCCCATGCAATATTAGATACAGAAATCTTCATTATTATTCCTCTATACCATGCTCTCTTAGCCAATACTCTACCTGCGGTATTTGCCAGGCAAAATCGACATCTAAACCACCATATTGTTTTAAGGGATATATCTTCCTGCCCATCCACCTTTGTGGAAGGATACCGTTTTTAATATGTTTAAGGCACCGAGGCCTAACAATTGAAACCCCCATATCAGCGAACCAAACATCTCCTTGTGAATCCCTGTCGCAATTCATCTTTTTCGGGTCGCCAAATGCCTCAAAAGGCACAAAGGGATGCAAGAGTCCGTCTTTACCGATTTTTCTTGCCCTTAATGGGCTCCACATATTATATCTAGATACCGTGACCGCAGAATCATAACTCGGTTTTTCTCGTAATATTTTTAT
>ORJL010901683.1_pt1 | contig 17621 bp, 18 predicted proteins | sample 1779941 | NCBI WGS metagenome assembly ORJL01 (sample SAMEA104232317, study PRJEB22302) | groundwater metagenome | biome: forest; feature: aquifer; material: groundwater | place: USA | collected 2011-08-07 | depth 5.8 m | reverse complement strand
TCAATTGGCGGCCCGTTTCTTTTTTTCATAAGCTTGCTGGGGCTGGTTTTGACAATATCAAGAAGTGAAGGTGTAAAAAAATTTGATTTTGTTTATATTATAGGAACAGCCCTCTTTTACGGCTCTTACTTTTTATTAATAAAGTTGGGTGTAAACATCTCGGCTATTGGACTGATCATATGGATTTTCATACCAATCTTTTTAAGGCTGTTTATAACAGTATATAAAAAAGATTTGTCGTACAGCTTTGGCCTTATGATACTCCTGTCCATTTGGATGTCTTCCACAATATTTGCAAGCCTCAAGGGCATAAGATTTACATTGCTGCTGGCTCCTGCATTCAGCGTTGCTTTTGGAGTTGCTCTTGGCAAAATTTATGAGTACGCATCAAAAGGACTTACAAAAGAGTTTAAAATACACAAAGCAATAGGCAGCAGCATTTTGATTATTGCAATGCTGTTCATTTTTTATGCCAGCCCGATAAAGGGTGCGATATCAGCTGCAGGTTCTGACATACCTATTATCAATGATGCATGGTATAACGCTTTGATTGCAATAAAGCAGGACTCCAAGGAAGATGCAATAATAACATCATGGTGGGACTTTGGCCATCATTTCAAGGCGATTGCTGACAGAAGGGTTACGTTTGACGGCACAACGCAAACTTCGCCTGCTGCGCACTGGGTTGGAAAGTTATTAATGACAAGCGATGAGAAACAGGCAATAGGCATATTAAGAATGCTTGACTGCGGATCAAACAATGCCTTTACTCAATTGTCCAAAATAAACAATGACACACACCTGTCATTGAAGATATTAAATGATATTATTTTATTGGATAAAAAAGAAGCAGAGCAAAAGCTTAAAGGGTATAAATTTGATCAAAAACAAATAGAAATAATATTGTCATTTACGCATTGCAATCCGCCAGAAGCTTATTTCATTGCATCAGAAGACATGATTGGCAAAAGCGGTGTGTGGGGCCATTTCGGCAGCTGGAATTTTGAAAGAGCCGATCTCTGGCAGAATGCAAGAAGAATGCCGCAAGAGGAAGCAGTTGACTATATGATGAAAAAGTTTAATTACACAAGAGACAAGGCAGACAACATTTACTTTGAAATGCAGGCAATAACAAGCAACAGCGAGGCAAATGCATGGATTGCTCCTTGGCCGGGCTACGGAGGAACAACAACGTGCAATAAAAACAACGATGGCATATATTTATGCGGTAATGGATTTCAAATTAACCTAAGCAGCTACGATGTCTTTGGAATAAATGAGCAAGGCACTGTAAGGCCCGGAGCTGCGGCATTCACAACAGAAAATGGTTTGTTTAAGAAAGAGTTTGGCGGAAATACAGTGGCATTAGGCGTGACAATAATACCAAAAAGCGAAAATGAACTTGAATTGGTAATTTCCAGCAAAGAGCTGACTGGCGGCATGTTCACAAGAATGTTTTACATGCAGGGGCATGGGCTTAAGTATTTCAAATTATTTAACCATCAGCGCGGTCTGACAGGAACTGACATTTACACTTACAAGATAGATTGGGAAGGCAAAAATCAGACTATAGTTGAAGATTATGCAAACAGTCTTAAGCCAAAAATTAAAGAAAAAACTATTGTCGAAACTGGCACCACAAACATTACAGACAATTCTTAGATGGAAACAAAAAAACTTTGGGCCGTGATTCCGGCTTATAATGAAGAGACCAGCATAGCAGACATAATTAAAAAAACCAAGAGGTACATAACCAATGTTATAGTTGTCGACGACGGCAGCAAAGACAATACAAAATATTTTGCAGAAAAAGCAGGCGCAGTGGTATTAAGGCACATAATCAATTTGGGCAAAGGCGCTGCCCTTAAAACAGGCTGTGATTTCGCAATAAAAAAGGGCGCAAAGTTCATGGTTGTATTGGATGCAGATGCCCAGCACAACCCTGAAGACATCCCGAGGTTTATTGAGAATCTGAAAAAGAACGACATTGTTTTTGGCTACAGGAAAGCAAGCAGCAAAATGCCCTTTATTCTTAGATTTGGCAACTGGTTCATATCAAATGTTGTTGGGTTTTTATACAGCGTAAAGCTTAATGACACGCAATGCGGTTTTCGGGCATTTTCAAGAGAAGCCTATAAAAAAATAAGGTGGAGCGCCTCTGATTACTCTATGGAGTCTGAAATGATATCCAAGGCTGGAAAGCAAAGATTGAAATATGTGCAGATCCCAATTGAAACAATCTACTCTGACAAATACAAGGGCACAACCATAGTGGATGGCATAAAGATAGTTTTGAACATGTTTTGGTGGAAATTGTTTAACGGCAGGTAAAAAATGGTTTTAGGAATACAAATAGCGGGATTTTTGTTTGGATTGTTTTTTCTTTATTATACATTTATTAATTACAAAAGAAAAGAATTTACCGCAAAAGAATTTGCTTTATGGGTAATTATATACGTTGCAGTCATAATCATTTCATTCTTTCCTTCTTTACTAGACCCCATAGTCAAGTATGGCGGCTTTTTCAGGGCATTGGATGTTTTGATAGTAAGCGGCTTCTTGTTTTTGATTGCAGCAATCTTTTATACTTATATTATTACCAGAAAAAACCAGAAGCAACTTGAAACCATTGTGAGGGAGATGGCAATGAAGAGCAGGAAAAAGTAGGATTCTGGTATAGATTTAAATAGCCTCTTATTTTTCTTTCATCTATGGTATTTTTAATCAAACTTATTGACATGTACATTGGTAACATAATTTGCAATTTTCTTTCTGTTTTCAAGAGGCAAAAAAATGCTGAAATCAAAAAAATTGACAAGGTACTTGTAGTGCAGCTCTGGGGTATTGGAGAAACAATTTTGACATTGCCGTCTATCGAAGCATTGCGAAAAAAATTTCCAAAAGCTGAAATAAATGTATTGACATCACCGCGAAACAAGGACGTTTTTTTTGATAATAAAAATATAGACGACATTGCTATAATTAAATTAAACTCTTTCTCCGTCCTTAATTTTATCCTAAAAAACAGGAAAAAATACGACTTGGTTATTGATATGGAAGAATATCTTAACGTGTCGGCAATAATATCTTTTTTTGCAGGCAGAAAGGTTATTGGCTACTCCCATGGCGCAAGGGCAAAATTGTACACAGACAAAGTCAAGTACAATGACAAACAGCATGCCGCGCAGACATTTCTGGATTTGGTGAGAGTTTTAGGTATTGTTTATGATACAAGCAAACTGCCACAATTAAATTTTTCAAAAAATGACAAAAATTATGTTGATAAATTTTTAAAAAATAATAAAATTCAAAATAATGATTTTATTGTTTGCGTCGCCCCAGGAGCGGCAGAGTCAGCAAAGTCAAGAATGTGGCCTTTTGACAGATATGCAGAGCTTTGCGACGAGCTGATTGACAAGTATAAAGCAAAGATAATATTTACAGGCGATGTTAATGAAATTGATTTGATCGATAGCGTACAAAAAAATATGGATAACAAAAACAGCACAATAAATGCAGCCGGGAAAATATCACTTAATCAATTATTTTACTTAATAAGCAAATGTGATTTGTTCATCGGCAATGACGCAGGGCCGATGCATATTGCAGCAGCACAGGGCGCCAAAACCATTGGGTTGTTTGGACCGAATTTGCCTGTTCGTTTTGGCCCTTATGGAAAGGGAAATATTGGGTTGTACAAAGGCTACAACTGCGAATTCAGCCCATGCATAAATGTGCATAAAGGACAAGTTCCAGACTGCCTGTATCCAAAAGACAGCAATGATTATCAAAAATGCATGAAAAATATTAGTGTTAATGATGTGTTGAGAGAAGTGGAGAAGTTGGTTTGATTATTACCACTTAAAAGTATAAAATAAAAAAGCAAAATTTAAATAAAGAATAAAAATCCATTAGTCAAATGGACGAAGTAAAATTAATTGTCCCTTCTTCAATAGCAAATGTAGGTTTAGGTTTTGATACATGGAGCTTTGGTACTTTGCAACCATCGCTTAAAGTTACCTATACAAAAACAACAGGTGACATAGAAATTGAAGCAAAAAGTCCTTATCAGCCACCGCCTGGAAGAGTTTTAGGTTATGCTGGAAGACAGGCATTAGAAAGCTTTTTCAGACAAGTTGGAATTAAAGATGGAGCCCATATTCTTTATGAAGATGATAATTATTCTGTTGGTGGTACTGGCAGATCAGCTGCAGATGCTGTCGGAGCTGTTATCTCGGCAGCCATCATCTATGAAAAAAAGTTTACTCGGGATGAGATTATTGCTCTTAGTGCGAAAGGTGAGCCTGGCGAACACAAGGACAATGTTGCTGGTTCAGTCAATGGTAGATTTAATGTTGTTGCAATTTCCCCTTCATCAAAAACCGCCTCTATTGATGTATACGAAGTACCTGATAATTTAGGCGTTGTTGTTGGATATTCCTCTCATAAAAAAGTCGAAGGCACAGAAGGTATGAGACGAGTTACTAAATATCCTGTTCTGGCAGAAGATTTCATAGCACAAATTGGTTTGATATCTGCGGCGACTGGTGCATTAATAAGCGGGAATGTCAATAGATTTCTCGAACTTGTTTGGGGAGACAGATTCCATGAACCAAGAAGAGCTGATATCGGTGGATATGGAAATTTCACAGCTAATGAATTTGCAGAATTAAAAAAAGAACTCTTCGATCAGTATGGAGTTGCATTAAACATTTCTGGCGCAGGAAAAAATGTTCACTTTTTATACAATAAACAACAATACAAAAATGGAATCGTAGATGCTATTTCTCCTAAAACACTTCCTTGGTTTAGGGAAAGGGGGATTGAAATACTACTAAAAGAGACTGAAATAGCAAAGAAAGGTGCGTATGATTATGCAATGGAGCATTATAATTTGTGAAGTTTTAATTATCAATGAATAATTTTAGTTTAAACCCCCATATGCGCATACTCCCCATACGTAAAAAAACCAACCAACTGCTTCTATAAAAACAAAATGTTTATATGTAAGTTATGCTTACTTTCTTACAGGTGATGTAAAATGGCTGAAATAATAACTATGTCTTCAAAAGGGCAGATTGTCGTGCCAAAAAAGCTAAGAGAAGAGATGAAAATAGACGAAGGCACTAATTTTGCTATATTCGGAAAGGATGATACCTTAATCTTAAAGAAAATTGAAGTGCCTAGAGCTGAGCAAGTGTTTGAAAAAGTACATAAATGGGGGACAGAATTAGCAAAGAAGAAAGGTTGGAAAGAAGGAGACTTCATAAAGAAAATCAACAAACCTTGATGCACATAAAGTGATTAAAACAATCGTTGTCTTAGACACGAACATCTTCATTTCTGCTGTATTTTGGGAGGGTAAACCTTATATTGTTGTGAAGAAAGCAATAAACCAAGAAATTATAGTCTTCATTTCAAATTACATAATAGAAGAGATTCGAAAAGTATTAGTTAGGGATTTTAACCTTGAAAAGCAGGAAATTGATGATATTGTTAATGCTGTGATTTATTTTACACATTTAATTGAGTCCAAAGAATCAGTTACAGTTATCAAGGACGACCCAAAAGACGATAAAATTCTGGATTGTGCATTAGCTTGTAATGCAGACTTTATTGTAAGCCAAGACAATCATTTACTCAATCTGAAATCATTTAGGAATATCAAGATAGCTTCGCCAGAAGAATTTCTAAAAACTCTAAACTGATGGCTCAATTACCACCTATATGCACATACTCGCCATAAGTAAAAAACCCGATCAACTGCTTCATTCTTGCTAATTTTGGAAACAAGTCTTTCTCAAGCGAGATTGAGTTTTCAAACATCTCAAATATTTCAGGCTTGAAGATATAAATGCCTGCATTGACTATATTTGTGGAATAATGCTTTGGCTTTTCCTCAAAATCAATAATCAAGTCGCCGTCGAGAATTGCTGTGCCGTAGCTGCTTGTCTTTTCCCTCGTCATCAAGCCCATTGTTGCAAGCTTTTCTGATTCGATATGTTTTTTAATCATCTTTAACAAATCAAAATTATTGTATGTATCGCCTGACATAACAACAAAATTATTGCTTATTTTGTCTTTTACTGCTTTCAACGCGTCTGCATTTCCTTTTGCCTGCCTTTCAATTATTTCTACGTTTATTTTAGCTTCAGAAACCTCGTCAAGCAGCAAATTCATATTTTTAGTATGCTGGGTTATAATGCAAATTGTCTTTATTCCATATTTTGAGAAGAAATCAATCTGCTGCTTTATTAAAGAATTCCCTTTCACTTCTTTCAATGCTATGCCTTGATGATCTCCCTTCAGCAGAAGCGCAGCAACGCTTACAGATTGCTCATGCAAGCCTTTTTTCAGAAAATATTCTATTGCCTGCGACCTGCTTCTGATTATGGACTTGTCTATTTTTGAGTCAACAACTTTTAACAAAGATTGGTCTATCGATATTGCTATTTTTGATTTAGTCATAGTATGAATAAGTAGGAAAAAGTATTACTATTTATATTTTTGCATTATAGAATAGGCAATTTAACTCATAAAAACGAAAGATTTATAAATAAGTAGTAAAGTATGAATACTTCATACTAAAGCCTATGGTGTACATAGCCAAAATTTTGGAGGATATAAAAAATGGAAAATTTAATACTAAAAAGGATAAGTGAACATAAAGAAACAATAGAAAAATTACCTCGATGCAAAGACGTGATAAAGAAAATAGCTAAAACTATCATAAATTGCTATAAACATGATGGCAAAGTTATCTTATTTGGCAATGGGGGCAGTTGTGCCGATAGCATGCATTTAGCAACAGAATTTGTATCTCGTTATTATTTTGATAGAAAATCTCTTCCTGCAATAGCTTTGACCGATAATGTAAGCTTAACCGCTATGGGAAACGACTATAGTTTTGAAGATGTATTTGCAAAGCAAGTCGAAGGATTTGTAAAAAAAGGAGATGTTGTAATAGGAATCAGTACCAGCGGCAATTCAAAAAATGTAATCAAGGCTATAGAGAAAGCCAAAGAGTTAGGAGGCATTACTGTTGCATTTACAGGCGGAAAAGGAGGTATTCTAAAAGATAAAGTAGATATTTGCTTGAATGTGCCTTCCGATGATACGCCAAGAATTCAAGAGGGATATATGCTAACGGGGCATATTATTTGTGAAATAGTAGAAAAAGAATTGTTTGGAAAATAAAATGCTAGACTTCAGCAAAATAAAAACTATATCTATAAAACAGAGAAAAAACAAAGTAAGATTAAATGATTTGATTAAGCCAGAAGATTCTAAAGTCTTGATTAATTCCAAAGATTTTGATGGATTAATTGAAAAAATAATCCAAGCGCATAAGAATAAAAAACAAGTGATTCTTATGATGGGCGCTCATATGATAAAAGTTGGCATGAGCCTGTTGATTATTGACTTGATGAAAAAAGGAGTAATAAAGCATATTGCAATGAATGGCGCCGGTCCAATCCATGACTTTGAACTGGCTTTAATAGGAGAAACGTCAGAATATGCCGAGCGAACAATTGAGGATGGCACTTTTGGGATGATTGAAGAGACAGGCAGCATACTCAATGAAGCAATAAAAGAAGGCGCTGAAAATAATGATGGCTTTGGTCATGCAGTCGGCAAGAAAATAAATGACTTAAATCTTCCAAACAAAGAATACAGCATATTGTACAATGCTTACAAATTAAACATTCCAGCTACTGTGCATGTGGCAATTGGAACGGATGTAATACATCAGCATCCTAGCTGTAATGGCGCTGATGTTGGCAAAACTTCTTACCAAGATTTTAAGATTTTTACGGAAAGCGTAAGCAAGCTCGAAAATGGCGTAATCTTAAACACTGGCTGTGCGGTAATATTGCCGGAAGTATTCCTCAAAGCATTAACAATTGCCAGAAATCTGGGCTTTAAGGTCAAAAATATAACTGCAGCAAACTTTGACATGATAGACCATTACAGGCCAAAAGAGAATGTGGTCAAAAGGCCAACTTCATTAGGCGGAAAGGGGTTTATAATTATTGATAAGCATGAAAAAACAATTCCGTCATTGCATAGAAAAATAGTTGATGGTATCGTAAATTGCGGTGAGTAGTTTAATAAATAGCCGCAATTTACGAGATAGACAATTGCGTACAAATCAAATAATCAACGCAATTGTCTATATTTGAGAGTTTTTTAAAAGATATGGTTGATAATGCGTTATGTAAGAAAAAATAAGATAAACAAAATACATAAATTTTACTTTTATAGGAAATAACTTTAATTTTCGTATACATTTATTATTTCCTAATAAGCAAATCACAACGAAAAGGTACGGATGTTAGTGTGATTTGCTATAATAAAATAAACACCAACACCAAATATTGGAAATTAAAAATCCCAATCACAGCAAGCTGTGGGGATTTTTAAGCCTCAAATTGAGTTGAGATATTGCAACAAGCTGCGGAGTGTCAAAAACCACAATTTACATTAATATATAGTGGTTTTTGAGCAAGCTCTGAAATCGTAATAAATTATTGTAAAATTTGCGATTTCCAACATATGAACTCAATTTGAGCAATCAATAAAAACTCTCAATAAAATAAAATCAAAAAATAAAAATCAACAAAAAAGGAAACAATAAAATGAAACAAAAATTATTGAAAATTTTGGAGCAGTTCAAAAACAAGAAAATCCTTGTAATAGGCGACATAATGCTTGACAAGTACATATGGGGTGATGTATCAAGGATAAGCCCTGAGGCGCCTGTTCAAATTGTGAATGTTTTGAGAGAAACTTATGAGCCAGGCGGAGCTGCAAATGTTGCAAACAACATAGCTGCCTTGAATGGGGAAGTGTTTATGGTTGGAATTACAGGAAATGATGAAACCAGAAACATCTTGATTTCAGAGTTAAAGAAAAAGGGAATAAACACAGAAGGAATTTTTATTGACAAGGACAAGCCTACAACGCAAAAAATAAGGATAATTGGAAAAAGCCAGCAATTATTGAGAGTGGATTATGAGAAGAAAGAGCATGTCCATAAAAATATAGAAGATTCAGTAATAAAATTTTTAGAGAAAATTATCAAAGAGGCTGACGTTGTTGTAATATCTGATTATGCAAAAGGCGTGATAACTCCGTATGTTTGCAGCAAAGCAATAGAAATTGCAAATAAATACAAAAAAGCAATAATTGTTGATCCGAAGCCAAAGCATCGTGATTTGTATTCTAATGTAACTTTGATGACTCCAAATAATTTGGAAGCCAGTGAAATGGCAGGAATAGAAGATGGAACAGATGACGCTATTGCTGAAATCGGCTCAAGGCTTTTAAAGCAGCTTGATGCAAATGTCTTGATAACAAGAGGGGAAAAAGGCATGTCATTGTTTGAGAAAGATGGAAATATTACGCATATTCCGACAAAAGCAAAGGAAGTTTACAGCATTATTGGAGCAGGCGACACAGTTGTTGCCACAGCAGCCCTTGCAATTGCTGCAGGTGCTGAACTGAAAGAAGCAGCAACATTGGCAAACATTGCAGCTGGAATTAAGGTCGGCAAGATAGGAACTGCGTCTGTAAGCATTGAAGAGATTAAAAAAGAAATTGAAAGCATATGAAAAAAGCAGTTTTTATCGACAGAGACGGTGTTTTGGTTGAAGATCCCGGGTTTGTTCACAAGCTGGAGGATTTCAAATTAATAAAGAATGCAGTCGAAGGATTAAAGTTATTGAAAAATTACAAATTATTCATTGTGACAAACCAATCCGGAATTGGAAGGGGCTATTACACATTAAAAGATTTTGAAAATTTTAACAATCATTTAATCAGTACATTAAAAAAATACAGCATAAATATAGAAAAAACATATTACTGCCCGCACAAGCCAGAAGATAATTGTGATTGCAGAAAGCCAAAAACAAAGTTTTTGAAAGACGCTGAAAAATATTTTGAGATTGATTTAAAAAAATCTTATGTTCTAGGCGACAGGAAAAGCGATTTTGATATGGGAAAAGCTGCTGGCTGCACGACAATTCATGTATGGACAGGGAAAGGCATTAAACACAAAAACGAAATAAATTCAGATTATTCCGCAAAAGATTTGGTTGATGCTGCGCAGTGGATAGTTAAAAAAGTAAATAGAAAACAATGATAAACAATAAAATAAAAACATTAAAAAAACTCATTCCGATAGTCCAAAAACTAAAAAATCGAAATAAAAAAATCGTCACGACTAATGGCGTTTTTGATATCATTCATCTCGGTCATGTTAGGTATTTGGAGCAGGCAAAAAAGCTCGGTGATGTCTTGATTGTAGGAGTAAATACAGACAAATCCGTAAAGCAAATTAAAGGTGATGAAAGGCCGATTAATGATGAAAAATCAAGGATTGGAGTTTTGGCTGCCTTGGAAAGCGTTGATTATGTTTTTCTTTTCAACGAAAAAACTCCTGTAAAATGGCTTGAGAAGATAAAGCCAGATGTTCATGCAAAGGCAGGCGATTATAGGCTAAGTCAGATTATTGAAAAAGGTGTTGTCGAGAAAAACAATGGAAAAGTTGTAATTATCAAAATTGAAAAAGGCTACTCGACCACAAGCATAATAAACAATATTCTCAGCACTAAATTTAAGCAATAATTTTTTAAAGAATTTTGAATTCTGGCTAAGAATGGAGAAGCTTTCAATAATAATTCCGGCTTATAATGAAGATAATAATATACTCAAAGTCATTCAAGGCGTAAAAAAAGTAAAAATAAAAGATGTAGAGAAAGAGATTATAGTGGTTGATGACTGCTCAACTGACAGAACAGGGGATATATTAAAAAAAAACAATGACAAATCCATCAAGGTCTTTTACCACAAAAAAAATATGGGCAAAGGAGCTGCAATCAGGACTGCGCTTGAGCACTGCAACGGCAGCATAATTTCTATACAGGATGCTGATTTGGAGTATGCTCCAAGAAACATAATAAGGCTTATCCAGCCAATTATCAATAAGCAATATGATGTTGTTTACGGCTCAAGGTTTCTTGGCAAGAAAATGGCCTTGTTTGGCAGGAATAAGACAATTTTGCCTATGCACTGGATAGGGAACAGATGCCTTACTTTTCTGACAAACCTGCTGTACTTCAACAGTATAACGGATATGGAAACAGGCTGCAAGGTTTTCAAAAAAGAAGTTGTTGAAGGCATGAACCTTAAATCCAGAAGGTTCGATTTTGAGCCCGAAATAACCGCAAAAATCCTGAAAAGAGGCTACAAGATAAAGGAATTTCCAATAAGCTTTAACCCAAGAACCCATGAGGAAGGTAAGAAGATAACGTGGAGAGATGGTGTTAAAGCTGCTTATTATCTAGTTAAATACAGATTTTTTGATTGATTATGAAAGATGGATGGAAAATTATTTAAATAAGAGTTAACAATTGTTAATATAGCAAATGACACAACTTTTTGGACATAGAAATGTCATTTGCTTATTACGAGAAGACAACAATTGTCTAATAACTTTTGTCTTCGAGTATAAGTAAAATCTGAGGATTGCGAACCGAAAATGAAAGTTATGCTTATCAGCCCGCCTTATCCTAAGGATAAGATATTCAGGAAGTCTATGAAAAATTTAGGGGCTGTTCTCCCTCCTTTGGGGGTTGCTTATATAGCTGCTATGCTTGAGAAAGACGGCCACGAAGTAAAGATAATAGACGGGCCAGCATGGGCAACTGTTTTTGGGTATGAATTTAAGGAGCTTGAAAAAGATATAAAAGATTTCTCGCCTGATGTTGTAGGAATCAGCGCTTCTACCTCGCAGATAGATCATGCAAGAAAGGCAGCTTCTTTGGCCAAATCAGCCAGCAAAGATTGCGTTGTTATCCTTGGAGGCACTTTGATAAGCGCTGACCCAAATGCATTGCTTGCTTTTGAAGATGTTGACTTTGGAGTCTATGGCGAAGCTGACCTTACTTTTTCTGAAATATTAAAGGCTGTTGAAGGCAAAAAGCCAGTTGAAGGCATGGAGGGGGTAATATGGCGCGAGAACGGAAGTGTCAAGTTCCTGAAGCCTAAGGTGATAATAGACCTTGACCAGGTGCCGATGCCGGCAAGGCACTTGCTTAAAATGGAAATTTACAGGCCTTCTCCTGCCAACTTCAGAAGAGTTCCTGCAACAACCATAATGACCTCAAGAGGGTGTCCATATCAATGCATTTTCTGCTCAAGGCCTACAGAAGGCACAGCATTCAGGGCGCATTCCGCTGAAAGGGTTGTAGAGGAAATAGAGAATTTGGTGACAAAATACGGCATTAAGGACATTCAGATATTTGACGACACATTTAGTTTGATACCAAGCAGGGTTGAAAAAATATGCAAAGGCATTATAGAGAAGAAGCTCGATGTAGGATGGAACTGCATGACCAGGGTTGACAAGATAAATCCTGAGCTGCTTGCATTAATGAGGAAAGCAGGCTGCTATGAGATTGGGTTTGGGATAGAATCAGGCTCTGACAGAATCTTGCAGTTCATCAAAAAATCAACAACAACGGATTTGATAAGAAAAGGCGTCAAGATGACAAAGGATGCCGGAATTGATGTGCGCGGCTTCTTTATGATAGGCTTTCCGACAGAAACAAAAGAGGAGATACTGCAGACAATAAAATTTGCAAAGGATCTTGATGTTGATGTGGCCCAATTCATGGTCTCAACCCCGTTGCCAGGCACAGAAATGTGGGAGATAGCAAAGCAGAACGGCACAATAAGCGACGACTGGAACAGCTTCACTTTTTATGCGCCAAGCAAGATGCCTTTCTCATCCAATCTGCTTAATGACAAAGAGTTGCTTTCAATGTACAGAAAAGCCTATAAATCATTTTATCTAAGGCCAAAGTTCATGCTGAGGCAGCTGTTAAGAATAAGATCGCTTGTTGACGTACAAAGAAGCTGGCTTGCTGCAAAGGGAATTCTTGGATGGTAAACAAAAAAGCTAAATTGGGTATATGGTTCTGGATTGTAATAGGCATTTTAATCGGATTGTTTTTGACTTGGGCTATTCCAATACTTTTAAAATCACTTGAAACGAATTGAATATGAAAGGGAAAATCATATACTTCTTGGATAATTTGTATAATGTCCATATGGTTAATGGTGCAACATTATTTGGTGTATCCTTGGGTTTATATGGATTAATGAGCATTCCACAACTGAATGTTAATCGAACTATTTTTGGCATAGCTTTCCTGTTCTTTTTCTTATTAGCTTTATATGAAATGTTGGTCAAGGGCGTCATTGTATACCTCTATAAAAAAGAAGAAAAAAAGTAACTAACATTTATACATTGCAACAAGCGAGGGAAAGATTACAAGCAGGAGGGCAAAATGAACTGGGAATTATTGGGAGGGATAATAGGAATGGCATTCGTCCTATGGCTTCTATATTGGACATACCGAAGACAACTTTCGAAAAAAGAGTTGAAAGAACAAAAGAATCGTAAAAGTCCAACGAATGCGACAAAGTCAATTTCTTTAAACAAGCTTTAAATACCTTAATATTTTCTGCAGGTATGAGAAGAAGTGAATGCTGTCGCTAGGTTAAGGAATTTTGCAAAAGAGAATTTCTATGTATTTGCACTGTTGGCCCTTGCCTTGATTTTCTTCCACAGCATAATAAGCTCCACAAGCATTCTGAATAATATTCATTACATAAATGACGTGACTTTCTATTCATACAATATAAAAGAATCACTAAAGCATGGAGCACTGCCGTTATGGACGCCTTACTACTACAGCGGCCAGCCATTGTTCGCGCAGCCTGAATATTATTTTATTGATTTTAACTTCCTGCTTGTGCTGCTGACAGGAAAGATTTACCTGGCAATGAATTTCAGCGCAATAATCTATTTTTTCCTTGCAGGCCTGGGCATGTATTTCCTTGTTCATTTTTTGCTTGAAGATAAGAAAGCTGCCTTTATATCCGCGGCAATATACATGTTCAACGGTTTTGTGCACACATTTGTGGTGCCCGGCAACATAATGGTGCTTGAAGGCTATTCCATCATCCCTTTTATAATTTTGTTCACAATAAAGGCTCTGAAAGGTATAAATTTGGTATTCAATGCTGTGATGGCTGGTATTTTTATGGCATTGCTTGTTTTTGCCGGAGGCACTATTTTTGTGCCATATCTTTTTGTCATGATTTTTGCTTATTCCCTGATATACCTTATTAGCAAAAAAATTTCAGGCAAGCTCCTGAATCTTGCGGTTATTGGCGTTATTATTGGCGCGGTTGGTTTCGGAGTTGCTGCCATAAAGATACTGCCCGGGCTTGAATTTGTCAAGCTGTCAAACAGGGGAGAAGGGTTGCCTTACCAGGAGTATCTTGGCGAGCCGATACAAATGAAAAATTTTGCTTATGCATTCATAACAACATTCTGGAAAGGCGAGCATATATCGGCTGCTCTTGGAATAATCGGATTTTGCCTTATGCTTTTAGGGCTTTTCAGGCTCAAAAACAAGACTGTGCTTTTTTGCGCTGCAATAGTGCTTCTTTCGCTGCTGATGTCAACCGAATCTTTTCTTGCAAAAGAACTTTACAAGGTGCCTATTTTTAACCAGGCAAGGCATGTGGAAAGGGCCATTTTCCTTTATGCTTTCGCAGGCTCTATTCTGGCAGGATTTGGATTTTTAAGGCTGCAAGAGTTTTTTGGCAATTATAAAAAAACTGCAAAAAATGTTGCTTTTGGAATTTTATTGCTGCTTATTTTTATTGAGCTGCTCATTTTGCAGAGTTTTCCCAGTTCTGTCAAAGCTCTTGGCCCGAATGAGATACCAATACTCGAGTACATGGGAAAAGATAAAGATATTTTCAGGACAATAAACCTTGCACTGTCTACGCCTATCGGAGCTTCCGGGTATAATTATTATTCGCAGCTTGGCATAAGCGAGATAAAAGGAGGCAGCGGCATCTGGTTTAATGACTACTTAACTTATGTGATAGTATCTGGACAAGCCTCTTCTGCAAAGCTCTGGGGGTTGCTTAACAATAAGTATGTTGTTATGAAAAATAATGACAGCATTGAAGGCCTAAAATACATAAATAAGTTCAGGGATTGCGGTGATGAATGCCAGATAGCTGAGCCATGGGGGCCTTATCTTTATGAGAACCTTGAATATCTGCCAAGATACTATGTAGTGCCAAATGGAATTTTTATAGTAGGGGAAAGTGCGCCAGTAAACCAGCTTTCTTACAGTCTTCTTGTTAATTCATTAAACCAGAAAAATAGTGTGCTGATAAGTGGAACTAAAATAGATGACTACGATGTCGATTTCATTAAAAAATTTAAGGCGGTATTACTTCTTGAGGGCTCTGTAACGCAAGGCAACACATTCAAATTAAGGGAATATGCGCAGGCAGGAGGAAAAATCTTGCCCGATATATTAAACAATCAAGGTGGCGTAACAATTGACGATATAAATTCCATCCTAATTAATATGTCGGGAGATTACAAAAAAATTAAAATATTGCAATACACGAACAACAAAGTTGCGCTGGAGCTCAATGGCGAGAAAGGCTGGCTTGTCGCGTCTGAAAGGTTTGCCCATTTTCCGGGATGGGAAGCCAGCATAAACAATAAAAAGATTCCAATATTAAAAGCAGACAATGCAATAAGCGCAGTATATCTGGAAGGGGAAAAAGGCGCGCTGGTTTTTGAATACAAGCCTGCTTCCTACAAAAAGGGAAAATTAATATCGTTGCTTGCAGCTTTGATTCTTGTTTCTTATTTCGGTTATTTTGTTTACTCAAAAAAGCGCAAAAAGGGTGTTGAAAATTAAACTGAATCTGGAAAAATTGTTTCTTGCCGCATTTCTGGCTGTGTTCCTGCTAATCGGCAGCGGTTATTTGTTTGATAATAAAATAAAGCATGATTTCCCATATGCTTACTTAGCTTCTGATGCATTCCAGCATCAAGTAAGGGCAGAAAGCATCAAGGACGCTGGTAACTATAAAAACGAGGCAAGCTATATCGTCATGGGCATTAAAAATGTTATTGGGTATTATCCGCCTCTGCTTTACAATTTAAGCGTGATTCTTTCCTACCTAAGCGGATTGGAAGTATATGACACTATATACCTTATTGTGTTTTTTATGGCTGCAGCTGCATCATTGCTTATGTATTTTGTGATAAGGAATTTCAACAAAAATGTTGCAATAATCTCTTTGCCATTTTCATTTTTGGTTTTTTCAGGCGGCTTGTATAGCGGCTTTACATGGGGGCATTGGCCTGCAATAGCCTCGCAGCTTTTCCTTATTGGGGTGTTTTGGTACACTTCAAGAATGGATTTGGAAAAATCGTGGATATTCCTTGGATTGTTTTTAGGCGCAGCAATAATGACGCACACTTCAGAGGCATTGTTTGCATTGATATACCTATTTTTGTTTTTCATTCTAATAACTATAACAAAAAAATTAAAATTTGCAGTTATAAAAAATATTTTCCTAGGCGGAATCATAGCTTTCCTGATAACTTCTTATTATCTTGTGATTTTTAAGTATGTGTGGCTCGAGTCGCAGACTGGCGGGTTTGGTGTCATGAGAAGATGGGACAATCCTACAATTTATCTTTCTGATTTTGGGCTGCTGCTGTTTTTCATGGCTGTTGGCGCATTAATGTCTTTGCTTTTCATCAGGAAGAATTTTGTCCCTGCGCTTGCATCATTGACTATGCTGATTATAGGGCTTGGCAATTATTTTGGATTCAGAGAGAAGGCATTCCAGCTAAGGTTTTTCTGGCCTGTGCTTTTGTCATTTTTGATTGGATTTGGGATATACAATTTGCTTAAGCTTTTAATAAAGGACTGGAAGCCAGTTTACTCAATAAGCATCGCAGTATTGCTGGGAGCAATTATAGTTTCAGGATTTGCGCCTTTCATGCCGCAGTACCAAAAGATACAGACTAATGGATTGATGGATCCCTATCACTGGGATGTTTTCAAGTGGCTTGCAAAAAATACAGGAAAAGATGAAAAGGTTTATTTCTTTTACGGCGACATATACGGCCAGGATGCTTTGCTCAGGAATTCCAAAAGGACGCATTACCAGGTTGTGCCTGAAGATGTAATTGACGCCATCAATAAGAGGGAAATAAGAGAAAGCTATGATTCTGAGATGCCAGGCGACAGCGGAACAAGCGCCCCTTACAGAAAATCATTTTTCTCGTTTGGATTTGGACTGCAGGAATTGCCAAGAGAGCAGTTTATCGGCAAAAAAGACATATGCAGTTTTAGGTACATCGTTTTTGACAAGGTGTCAAGGCAGCCTGTTTTGGCGCAGTATAACCTGCTTGTGGCATCTGAATTATTAAAAAAAGATTATATAAGCAATGTTTTTGAGAATCAAGTATCTGTAATTTTGAAAAATAATAATATTGGAGCTGATTGCATTGAACAAAGAAATTTTTAATTTTTTGAAAAAGGAGTCGGTTTATCTTGGAGCGGTTTTTTTAGTATTATTTCTGATTTTAAAAATAGTATTTTTTAAAGAAGATTTTATGGTTTTGATAAGATATGCGGCTTCCTTATTGTGGCTTTTTATTCTGCCAGGGTATTTTGCAATGCTTTACTGGCGGGGAAAGAATGTGGTTT
>ORJL010351042.1_pt1 | contig 17622 bp, 15 predicted proteins | sample 1779941 | NCBI WGS metagenome assembly ORJL01 (sample SAMEA104232317, study PRJEB22302) | groundwater metagenome | biome: forest; feature: aquifer; material: groundwater | place: USA | collected 2011-08-07 | depth 5.8 m | reverse complement strand
CCGAAATGTTTAAGCGCGCCCATATCAGTGCCGATACTGATACCTATCTTCTTTTCCGCGTCAACCAAAACCATATCTACCAGCCCATCGATTTGTTTTCCCAGAAGAATCGCCTGAGTTTGCGAGAAGACCACCGAGCCTCCGACAAAGCCATGGACTATCCTGCGTATCGGAGTCAAATATGGCTTCATTCCATCCGGTAACTTGGCAGTCGAACCAATGGTAAAAATAGCCAAGCCTTTATCTTTTTCTGCCTGGTTCCTGATATTAACAGCCAAAGCCTTAGCTTCCTTAAGCCATTTCTCCAGATATTTTATATTTTCTTTCATATTTTACTCCGCCTATTTTGTAATTACCAAGCAGTCCACCCTCCGTCAACGGCTATATTCTGGCCGGTAATATATGATGCTTCATCCGAAGCAAGAAATACGGCCGCACCGGGAATCTCCGTATCTTTTGCCATGCGCCCAAAAGGCGCGCGCGCGCTGTAGTTTTTTACAAAGTTTTTTCCCTGGTTATTAAAAACTCCTCCCGGGCTGATACAATTAACGCGAATACCATGGCCAGCCAAAAAAACAGCAAAATATTTGGTCATCTGAATAACCGCAGCCTTTGATGCACCATAACACTCTGAAGTAATCCGTGCGCAATCCGTATAGATCCTGGGATCGCCGCTGCCGATACCATAAATGGAACCGATATTTATAATGCTCCCTTTGATCTTCTTTTTCCTCATTAATAAAGAGCCCTCTTTAATACATAGAAATGTCCCGCCCGCATTGATCCGCAGAACATTCATAAAGTCATCGAATGAACGCCCGTCAAAAGGAGTAAATACGCCAATCCCTGCATTATTGATAATAATATCTACGCGCCCGGAAATTTTTTCGATCTGTGCAAAGGCATTTTTAACCGAATCCGGCTCACTAACATCTAAAACCAAAGGATGATGCCGTGCCTTTTTTGCCAGGCAAGAGGACAATTTCTTGCATTTATTCACTTCCAGGTCCGAAACCCAAACCGACGCACCTTCACGGGCTAATGCGTAACAAAATTGGCGGCCTAACTGCCCGCAGGCCCCCGTAACCAACGCAACTTTATCTTTAAGCCTCATGTTTTCCTCTCCTGTTAAATATCATCCCAGGTAATCGGATGATCAGCTTCAATATCTTTATTTGCCGCCCTTCCTAAAACAATATCGAAATACCGGGGCAACAACCCTCCTCCAGGGCCTTTGATAGAAATCATGTCACGCGTTATAACCTGGCCTTTTCCAATATCAACACAGGCATACAAACTTTTCCGCTGCATATTTATCGTGTCGTATTCATTAGGCTGTATCCTTTTAATGCCATCACCCAGGATCGCCGGGATTTTTCTTGCAATTTTTACCAAATCCCTGAACTCATCCGGCTCCGAAGACAAAATATGATCAGGGCCTTCAAGCGACCGATTTAGAGTAAAATGCCGTTCAATCAAATTAGCGCCCAGGACAAGCGCTGTTTGGCTGACGAATAATCCGAAAGTATGGTCCGATAATCCTACGGGTATATTAAACGCGGACTTCAACGTTTTGATAACATTCAAATTCATTTCTTCGGGGGCAGCCGGATAAGAAGAATTGCAATGCAAAAGCATAAGGTTAGGATTGCCTGCCTCGGTCATTACGTTAAAAGCCTCTTCGGTTTCAGCCAAAGTTGACATACCGGTTGAAAGTATAACCGGCTTGCCGGTTTTTGCCACATATTCAATAAGCGGTAAATTAACCAGGTCCATCGAAGATATTTTATATAACGCCACACCCATGGACTCCAAAAAGTCAACACTTTCAAAATCAAAAGGCGTAGAGAAAATCTCTATCCCCTTATCTTTGGCATAAATGAATAATTCTTTTTGCTCGTCAAATGATAAAGCCAGCCGGTTAAACATTTCAAACATTGTTTCCTGCAGCCCGATAACAGTCTCAGCGTAACGCGCCCCTTTTATTTTACGCGAGATCCTGCTGGAGGGTTTATAAGTCTGCAGCTTTATCGCGTCACAACCGGAATCTTTGGCCTTATCTATCAATTCTTTTGCGATCTTCAAACTGCCATTATGATTCAATCCTGCTTCCGCAATAATATAAGCCGGATTGCCGTCACCGATAATCTTACCCTTAACATCAACCAAAGCATTCATTTTACACCTCGGTGTTTTACGAATAACCTGTGCGTGAGAAGATTCTTTGCCCGATAACACATTCACCAAATCAAAGGCTTTATGAAACAAAATCTGATTATCCGCATAACTAAAATCCCCTCCGGTGCCTACGGAATAAATTTGCTGAAACCGTGAAAACACAGCTTTTGTTTTTGAAAGCTCTTCCTGATACCCGGCATATTGAAGCGGATAAACATAATCCTCCCGGACGATATCCGAACCGATCAGCTCGGATTTTTTTGCCAAACCCACAAGCTCAATCTGCCCGGCTGACTTATCCATAAGCTCCTTAATATCCATACGGCTGATTTCGTCACCCTGGCTATAAGGTATTTCAAGCGTAATAAATGTTTTATCTTTTGGCGCGGTATATTGGGAAAGTTTCTTAGACTCTCCTACGCGGCTGAAATAAACTTTATCGGAATCATAGTATAACCAATGAACTCCCTCCGGGAGCACAACAGGTTTGTTATACGCAAGATAAATACAACATCCCCCGCGAAACTGAAGCCTGCTATTATAACCCAGGAATTCCGCAAGCATGGTTATCGGCAAGCTTGAAATAACAATATCATCCGGACCGACCTGGACCGGGCGGTTATTTACAAACTGAATAGAATTTATCCTATTACCCTCATATTTTATACCGTTAACCTCCGAATTCAGAAATATTTTGCCCCCTAAAGCCAATATGTGATCACGGATACGTTCATATATACAACCGGAACCGTATTTACCTACCGCGTTCCACTGGTTATGGTAAAACGGGGTGACTTTCTGGCGGAATTCTATACGCTTAGGAGCCCACTCCGTTGTCATTTCATCAGTTGAAATACCCCATATTTTTCTGGGGTATTTTTCAAAAAACATATGCCGCAAAGTAGGGCCGACCTGCGCCTCCATATACTCGGTATAATTCCTCGCTTTTGCCTTATCTTCCAATTGTATATCTTTAAGCTCCGCCAGTATTTTTTCCTTTAGTTCAACCGGATAACGCGATATGCTCTCCCAGGAAAGAGGATAATCCCAATACTCATTAAACGCATCACCCTTGACATTTTTACACCAGAATTCCCCCTTTATAAATAAATCTCCAAATTCCTTCTCCCAGAAACCGGCAAGCTCCTGGTCAGGGGTATGATAAATATGCGGCCCGGCATCCACAAGAAAATCCTGCCATTTCCAGGTCCGGCACAAACCTCCAACTATGCTCAATTTTTCATAAATCTCAACCGACCAACCGTTTTCCAATAATTTCCACGCGGTAACCAAGCCCACCGGCCCTGCCCCTAAAATAACTGCCCTCTTTTTCATAAGCTTTCCCCGATTAACTGTTGGCTTGCCGAATTACGGCTATTCAAACGTATGCTTCGATGCTGATTGATCTTTCTTTTGATGCAACCCTTTCGTTCTAAAGCAGTTAGCCTATCGATCACAACTTTATGAGAACGAATATCACAAGCATCCTGTATTTCGCGCAGATACGGCGAATGCCCGTTTTGCGCGATATAATCACGGATAAATATATAGATTCTTTCCTGATTTATAGTTAATTTCTTAGCCATTTCCCCTCATTAGAATAAAGTAAAATGTTACCATATTTTCGCCCAAAAATCAATGACTATCACGATATATTTTAGGGATATAACTTGTTATGTTTACAAACCTTTAAGATACATTGCGGCTAGGGACAATTACGGTGTGAAAGAATTCTTTGCGCGGCAAAAGCAGATAGAATCAAGTAAAGTGGGACCATTGGCAAAACATACCTCGGGAGAATAACGCATAACGCAGAAAACCCGCCAAACAAGAACAAAAGAAGAAAAATGAGAAAAATAGTGACTTTAACCTCATCCGCTAAAACAAAACCCCCTCCTTTTCTTCTAAAGAAAAGGCCCAAAGAAAACAATAAGGCAAATAATGTTATTAATGACATTAACAAACGCAAACCGTTCTTCAGTAACGGCCATTCAAATAGTTCCGCTAGAAATACCGGATAAGAAACAAAGCCCATCTGGGTTGATTCCCAGAATAATAGCTTCAAACTCTCAATAAACCAAAATAAAGCATATTGCAACGGATTTTGCAGAATTTTAACAAAAGATGCCTCAAGAGCCTGTTTACTTACTTCTTTAGGCGCTAGCCCTAAATCCTTAAGCTGATAAATCTTTGCATACCCCATTTCATCTGACTTCTTAAAGGACCAAAAAGAACATCTTTCTTCTCCAAAAATCCCCCGGCAAACCCCTTCACCGGGAATATATGCCAATGCCGTAAGTATACGCTCTTTAGTTAACGGCTCTGCCCGTCGGGCAACACTACCATAAAGCATCACTTCACCACGATTTGCAATTACAAAATTACCGTTAAATGTTTTATTAAGCAATTTATATGATGTAACAAACAAAGAGAAAATAAACATAGATACAACCAGGTAGCGCGCGCCATTTAAAATAATCTTTCGGTTATAAGTAAACAAGCCGGTTAAAAAAAATAAAACGGCAAAAATCGGAACAATAAATTCAAAGATTGCTTTAGTTAAGGCCAAGCAGGCAAATACTAAACCGCTTATAAGCGCCAAATATAAAGTTTGTTTTTGTCCATACGAAAAAGAAACCCATGATTTAGAAGCTAACAAAATAATACAGAGAATAAGCGGATACGCAACAATTTCGGAAAATAAACTTAAGGCAGAATTCACAAGCGCAGGAGAAACGCCTAAATAAAAAACAGCAAAACCGCAAATTAAATTATTAACACCCAATCTGCGTAAAATACGCAACATCAATATTTGGGTTAAAAAAAGAACACCGAACTGCAGAAAAACCTGAGCTGATTGATATGGAATAGAAAAAAATTTACCTAGCCTTACGGACAAAGACACAAACAACAGATAAAACGGTTCGCGGTTTGGCCCAGTCCGGAAATATTCCTGCCACCCCTTTTCTGCCAACATCTTGCCCATAGATTCATAACTAAGCGCATCGCAATCTATAACCATCCGACTGGTAAAACCAAGATAGGCCCAATAAAAAATGCTGATAAAAAAAGCCCAGAAAACCGGGTTATGGAATATTTTTTGATTAATTCTCATTTAATATTAACGCGCTTCGCCCAAACAAAATATTGGGCGCCGAACGGCACCCATTCAAGCACAGACTCACTCCAACGCAAAAAGCGCAGCCAATGCGGGAACCAAAAATAGTAAAAAACTTTCACGCAGCTAAATCCGCTTTCGCTAACAAGCGCGGCTAAATCACCGGGGCGGATTGCTCGGGTATTCAAATCAAAGGGATTCTTAGCCATCGCTTGCATCATCAAAGGGTTAGCGGGATTATTTTCCGAAATAAAAACTTGGCCACCGGGCTTAAGTATCCGGCAGAGTTCACGCAAAACCGCCGATCTATTTTCCGGCGGTGCATGATGAAAAACCCCGTTAGAATAAATCAAATCTATGCTATGATCATCTAACGGCAACTCCTCTCCCGAAGCACAGATAAACTCTATACCAGATAATCCCTGGCGCCTGGCCTCGGCAATAGATTCAGATGAAGGATCCGCTGCGAATATAATAGCATCATTAAATTGCTCTCTCAATATTCTTTCCGCAACTCCGATACCGCAACCAAGATCAAATATACGCAGGTTATTAATACTGGTTCCGCTTTCGATTAATTTTCTCTTTATTCGTTCAACACGAAAACGAATAAAAAAATCATAATCTTCTCCCGAAGCACAACAGGCAGAATTTATGACTTCGCGGTACTTTGAGGCATAAGGATCAAACTCATTTACCATTATCCGCCTCTTGGGGCCATGCCTCAAAACCCTGTATATTCATTCCGAGGATACTAAAAAAGAAGCTTGCAAAAACAATTTGAAACCCAAGTATAATTAAAAGTACCGACGGGATAACGCTGCGCATCGTTATTGAAGGATTTAACACTCCGAAGCCTGCATGACGCCACTCGAAAAAAGAAAAAACTGCCGTGAATAAACCCAAAACAAGCAAACATGTGCCGGTAAGAATCCCCCGCTCAAGGTTTAGATATTTAAAAACCTTTTGGAAACGCTCATTGCTCGGCAACAATCCGCTATTAACTAAAAAAACTTTGGCCAACACAGTAAAAAATGCCGACTGAAAACCAACTAAAACTGCCGCGGCACAAAATAACAAAGTATGTATATCTAGCCAGACTCCGAATAACAACTGCGGGCCACGTAAAAGCCATGAACCCAAGAAACTGCCCAAAAAAATAAGAAAAATACCTGGATAAAAAAATAACCAGCGCGGGCTATACAAAAGCATAAAACGTAAATGGCGCCAGCCATCCCGCCATGGCCTTAAATGAGACGGCCTCAAACGTCCGCTCGGGCTCAAGGTAACAGGAATTTCGGTAATGCGCATATTAAGTATTGAGGCCTTTATCACCATTTCTGAAGCAAACTCCATCCCCATTGTTCGTAAATGCATGCGCTTAAATGCCGCAAGCGAATACCCTCTAAGGCCACAATGAAAATCTTTTACCGGACAACGAAAAAAAACCCGGCCTATACCAGTCAATACGGGGTTGCCGATATAACGATTTTTCCAAGGCATTGCCCCAGGCAAAATACCGCCAGAAAAACGGTTGCCCATCACCAAATCATAGCCTTGGCGCAATTTATCCAAAAAAGGCATAAGATTTAAAAAATCATAGCTATCATCCGAATCACCGACGATAATATACCTTCCCCTGGCGGCCAATGTCGCATAATAAATGGCGGAACCATACCCGCGCTGGCTAACCTTCACAACGCGAGCGCCTAACTTTTGCCCAATCATTACCGAAGAATCAACAGAACCATTATCACCCAGAATAATCTCTCCGCTAACCCCGAAGGAATCCAAAAACGACTTTGCCTTGGTAATACAAGACCCGACAGTTTCCGCCTCATTTAAACAAGGCATAACTATGCTAAGTTCAAAATTATTGTTTTTCTGTTCCTCTATCATCATCTGATTTCCTGAAAATTAATAATATGCTGTGACCTGCCCAAAACGAAGTCAATATATCAGTCGCCTTTATGATAATTTTAAGCAAAAGACTATTGCCTTTATATGAATATAACTTTTGGAGCGGAGAGCGTAAAAAACCAATTTCACTCTTGACCCCTTTTATGCCGTCGAATGGCATTGTTTTTTTTAACTCGAAACCATTACTTTTAAAATATTCAACGGCAGGATTTGATAAAAACGCAAACTGATAAAAAATATTTTGTTCCTTAATATCCCATGCCGGAAAAAATCCGCATTTTGCTTTCAATCTCCTCAACAAAGAAAAATGCGGAAAAACTAAGAAAATATACCCGCCACCTTTGACAACCCGGCACATTTCCCTCAAAACGCCATCGAACCCATCATAAAAATGTTCAATTACTCCCCAGGACCAATACCCGGAAAATGAATTATCCTTAAAAGGAAGTTCCCTCACATCTGCCAATTCCACTTCAAGTTCTGGCACAAACTTCTTCAAATGTTCAATAGTCTTAGGCGCATAATCTACTCCGATACACCTATAACCATTATTTACAAGGGACATAACATTAAAACCGCTACCGCAACCACCCTCAAGGATTACTCCTTCCTGAGGCTTAAGGTACTTTGCGGTTATACGGCTAACCATTGTATTTTTTACCGATGATAAAACTGTTTTTATACTATTATCGGTATTCCAATGGTTATCCCAAAAATCAGGAGTTGCCGGTGAGCCTGTGAATACCAGGCGTTTTTTCGTGGCATCGTAATACTTCATGTGGCTGGTTATAAACCCTATCCGGGATAAAGAAATCTATTTATTTAGACTTGCTGATCTCTTTTTTGAAATATTCAATTGTCCTGCTAACGCCTTCTTCAAGGACTATTTTCGGCTGCCAATTAAGCATTAATTTGGCTTTGGATATATCCGGCCGACGCTGTTTTGGGTCATCTTGCGGCAAGGAGAGGAATTTTATCTTTGACTTGGAACCGGTTAAGGATATAACCTTATTTGCCAATTCAAGGACAGTAAACTCAAAAGGAGTCCCGAGATTTAACGGACCGGGATAGTCTAGCTCCATAAACTTTAATATTCCGTCGATCAAATCCTCGACGTAACAAAATGACCTAGTCTGCAAACCATTTCCGTATACGGTTAAATCTTGATTAGTCAAGGCATAGCATATAAAATTAGACACTACACGCCCGTCGTCAACACGCATATGCGGGCCGTATGTGTTAAATATCCTTATAACCCTTATATTAATATTATTCTGGCGGTAATAAGCAAAGGTGAGCGCTTCTGCGGCGCGCTTTGCTTCATCATAGCAGGAACGCGGTCCAATCGGGTTCACATTACCCCAATATTCTTCCGGCTGGGGGGTAACTACCGGGTCTCCATAAATTTCAGAAGTTGACGCTAGAAAAAACTTAGCATTCTTTGCTTTACAAATTCCAAGACAATTATGTGTGCCCAATAAACCAACCTTTAATGTCTTTATCGGATATTTAAGATAATCCTTAGGCGAAGCAGGCGAAGCAAAATGCATCACCCAGTCTAAATCCCCTTCGATCATCAAAGGCTCGGATATATCATGTTTTATAAACTGAAAACTCGGGTTTTTAAATAAATCGCTGATATTCCTCTCATCACTGGTTATATAATTATCAACACAAATTACCTCATTGCCTTCTTTCAACAATCTTCTGCATAAATGCGAACCCAAAAAACCAGCCCCTCCGGTAATTAATATCCTCATTTTATCCTCTCCCTATAGATTTGTAAATAAAACCCATGCTTTTTAATTTCTTTGGATCGAACATGTTACGCCCGTCGATAATTATGGGATGGCTCAAAAGTTTCTTTATTCTGGCCAGGTCAATATTTTTAAATTCTTCCCATTCTGTGAGGATTAAAAGGCAATTACTGTTTTTGGCAACATCATATGCATCCTTAGCGAATTTAATTCCTTTAAGCTCTTGCTTTGCCTTAGCCATAGCTTTAGGGTCATACACCTTTATTTTTGCCCCGGCATGTTCGAGCATCTTGACCATATCTAATGCCACGGAATTCCTAATATCGTCGGTATCCGGCTTAAAGCTTAAGCCCAAAACACCAATAGTCTTATCTTTAATAATCCAAAGGGCCTCTTCAACCTTTTTAAATAAAAGCTTTTTCTGCTCGTCGTTTATTTTCCGGACGGTTTTTAAAAGTTCAAATTCATAGCCTTTTACATGCGCTAAATGTATAAAAGCATCGACATCTTTAGGAAAGCATGAACCGCCATAACCTACGCCGGTATTTAAGAATGCGCGGCCTATGCGTTTATCCAACCCCATAGCTTCCGCGACTTTTTCAACGTCCGCGCCAACTTTCTCGCAAATATTGGCAATCGCGTTGATAAACGAAATCTTGGTTGCCAAAAATGAATTCGAGGCATGTTTAATAATTTCGGCAGTCTCAATATTAGAAACAATTATAGGCGCTTTTAAAGGAGCATAGAGTTTGCGCATTATTTCTTCGGCAGTTTTACTTTCTAGCCCTAAAACAATACGGTCAGGATGCATGGAATCTTTTATAGCCTGGCCTTCCCTTAAGAATTCCGGGTTAGAAACCACATCGAAACTCACCCTATGCGGATTGCTCATTTCAATAGTGCGCTTTATTTTTTCTCCTGTTTCGGCAGGTACCGTACTTTTTTCAACGATTATTTTATACTCCTTCATTGCCGCGGCAATCGAATGCGCAACTTTTTCTACCGCCGATAAATCCGCGCTGCCGTCAGCACGCGAAGGCGTGCCTACACAGATAAAAATTATTTGCGACTTTAAAGTAGCCTCTTTTATGCTCGGGCAGAAAGTCAATCTTTTTAATTTACGATTTTTCACGATCAAATCTTCAAGCTGCGGCTCGTAAATAGGAACAATGCCTGCTTTTAAACTTGCCAGTTTATTTTTATCGTTATCCACGCATATTACCTGGTTTCCCAATTCTGCCAGGCAAACTGCCGTGACCAAGCCAACATATCCAGAACCGATAACCGCTACTCTTTGCATTCTACCTCTCCCTTCCGAAGTCATCTTTTAACCTGACAATATCATCTTCTTCTAAATAATTCCCGGTCTGCACTTCAACAATCTTTAAAACAGAATCCCCGATATTGCTTAAACGATGTACGCATGATACTGGGATAAAAGTACTTTCGTTGGAATTAACACAATAAGATTTTTTTCCTTTAATAATCTTAGCCTTACCCTCAACCACTACCCAATGCTCGCTGCGTTTTTTATGGTATTGCAAACTCAAAGAATGTTTTGGCTTTACTTCGACTAATTTTATTTTAAAACCTGCCCCTAAATCTAATAACGTGTAGCTGCCCCAAGGCCTTTTTACCGTACGATGCAAATGATGTTCCTGGCGTTTGTTAGCCTTTAAAATATCAACTACTTTTTTTACATCTTCGCTTCTATCCTTGCGGGTAATAAGCAAAGCATCGGGGGTATCTACAACTATGAGATTGTCCAAGCCAATGGTCGCCACCAAATGATTCTTGCCTAAAACAGTGGTATTTTTACTCTCAATATTAATCACGTCGCCCTTAAAAACATTCCCATTCTTATTCTTCTCCAACAATTCATCCCAGGCCTGCCAACTGCCTAAATCCGACCAGCCGAGATTATCGGCTTTGAACATAAGCAATTTCTTTGATTTTTCCAACACGCCATAATCAAAAGATACAGGCTCTATATGGCTCCAGATACGTTTTATATCTTCATTTCTTTTAATTTCAAACAGTTTTTTATAAAGCAGTGGCAAGTGCGTATTTATCTCCTGCATAAAAACTACCGCAGAACCTGCAAAAATACCGCTATTCCAGTAATAGTTTTTGTCTTTAACGAATTTTTCTGCCGTCCTTAAATTCGGCTTCTCAAGAAATTTATCAACTTTAAATATTTCTTTACCTTTACCTTTGACTTTAATATAACCATAACCCGTTGCCGGGCGGTAAGGCGGAATGCCGAAAACAAATAGTGAATCTTCACATAGATCAAGCGCACTATCCAGCATCCTGACAAAATTAGCCTTATTTTTTATCAGATGGTCACACGGGAGCACACAGATGCGCGCGCTCATATCACGCAGATAAATCATTCTTACGGCAATACCGATAGAAGGAGCAGTATTCTTGCCATCCGGCTCAAATATCAGGTTTTCCTGAGGAATTTTAAAAGGAGCGGCCAATTCAATTATTTGTGTTCGGTATAATTCAGAAGTGACAATAAGAATATTATTTGCGGGTATGAACTTTTCAATTCGAGCAATAGTCTGGCCAAAAAGGCTATCGGCATTTTCCGAAGACGGATCAGGATCATAAAGAGACAAAAACTGCTTAGGCTCTAAAGTGCGGCTTTGCGGCCAAAAACGGCTCCCTTGGCCACCAGCTAAAAGTATGGCGTATTTATGAGATAACATTCTTAAAATATTCCACGGTTCGCTTTAAGCCTTCGAAAAAATCCACCTTTGTAGAATAGCCTATTTTTCTTTTTAAGGTTGATATGTCGGCCAAAGTTTTAAATACATCGCCTTTTCTTATAGGCAAAAGTTTAGGCTTTATTTTTTTACCCAATATCCGGTTTAATGCCGCGACCAAATCCAAAATACTAACAGTATTTCCGTTAGCCACATTCAAAACTTCGCATTTTATTCTGGAAGTAGTAGCGGCTCGCAGGTTAGCCTCCACCACATTATCCACATAAGTAAAATCTCGCGACTGCTTCCCATTACCGAAAATCGGCGGGCACTCATCTTTTATCATCGAACTGATAAATTTCGGAATAACTACCGCATACTGGTCATCTAAAGCCTGCCGAGGCCCAAACACATTAAAATAACGCAAAGACACGGTCTCTAAACCATAAATCTCTGAAAAAATACGGCAATAATACTCACCGGCGAGCTTTGATAGCGCATACGGAGAAATCAATAATGGGATATCGGTTTCTTTCTCGGGGAATTTCTTGGCATCACCATAAACAGAACTTGACGAAGCAAAAACAAAACGCTTAACACCGGATTCATGGGCGCTTTTAAGCATATTCAATGTTCCGTCGATATTAACTTTGTTATACTCATAAGGATTAACCAATGACTTTGGCACGGAGCGAAGCGCAGCCTGATGGATAACATAATCCATACCCTTACAAGCACGAAGGCAAGTTTTAAGATCGCAGATATCGCCTTTAATTAGCTCAAAATTAACTGAGGATGCCGGGAGGTTTGATTTCTTACCGGAAGAAAAATTATCCAAAACCCGAACAAAGTTACCTTCTTTAAGCAGACGCTCTACAATATGCGAACCGATAAAACCTGCACCGCCAGTTACCAAATATTTTTTCTTCGTCATATTATCCTTTTTCGATTTTTAAAAATCTCCTGCTGCCCACTTTAATGATCCCGGATTCATTAACTATAAACTCCACATCACTGATTTTATTATTATTAAAGCTAGCACCACCTTGTTGGATAATCCGACGGGCTTCATTCTTACTCTTCACCAGCCCGGCATCGACCAAAATACCGACAATATCACCGGAGGATTTCAATTCATACACCGGCATATCTTCGGGAAGCTCTTTTGAACTAAACACCCGCTCAAATTCTACGCGTGCTTTTTTAGCCGACTCTTCACCATGATATTGAGAAGCAATAATCTCACCCAAGCGAAGCTTCGCCTCTTTAGGATGCATTACTTTTACAGTATCAAGATTTTCATCGGTCAAAAGAGTATAATATTTAAGCATCATCTCGTCGGAGATAGACATTATTTTACCGATCATTTCCGATGCTGGTTCGTTAATACCGATATAATTACCATAGGACTTGCTCATCTTTTGAATACCATCAGTTCCTTCAAGAAGCGGCATGGTCAAAACAACCTGCAGCTCTTGGCCGTAGTCTTTCTGCAAATCCCTGCCCATTAAAAGATTAAATATCTGATCTGTTCCTCCAATTTCTACATCTGCCTCAAGCTTAACCGAATCATACCCTTGCAGAATCGGATACATAAACTCAACAAGAGAAACATCTTTATTTTCGGATAACCTCTTTTTAAAATCAGCGCGGGCAAGCATCTGTGAAACTGTCGCGTGAGTAGTAAGTTTAAACATGTCTAAAACATTCATTTTATCAAACCATTCACCGTTAAAAACAACTTTGATTTTATGAATATCCAAAACTTTAGAAACCTGCACCTTATAAGTCTCGGCATTCTTAAGGACTTCCTCAGGCGTAAGCTGTTTTCTTATCTCGGACCTTCCGCTGGGGTCGCCTATACGGCCGGTAAAATCACCGATAAGAAAATAAACCTGATGCCCCAAATCCTGGAATTGGCGCAGCTTCCTCAATAAAACAGTATGCCCCAGATGTAAATCCGGGGCAGTAGGATCAAAACCTGCTTTAATGCGCAAAGGGCGGTTTTGCTGGGCGGCAACTTTTAATTTCTGAATGAGTTCACTTTCAGAAATTATGTCCACCGCCCCGCGCTTGATTATTTCTAACTGTTTAGATATATCCATTATAATTCAGAGACAGTTTCCTTCGGAAACAGTCTCTGTTTCAATTAAAGTTTGGCTGACAGGCCGATTTTGCACTGCTCGACGTCAACCTTGATTACTTTAACCTTTATTTTATCGCCGACCTTTAACTGTTTTAACTGCTCGGCATCTATTTCATTAGAGAATACCAACCCTTCCAATTCATCGTCGATCTTCACGAAAACTCCGAAATCAGTAAGGCTGACTACTTCTGTTTCCAATATGGTCTCAAGAGGATACTTCTGTGCGATGTCCTGCCATGGATTAGGCTGAAGTTGCTTTAAACCTAAGGCAATGCGCTGATTCGAACCATCAACTGAAATAACCACTACATCCACTTTCTGGCCCTTCTTTAAAACATCCTGCGGATGCGCAATTCTCTTGGTCCAAGACAGATCAGAAATATGTATCATACCCTCAAGGTTTGAATCCAACTCGACAAATACGCCGTATTTGGTAAAGCCTTTTACCTTACCTTGGGCTTTTGTGCCTTGGGGATATTTTGCTTCAGCTTCAAGCCATGGATTCTGTTCTAATTGCTTGATACTTAAAGCAATCTTACGGGCATCTTTATCCACGCTCAATATCTGGCACTCGATCATATCTCCGATAGCAAACATCTCATTAGGATTTTCAACTCTCTTTACCCATGATATTTCTGAAACATGGACAAGCCCTTCGATTCCTTTATCCATCTCGACGAATATACCATACGGCAAGATATTGACGATTTTCCCTTTGATCTTGGTTCCGGCAGTATATTTATTCTCGATATCCTGCCAGGGATCCGGGAGCCTTTGCTTAAGGCCTAAGGAAATCTTATTCGTCTCTTTATCAATCTTTAAAACCATTACTTCAATCCTATCTCCTACAGCTACAACTTCCGACGGATGAGTAACTTTTGACCAGGACATATCGGTAATATGAAGCAAGCCATCAACTCCGCCTAAATCGATAAAAGCGCCAAAGTCAGTAATCGCTTTTACTGTTCCGGGAGCCGGCTCACCCACCTTTAAATCCTGCCAAATAGTTTCGCGTGCCTTGTCCTTTTCTTTTTGTATGGCTTCGCGGCGCGAAAGAATGATACTATAACGCAGCTTGTTGACCTTGACGATTTTAAACTTAAATGCCTTGTTTAAAATATCCCTATCCATCATATTCTTAAAAGCTGAAAGCGAAGAAGGCAAGAAACCGTCGATTCCGATAACATCAACGATAAAACCGCCTTTCACTTTCTTAACCGGAACGCCGTCAACTAAAGTGCCGTCAGTAAAAGACTGCAGGACTTTATCCCAACCCTGCATATGCTTTGCCCGCTCGCGGGAAAGAGCGATTGCTCCGGCTTCATTTTCAATAGACTCAACCAGGAAATCAACTTCGCGACCAACTTCCAGTTCATCGCGGTTAAATTCAGCAATCGGGACTACGCCTTCAGATTTAAAACCAACATCGATTAAAACTTCTTTTGGTTTTATGGAGACGATTTTACCTTTAATAACCTGGCCTTCATGAATAAGCTTGATACTTTGATTGTACAACTCTTCCATTACACTTCGTGGTTCAGACATTTGAGCACCTTAAGTTTTAATTTAGCGAAACTCCGCCGTAGGCGGAGCTAGGCTGTTTATTTTTTAGTTTAAAATTTTTAATTTAGCTCCGATATTTTTTATTTAACTTTGCTGCATACTTGAAAGCCGCCTTATCTCATCCATAATCAAATCGGAAACTTCCTGATAAGGCATCCTCCTTTCCACAATAATTTGCTTACCGAATACAAGGGTAACTTTTGATTTACGCAATAATCTTGCTCCTTTTGGAAGAGCAATGCCCGTACCCTTTAAATATGCCGGTATCACCGGAACCCCGGCTTTTACCGCCAAAAAACCAAGTCCCGGTTCCGCTTTGCCTAAAGTACCTTCTGTCTGGCGGGTCCCCTCCGGGAATAAAACTAAACCTTCTCCTCTTCCTAAACGCCTTAACGCTTCTCGTATAGCTGTTCTATCTGCGGCTTCACGGTTAACAGGGAAAGCGCTGACATTAAGTAAAATATCACGAATAACCGGTATCTTAAACAGGCTGGCTTTCGCCATATAATTTAACCTGCGAGGACAACCTGCTCCCACTGTCGGCGGATCAAGAAAGCTACAGTGATTGCTCGCAATAATAAAGCCGCCTTTTTTAGGTATATTTTCCTGGCCCGAAACTTTAAACCCAAGAAAGAATCTAACAATACAAAATGAAATAAATTTACCTAGATTATACAGCATTAAGTGCTATCTTCTCTCCTAATTTCAGGAGTTTTGCCGACTGATCCAGGCTCTTTGCCTCGCTATACACCCGCATGATCGGCTCAGTGCCGGAAGCCCTAAACATCAACCAACTTTCATCAGAGCATATCAGCTTCAGACCATCATAATCTTTTATTTCAACCACCTTCTTGCCTAAAAGCTCAGAAGGAAGATCTTCTTTTCTTAAATTCACCCTTTTCTTTAAATGCATATCGCAGCGCAAATAATAATACTTGCCGAATTTTTTCTCCATTTCATTCAAAATCTTCAGCATGTTCTTATTGCGATAAACCATCATCTCGATAAGCAACAAACCTGCCACGGTCCCGTCGCGTTCCGGAATATAACCTTTTACGCCCATGCCGCCGGCTTCTTCGCCGCCGGTAAGAATATTTTCACGGTCCATAAGGTCGGAAATATATTTAAAACCAACCGGGGTCTCATAAAGTTTTATCTTAAGGTATTCGGCTATCTTATCCATCATGGTTGAACCGGCAATAGTTTTAACAAGCCCGCCTGACCATTTCCTGTCCTCATTTAAATGCAGAGCCAGCAATCCTAAGATCTTCTGAGGATGAATAAATACGCCTCCGGGAGCAACGGCCGCGATCCTGTCTGCGTCGCCGTCAAGGGCAATACCTAAATCAAACTTTTCCTTCTTCACTCTTGCCTTTAACTCTTCAAGGTTTTTTTCCACCGGTTCCGGGCCAATACCGCCAAAAGAAGGATTAATAGTATTGCGCATAAACTCTACTTGTATCTTTGAGCCTTCCAATATTTTGGCAATATAACTATCTCCTGAGCCATACATTGAGTCTACCAAAACTTTAAACTTTTTAGTTTTGATCTTTTTTAAATCAACATAGTTGCGGATAAATTTTACGTAATCTTTAATCATATCAGTTTCGATCAACTCTCCACCGGCAGTTACTTCTTCTTTAACGGGATTCTTATACAATAATGCCTCAACTGCCCTGGTTATTTCCGGGCTTGCTGCTCCTCCGGAAGGAGTCTTAATCTTGAATCCGTTATATTGCGGGGGGTTATGCGATGCAGTGATCATTATGCCTAAGTCAAACTTACGTGTTTTTACGGCAAAGCTTAATGTCGGAGTAGGAACCGGACGGTCGGACAAAAGAACTTTAAGCCCGTTATTTCTAAATACTTCCGCAACAATTTTAGCGAAATCTTTGGACATAAAACGGGTATCATAGCCTACCGCTATTTTCTTTCCCTGGCCCAGGTAATCTGCAACCGCCTGCGCCAAAACGCGCAAATTTTTAAAAGTATAGGTATCGCCGATAATTGCCCGCCAGCCGTCTGTTCCGAAATGAATTTCTTTACCGCCCTGCATTTCTTATCCTTTCTATCGCAAGCTTCGCATCGGAAGCCCCGAATATATAAGAACCGGAAGCCAAGATATTAGCCCCGGCGCGGATTAATTTAGCCGCTGTTTGATCATTGACGCCACCGTCCACAGAAATATCCTTTTTAAAAATAGAGCGCAACTCTTTTATTTTCGGT